>Ga0307509_10012016_pt1 | contig 10396 bp, 16 predicted proteins | sample 10_EM_MG_FD_202245 | JGI IMG/M metagenome (GOLD analysis project Ga0307509, IMG submission 202245) | Populus trichocarpa ectomycorrhiza microbial communities from riparian zone in the Pacific Northwest, United States - 10_EM | ecosystem: Host-associated > Plants > Roots > Unclassified | place...
CCGTTCTGGTCTTTATGTCCCTGCTCACCCCTGTACTCACCTACAAAAGAGACGCAGGTTAAGTAACGCTCTGGGGTTCCCAAGTACCCGGGGAACGCACTATTCATCTGTGGGTTTGATGCCCCAGCGTGTTCATTCGGACCCCGAGATTCTTGTTGCTGGCGCGTCTGAGGAAGTGGTGGTTCATGATTTTTTGGGAGGCTCTTGCTTAAATCCGTCCGGGACTGGTTGCGGGATTCATTCCCGGTTCGCAAGTCACGACCTGGTCCCCAGAAAATTAGAATACGCTCAAGGGAAGGAAACGCAGAGTACTGACGGGAAGTATTCCTGGTTGCATAACCAGCGTTCGCGCGGGTGGTGTCCCTCCTAGAGGTTCGTTCAGTAGGTTGCGGTGGTTCTTCTATAGGGTTCTCTTCTGCCCTCTTCACAACCACTTCAGCCTCCTTTCGTCAGAAGAGGTGGGGATTGTGACGTACCTCACGCCTCTCCTTAAGTTCCCGAGCCTCCCTCTCTCTGCGTTCGGATTCCCTTTGCCTCGCTTCCCTCTTTGATGGAGTCAACATGGTGTTCCGCCGGAGGGGATGGAAATCGCAACGTACCTCGAACTTTTCCTTAGCCTCCTTCTCCTGCTCGCGTTCAAGCTCTTTTTTCCTCCGTTCCCTCTGTAATAAACTAAGAAAGGTGTTCCATCGGAAGAGATGGGAACCGCGACGCACATCATGTTTCTCCTTGAGTTCCCTAGCCTCCTGCTCTTCCTGCTGACGTTCGAGTTCCTTTCGCCTCTGCTCATTCTGGGATGGAGTCAGAACGATATTCTACCGGAAGATGTGGGGAATCTGTCATGCCTCGAGTCTTTCCTTGAGCTCCCTAGCCTCCCTCTCTGTACGTTCGAGTTCCTTCCGCCGCTTCTCCTCCTGTGACAGTCAGAACGCCATTCTCCTGGAAGAAGTCACAACATACTTCGAGCCTCTCCTGAAGTTCTTGAGCCTCCTTTTCTGCCTTCTCACGTTCGAGCTCCTTTCGCTTCTCTTCCCTCTGGAGTGGAATCGGGGTGACATGCCGTTGGAAGAGTTGAGGATCGTGGCGTACCTGACTTTTCTCCCCGAGCTCCTTAGTCTTCTTCTCTTTCTTCCGGAGCTCGCGAAGTTCACGGTTACTCAGAACCCGAGCAGGTTTAATTTCCTCGATTGGGTCGTTCCCTAAACTTGGGAGCGGACTGCCAGTGCCGGGCAGCCGACCCGGTGAGGTCGGCTCGGGTCGAGGGTGGTCTATTCTGTAGGGAACGGTTCCTCCATCCACACTCGCCTCAGAAAGCGTGCCGCGAGCGCTGTGCTTGCGCGAAGCTGTTGTCATTGAACGGCCTGTCGTCACCGTCCGTGGCTCATCCGGTGGTGTTACCAAGGCTTTGGCATACGTGCCTGTCCGACGCCATCAGCCCCCGGAATATAACCAGACGTATAAACTCACGGGAGGGACCCGGACTTTGGTCACCCTGATCGTATCTATCACCTACATTCAGAGCCGAGCCTCCACTTGTGTCAGGTACTGGATGCGGAATGACTAAAGCGGTGACATACGAGAGGCTCCGCGATTGTCTCTTCGTGACCCAGACCAATACTTTCTTTCGTCATTTTCGTCCAAGCCTTGGTTGAGATCCAAACCTACGACGGCCTCAGCAACGGTAAAAGGTGATTCGCAGACCGTTGACTCACGAGAACCTTTACCGGTAACATCTCTTGTGTTCCTACCACCAAGGGCATCCTGAAGGTTGCTACGAGACGTTCCAGCTCCGCCGGTGTGACTATAGACTTGGTTACGAGCCTGACCCTTCTGTTGCCTGTTGGAGTCGAACGGTTGGGGATCTATATGTGTTCGGGGAGGCTCAGATGTGGCTGGATCCCGGCGCGATGTTCTGCGACTGACACGCCGATCCAACTGGCCTCCCGGGGGCGGAGTGTCCCTGCACGCGTGTAATTTGACGCTTGTCCACGAATTCACTATCACCAAAGCGAGAGGACTCACAAGCCACGCACAACTTCTAACACTTCTGAAACCCCAGGACGTGATTGAGGGTTCTGATGCCAGCAGCGTTGCGTCAACTCCCACAACCCTTCTGTGAAACTTGAATGGGTCGGCCGAGATGGGCGTCTAGCGTCCATTATAGCCACCATAGCCGCTGCAGGCGGACTATTACCAAATGGAACCGCGCCGGTGAATACCTACGTCAAAGCGTAAGCCAGACCTCAGCACACAGGGGAAGATCCATCACATACCTCGATCGTGACCATCGCGAAAGAGAAAATATCTGCTTCCTTGCTATATGTCCCGTGCCCAGTCAGGATCTCCGGCGCAGTCCATCGTGCGGTATGAGCTTGATCACCCGAGGCGCTTCGTACTGAATGTGGGTCTCGGGTGACTGTCGCAAGTCCAAAATCCGTGATCCGTGCACGACCGGTGGCGTCTACGAGGATGTTCGGCTGGCCGCCTTCAATACGATGGTAAAATGGGATCGAGAGCGATCACGTACCCCCTTGAGATCTCCATGAACCACGTTACGGGAGTGAAGGTGGTGAAGGCCATCAGTGATGTCGCGCAGCTTACGAGGGGGTAAGCGAATAATCCAAGACAGGACGTGGAACACCCACGAGTTCGAGCCGATCCGTTTCGGGATGCGTCCTAATGTATTCCGTCAGGTTACCATTGGGCATCCATTCCGAAATAAGTTGGAGAGGGGTAAAGGTGATGCCGAGGAGAGGGACGATGTTCTGGTGGTCCAAGCGTTTCCACACCACCGCCTCCTGGTAGAGCGTCTGAGGTTCTCATCAGCAGTAGCAAGTAGGCGAAGCGACGGGACAACGCGCCTTTGTGGCTTTCCCTGGACTCTCCTTAGAGTAGACCCGAACGCGTTTGACGCAAACTTTTGAATCCCTGAGCGTCCCTTCGTACACATCAGCAGGACCCCCTGAGGCGATAGGATGGCGACCAATATTCAGAAGCGAAGGTGAAAGGACGTATGAGGTTGGTAGTATTAGCCTGGTGCCGCATATGTTCCTGAGCTCGCGCAGACACTTCCGGAAACCGGGACTGGCAGGGTCGAGACTGTCGAGAGCCTACACTGGGTCAAGCAGAGAGCAGGGGAGGAATATGGGGCAACGCACCTTGTCGAGATAGTCAATAAGCGACACTAATTCATTTCCGTTGAGATTCGGTAAGGATCGCTGATACACTTCACTATTGAACACGTTGCTGAGCTGATCGTGAAACTTGGACGAAGACCTGTCGAGGTGACGGAGTTGCTGCAAGGCCATAGGATCTGGTTGGGACGTGGGGGATATCGTTCAGCGCGGTAGAGGGTGTACCACGCGTCGTTGAAGAGATGGCAAGGTAAGCTCCCAGCGCCTCCCTCGATCCATGAGGCACATGAACCGAGGGCCGCCAGGTTGCCACGGCGTTGACGCGTTGGTCAATATCGTGCGTGTGGTGCCCCGGAGAATGATGAATTGCTGGTATTCCCATCCGTAAATTGTAGAGAAGGAAACTGCAAGTTGGCCATTGTCTTGTAGCATCCGCGGCGACAGCAAAAGATCGATCAATATGTTGGGTGCACCGACATCCATTCCGCATTCACCCACCACCGAAGAAGCCTCAGTCAAAAGACGACTATAACGGACTCTCACTACGGCCATGCCCGCGATGCGATGACGATGACGACGACGACGACGGGGAAACGCGTGTCCGTCGAAGGCGCGTAGACCGAGTGAGGTGTGAGCCCGTTTAGCCTATCTTCTATAGCCTTATTCAACCTACCTTCTATTGGCCTACCTTTCTATTACCCCTTGTTCTATTGCTGACCACCACCATTATTGCTGACCACCACCATTCTGCAGGATCAACACGCCACGACGAATCAGGAGAAGGAGTCCCCGATTGTAACTGTGAATTCCCGCCGCGTGTGCCCCTCGAGAACACATCTCTTCCGCCATCCACTGTCCTCCTGGTGGCGTTCTCTACCCTGGTATCATTATACGCCACCCCTTTACTAGCTGTCCCCCCCGCGCAAGATCGTTCCTGTAACAGTACGAACCTCATTTGCTCCTTCAAGCCCCCGATCCGCGTTATCCGCTCTAGATCAACAAGCCGCCATACTCGTCCCGTAGACAACTCGATGATCATCCACGACCGCAAGTGGACTTTAGGAGACCAAACTTCTGCCAACGTTTCCAATGACGAGCTCGTTGCATGGGTGCATCATAAGAACGATGTCCTGCCGAGGAGCGATGCATGATGCCCCCGAGCATGAGGGACACGCGGACGGAAGTCTCACGCATTCGAACGTAGACAATCGCCTCGCTCAAGACACCGTACACGGGCTTTGGAACACTCCTATCAACATCGCCGGCTGGGCTATGGAGGCCCGTACCATGGGTGAGCGCTCCCTTCCCTTTGACTCGCTCGAAACTAGGGGAGATTTCTGAGGGCTTCTTCAACAGAACCGATACATGCCTTGTGGCCATACGAACCGATTGGTGCCTTTTCCCCGCGGCCCCGATACCGCCGTTACGGACGTTGCAGGTCTGAAGCACGCATGGAGCAACAAGGCCATGGTTGACGCGCCTCCCCCAAATCGCCCAAGACCCTATCGCCGTAGCAACCCGACACCAGGCATGATATGCTTTTGGCAAAGGTCCGTCTGTTTTCTCGCTTCGAGGTAGCGTTTCGCGACATGCATATTAAACAGGTGTCACAGGTCGATGCGTTGCAATTTCCACTCCAACCGAACAACTCTCCCGAGGGATGACGTTGAGTGTCCAGGCTCCAGAGCGCAAGTCACTTTATCTGCGTATCCAGAGTCCATTTCAAGCGCACAAACCAGAAGATGACTTGGGGGTTGAACAGCGCATGCACTATGTTCAAGTTTGTCGAACTCGCCGGAAGTGTTACGTCGCACCAACAGGTGGATGTCACCGGTGTTCTGCGGTTCGATAGTATGCCGACAGAAGCCAGCGGTGGCGCTGGGGTCATTGAGATGTATCGTCGACAATGGGTAGCCAGTACGCAGGGAGAAATATATTCCCTCCCTTCCTCCTCCTTCTGTCCCCCGTCCTTGTTTAATCCCCTTCCTCAACCGCCCGTTCCACACCATTGCCCTCCCAATATCGTCTTCACCTCCTGCGTTAGTATACTGCAAACCACTAGACCTGCGTCACGTACAATAACGATAATCTTTGATACTTGACGCCGAATCTCCGAGCCGAGAGCAAAAACCACGGTACAGCGAACTGCAGGGATGGAGCGCATTCTACCCGTGATCTGTGTGCTATTGGACGTCCTAAAAGCATCCACAAAATCTCTTGAACCATCCCTCCTTCGGGCTACCCGTTCGTGGTGGAACTGTTGCAGGAGGATTCGTTCCGGCAGGAGTTGGCGCTGGCGTGACCGATGTCCCTGAGGTCGGTTGATGGGGCGGTTGATGAGGGGGCATCGTTGGGACTGCTTGTTGCTTGTTCGGCTGGGTAAGGGTAACAGCTTGGTTAGTTGTCGTCATCAGGCTGTTTGATGTAGCCGGGATCCTGTTCTTGTCATTTGCGGTCTTAGTCGACGGACCTGGTACTGGTATACCAAACGGAGAATCACTCGTGCGCCCTGTGCTCTAAAAGAAACGGGAAGGGCGCACCGGAAACTGGGGTTTGATGATCGCTACGTTTCCGCGCCGGGTGCCCATCACCACGTCTTGCCGGTTCATCTGTTTCTGTTTCTGTTAAACGAGGATTTTTCAACGTGAATCCGGGGTATGGTTTGGGGCCGGGCTCACCATAAATAATCGGCGGTCCTAACCACAAGGTTCATTAGGGGCAAGCCAGAGATAAAACGGGGGAACATACGATAGTTTTTCCCTGTGGCGTCCGAATGATAATCGGTGTCCGTCTCCGCATCTCCGTCCATATAAGAAGCTCGCCCAACCGGGGACGGATTCCCCTCCAGACTCCGGAGCACAGCCGTGACACTCGTCCGGTCACTCGGTCGGTGTTTCCAAGAAAGTTTCAGAACTTCCCATATGGCGTCTGTGAAGACTTTCCCTTCCTCCCCTTGGGGTCTCCCAGGACGTTTGCCTTCCAGAACCATCCGAATAACGACGGGGGCCGCATACGGGGCGAACGGTGTGTGGCCGCTGAGGACCTCGTACACCACCATCCCCAGTGCATAGCAATCCGATTCCTTCGTCGGACGGGTCCCCTTCAAACCGAAGCTATCCGGGTCGAGGAGCTCTGGGCTCATCCATTGAATTGTGCCACCCCCTGTGGATTGGAATATAGATGTTGATTGGTCTGAGACTACCGCGAGTAGGCCGAAGTCCGCCAGGTAGGCGTGGCCATCATGGTCAACCAGAATGTTGGCCTGAGGGTGATGTGAGCCGCGCAAAGGACGACGACCACGTGTTCCAGAAACGTACCCCTTTGAGATCCCCATGAATTATCCCCTGACCGTGCATATAGATCAACCCACTAGCGACCTCCTTCAGCTGCAGCGATCATGCCACCATCAGCAACAAGTGAGAATAGGGTTGTGAACGAGAAACAAACCAGCCCCAATCGATTTACGTTGTTCGCGGCCACAAATTGATTGATATTACCATTCACCATCCACTTTGATATCATCGCAAACCGATCCCTGACCTTCGTCACGCCTAGCAGTGGCAGTACGTTCTGGTGACGGAGGGTCTTCCATACCGCAACCTCCCTGCAAAATCTCTACAGGGTATGATCAACCATTGACACGCACAACAGTTTAGGGGCGCCGCTGGCGACCTACTCTTCTAGTTGGCCCGGGATCATCTCTCGAGTATACCCTCAACACCTTGGCTGCAACGTCCTGATCTCCATATCGACCCTTCCACACATCTGCATACCCACCCTGACACAGAGGGCTTTCCGCCGGGTCGTAGCATAGCGGGATCATCAGCGATCGCGGTAGTATGGCTTGGAGGCCACAAAGGGTGTATACAGCACGAGAACACTTCTTGCGGATCGGTTGTTTAAGGTTATCGTTATCCAACACCTAGCAGACAGGCGCGGGAGTTTGAGCAGGAGTCAACCCACCTCTTCTCCGAAGGTGGGGGAGTAGGAAGAGATACCTTGTCAACTGTATCGATAAAGGTTTGGGCACTCTCCCCAGAGAGGCCCCTGACCATCTCAATCTGGCCGTGGTCCGAGAAAATTGTTGTGATCAGAGAGATGCGCTCGTTTTTGGTGAGGGTATGGCTGGCGCTGATCAGCTGTTCCAAGGCCGGAGGGTCTGAGTGGTCTGTGGGCAGTCAAATAGGTTGATGGGGTCGAGTTATGGACAAGACCGGTGCATTTATCCACCTAGCGTACCTTCCGAGGCATCTCGGCCCCCCCGTACCTGCTTACCCCCGCGTTCATCTACAAAACGGATGCAGGTTAAACATCGCTCATAGGTTCTCGCGCATCCGGGGAACATACCGCTCGCTTGCGGTTTTGACGTTCCGGTGTGCCTCTTCGGTTCCTGTGGCGGATCTTGGCGATCCCGGTGTGTCCGAGGGTGCGATGATCCCTGATTCTCGGCGAGTGTTCCGCCCAACTCCACCTTGGACCGGTTGCGGGCGTTATTCCCAACTCGCAAGTCGAAATCTGATGCCCGAGGAAGTTAAAATGAGGTCGAGGTCAGGAGATGTGGAGCACTGACGGGAGGGGTTCCGGGTTGGGTGGCCGGTGTTCGCGCCGGAGGTATCCCTCCTAGAAGATCGTTCAGTAGACTTTGATACCACCTCTTGAGGAGTCTCTTGAGTCCTCTTCGCAACCTTTTTGGCCTCCTCCTCAAGTTCAAGTTCCGTTCGTCGCGTTATCTCCTGCGATGGAGTCAGAACGTTGTTCTGTCGGAGGAAGTGTGGATTGTGATAGACCTCACGCCTTTCTTTGAGCTCTCGAGCCTCCTTCCCTTTGCGTTCAAGTTCCCTTTGCTTCTCTTCCCTCTGACGGAGTCAGGATAGCGTTCAGCCGGTAAGGATGGGAATTACAGCGTACCTCGAGTCTTTCCCTTGCCCGCTTTTCCTCCCTCTTGCGCTCGAGTTCCTTTTCTCTCTCTTTCTCCTGCGACGGAATCAGAACGACGTTCTGTCGGAAAAGGCGGGGGTCATACCTACCTCAAGTTTTTTCTTGAGATCCCTCGCCTCCTCTTTACGTTCAAGTTCCTTTCGCCAATCCTCCTCCTGCGATAGTCAGGTCATTCTCCCGGAAGAAATGGGAGTCACAATATACCTGGCGCTTCTTGAGTTCCCGAGCTTCGTTTTCTTTCTTCTCACGTTCAGATTCCTGTTGCCTCCTAACCTTTTGTTCTTCCTCATCGCGTTCGAGGTCTTTTTGCCTCTTTTCCCTCTGCAATGGGTCAGAATGGCCTTCCATAGGAAGAGATGGGGCCGTGAGATACCTCGCGCTTCGCCTTTTCCTTGACCTGCTCTTCGCGTTCGAGTTCCTTTCGTCGGTTCTCCTCCTGCGACGAGTCAAAAGATCGTTCTCCCAGAAGAGATAGGAGCAATAACATACTTCAAGTTTCTCCCTGAGTTCCCGGGCCTCCTTTTCTTTCTTCTCGTGTTTTTCCTTTCGCCTCTTCGCTTCCTGCGACCGAGTCAACAGTCGTCCGCCAGGGGAGGCAGGAATTACAACATACTTCGAGTTTCTTTTTTTCCTCCTCGCGTTCGAGTTCTCTCCGCCTCTGCGGTGGAGTTAGGATGGGGCACCGTCGGAAGAGGTAGGGATCACAACGTGCCTTGAATTTTTCTTCGAGCTCCCTGGCCTCACGTTCTTTCTTTTCGCGTTCAAGTGCCTCTCGTCTCTTCTCATCCCAGGATAGAGTCAGTAGGCCATCACGTCCGAAGAGGCGGGAATGTGACGTGCCTCGAGTCTTTCCTTAAGTTCTCTAGCTTCTCTCTCTTCACGTTCGACTTCTTTTCGCCGCTTCTCCTCCTGCGACAGAGTCGGGGCGGAATTCTCACGGAAGGGGTGGCAATTGAAACATACCTCAAGCTTCCTGAGCTCCTGGGCCTCCTTTTCTTTCTTCTCATGTTCCGCCTTCCGCCTCTTCGCTTCCTGTGACTGAGTCAACGGTCATTCGCCAGGGGAGGCAGGAATTACAACACACTTCGAGTTTCCTTTTTTCCTCCTCGCGTTCGAGTCCTCTCTGCCTCTACGATGCAGTCAGGGTGGCGCACCGTCAGAAGAGATTGGGATTACAACGTGCCTTGAGCCTTTCCTCGAGCTCCCTGGCCTCCTCCTCTTTCTTCTCGCGTTCAAGTGCCTCTCGTCTCTTCTCGTCACAAGATGGAGTCAGCAGGTCATCCCGTCCGAAGAGGTGGGGATGTAACATACCTCGCGTCTCTCCTTAAGCTCTCTAGCCTCCGTCTCTTCACGTTCGATCTCTTCTTGCTGCTTCTCCTCCTGCGACAGTCAGAACGCCATCGTGCCGGAAGGTATGGGGATGACGACATACCTCGAGCTTCTTGAGCTCCCGGCTTTCCGTTTCTTCCTTCTCACGCTGGGGTTTCGCTGGCCTCATACCCCTCTGTGGTGGAGTTAGAATGCCGTTCCGTGGGGAGAGATGGGAATCACAACGTACTTCAGGGATTTCGGGCTCCCCAACAACTTTCTTCTCTTTCTTCCGAAGCTCCCGAAGCTCGCGTTTGCTCAGAGCCCGGGGCGGAGGTTTGTTCTCAACTGGATCATTGCCCAAATTGCTGGTAGGGTTCGCCATAGAGCACGTTCCTGAGGTGATCGTAGAAGTTGTGCGGAGACCCGTCGAGCCGATGGGGGTGCTGCAAGGCCGTAGGACCCGATGAGGACATGAGAAATGTCCCCGGTGCGGAGATGGCTCACAGGCGAGTGGACTGCCCGTCGTTGGTGAGGTCGTAAAATTTGTGCCCTACACCTCGCTTGATCCATGAGGCGTGGCGGTGTCCCACCACATCGCGGCAATAGTAAAGATCGATCGATTTGTTGGGTGACAGCACCATCAGGTTCATGTTCGACCAGCACTAACGGAATTACAGACACCCGTTCCGGACCTTCACTCGGACCGATGTGGTAACGAAAATGACAAGGAAAACGCACATCCGTCGAAGATTTGCCCGGTTGAGTAGGGCTACAGGTTCTGGGCATAGGATCCGTTCGACAAAGTTCCGTCTGCGTTCTCGCTTCGAGGTGGTCTTACACAATTCAATATTGGACGCACGTCACAGCTCGATGTGATGTAATTCTTGCCCCAGAATAACAGCTCCCCCGACGGTTGAGAGCTCGAGCATCAGACCACCGACACGCCAGAGATCCCCATGTCGTCGCTACGCCAATGCCCGAATCCTCCCCCCCCCCCACGAGAGCACAGGAAC
>Ga0307509_10012017_pt1 | contig 10395 bp, 6 predicted proteins | sample 10_EM_MG_FD_202245 | JGI IMG/M metagenome (GOLD analysis project Ga0307509, IMG submission 202245) | Populus trichocarpa ectomycorrhiza microbial communities from riparian zone in the Pacific Northwest, United States - 10_EM | ecosystem: Host-associated > Plants > Roots > Unclassified | place...
AAGTTCCATTGGCCATATAGGTCACCAAGGATGGTGGTTTCTCCGAGAAGATTCAAATATCACCTCAGAAGCCATTATTTGGCCACTGAAAGCCCCCACATGTGTCGTCTGAATAAAGTGAAAACATCTATCACCCTAACGCGTGCATTATATGGGCCAACTAGCTTTTTTAAATAATGTTTTATATTTATTAAAATACCAAATTGTCTCCTAATCAACTTGATTATAACAAAAAAAACTAAGATGAAAATATGAAAAAACTCCTAGGTGTCAGTTAAAGAAATTTTGCTTTTAAGGGTAATGTAGTTGTTCATATGCTTTGAAAAAGTGAAAAGTTAAAAAAGCCCCTAGACACCAATTATATAATCTTTATTTTTAAGGTTAATTTAGTCATTTTAATGTAATGTTAAAATGTGAAAAGACTGAGATGTCCCTAATCAGTCTGATAATGACTAATAAACTTTGGGAAAAAGAATGTATTACCCTCAATAACTAGTCTAATGATTTGTTTTGATACGAGAAAAATATCATTATAATATTTCAATCCACAATACAATAAGTCTAGGTGAACAGTTAAACCTTGATCCTTTTTAGTTTTTTTTTTAAATCTTACACTTAATTCATATTCCCATTTCATTTGTTTCAACCAAACACCTATAAAATGAGAATAAAACATCATATTATTTATTCAGGAAAATTACACATGACATCTTATAGTTTTTTCAAAATTGCACTTGTGTATCGAGTTTTAAAAAATTACACTTTGTAGCCTAAACTTTGTTGTGTGCGTAACAATTTACATCTTGTACCTCACGTGCTTAAAAAAAGTTATCTAATTGTTTACATGTTTACCATTAGTTTTCATTTAATGACTAAAAAGTTCTTATATTAAATATTATCAAATTTTAATTGAATAAAAAAACCCCTAACCATCTTCTTCCACCCATCTTCTTCCCGTAAAAACAAAACCTAATTGTCTCATTCCCTTCCGTTTAATCCCTCATCAGCCAAACAAGTCCTTACAAGACCCTAGTTATTGTTGATCTTCCCCTACATCCACCAGCCATCAACCATTATTGTCAATATCAACATTTCTGCCATAGTCATAAGTTGCAACCCACAGATCCACTAACCACAACATTGATCAATCATTGTCATCAACAACTAACCCGATATACAAAAGAACGACATGATCGATCGATGATGATCTCTCCATATTAATCATCTTGTCCTTCTCATTAAGAACATGTCTTTATTATTTGCTTAAAATTACAAACCGAAGTTCAACAATCATCAGTAACCACTACCATCAATAACCAATCTGTCATTAAGAATTCCCAACATAAAAATGATATTTTTTTCATATCTTCCCAGTTTCTACTTCCTAAACCCACACCCATCCACTCTACAAGTTTAATAGTTGTCACAACTAGAGCTTCAACATCAATAACAACCAAAGCTTCAATAACGATAATAATTGGAGCTTCAATGACAATGAGGACAATTAAAGTTTAACAACAACATCATTTACTGTAGCAACAACATCTTCATCAGTGCAAATGTCAAAGCCAAATTCGAAGCCTTCAATGCCAAATAAGAAACGAGAAAGGCACATAAATGATCAGATTAATGGAAAACCAAATCTTGTAAAAGTGCAATAATTATGGCAAATATCATCCTCGATTTCCTAGAGTTGGTTTTGGCATTGTTCCATTGAGATAAGTTAATGAAAGAGGCACATAAGTGATTGGTTTAGTGGAAAACGAGAGCTTGCAAATGTGCAACGATAGTAGTTAATATCATCTTTAATTTATTGGTATTGGTGTTGTTGTTTCATCAAGAAAAGGGAGGTGTTGTTCCATTGAGAAAAGTGAACTTTAGTGGACAAGTTGCGGGATGGGTTCAAATTAAGGGTTTGCTGGTGTAAAGATTGGGAATGGGATTGGAAATAGTTGTTGTTAAAGATCTAACGATTGATATTGTAGTTTAATAAGATGAGAAGGGATTTGTTCAAATCCCAGTTCCATAACATGTGATAAGGGATGAGATAATTAATTTTGTTATTGATGAGATTGATCAAATACTTAGGGTTTATGGAGAATTAAAGAGATGATTGAAAAAATTAGGGTTATTTATAAGCTTCAATTTAAGGTTTTTCAAAGCTTTTAAAGAGAGATAAATTGTGTTACAAGTAGAGAAATGTTTTATTTGTATTTTGTTTGAGTTTCTTATATATTATATATAAAGGTAGTATGGTCTTTTTTCAACTTGAAAATTTGTGTTGACCGAGGATGTAAATTGTGATTTTCCAAAACTTAGTAGAAAAGTGCAATTGTGACCAAACTATAGGATGCTAGGGATAAGTTTTTCTATTTATTTTTGGATTTCATCTCTTTAGTTTAAGAAAGATGATCCTTTAATTTTTTTTGTCTTATTAAGCTAACTATTTATATTTTATTGTCATATCTTTTACTTTTATGTCTTTTAAAATGGTTTCAACCCATTAAGGTTGTGGAGCAGCCACAATCTATCTAAATATATTTTTTTCTTTTTAAGTAAGGCAATTATTTTTCTTTAACTTTGTTCTTTTAAGAAGTCTTTTACTTTCTAACCCAATAAGGTTGTGAAGTAGTTATAGTTTCTCTAAATATTTTTTTTTCTTATTAAGTAAGACAACAATTTTTTTTAACTTGGTTTTTTTAAGAAGTCTTATACTTCCTAACCCAATAAAATTGTGGAGTAGCTAATCAATATATCATTATATAGTGGGTTTTTGAATTTTAAGAGCTTTTGCTCGAAGACTGGGGGTGTGTGTATTAAGAGGTAATAAAAGTAGGATATATAAGGGAAGCTGAATGAGAAATGAAGGATTGGTTCTTATCCTTTTTTAAAAAAAAAATTTAACATTTTTAATATGGATTAATGAACTTGTCTTCCTTCTTTGTTATTCTAAATACTATATGGATGGCTACTCATATGTCCTTTTCTTTTGTCATTATTTCACTTTATCTTATCCATCCTTTTCTCTATCTACCTCTATTGACAAACATAGTTTAAAATAATTCTTTTATAGTGCTTAAGGTCATCATTGTCTAGAGAGAATGTATCTTAGATGATAATGTCAATTTGAGGTAGAGATGATTATAAATAGGTTTGTGATAATATATGGGTTCCATGAAGTGGTGAGTTATGATGGTGATTTGGATAAAAATATGCATCTGAAGCAATAAAACCTAATATGTTAGGAATATACATGATTGTTCTTAAATAATATGTTAAAGACTAGCTTATAATCTACTTTTGCTATTTCAAAATATCTTCTCATTATATGTGAACAAAGTTAGTAGCATAGAGTTATTAGAGGATGTATACTTGAGATTGAGAGATTATTTTATCATTCTTCATTGTTGACACGAATGAGGTGGCCTTGGTTGTTAATAGATGGGATAGTAAAATGTTTGGAATGAAATGAGGAGTATTGAGATGAATTTAAGATATACATACCTAGATTGTGATGAAAGTATGATGATGAAATTGATATAGGTTCCAATCATTTTCAACTAGTTTTTTTCCAAAATTATATAGAGTTACTAGGATTAAAGCAAAAAGGACTTTAAGCATATGAGTTTGTATTATATTTAACTTGTTTGGGCCTAAATTTATTGAATCCAATTTTCTTTTTTATTTATATTTGCATGAGATAGGCTTTAAAAGTATTCAATTTTGATTTATGAAACTAACCTATTAAAAAAAATATTATATTGTCTTATAGACTTAACTTTTTATTTATAAGCATGCTACTCTTCAATAGAGTTAAATCATAAAAAAAACTGCAAGAAAATAATTTTTCCAACACTTTGTAGAGTTTTTAGGTTTTAGACAAGTTGTTATGATTATATAAGATTATATTTTATTTAATATATATAAATTGAATGTGTTAAATTTAATTTTTTTATGAATTGTATCAGTCTTAGATGAGCTTCAATTTGCATTGTTATGAATTATAAATCTAATCCATTTTAAAAAATATATAAAACATCACATCACCTTAAAGTCTTGGTTGGTAAGTAAGTATACTTCTTATATTATAATATAGGTTTAAAAATTACGAGAAACTAATGCAACTTATAGTAAGAACTATTGAAGATTAAAAAAAAAAGGTTAAAAAGAAAACATAGTAACAAACTACAGGGAAAACTCACAAGTCTTTGTATTTTTTAAATTAATAATTGAGTTTTAAATCCTAAAACAAGAGTTTAAATAGTTTTTCCTAGTTAGTCATGGGCTAAATAAGAAATAAAAATATCATAAAATATAAAACTAATATGGAAATAAAATGAAAAGATGAATAAAGAACTTACACTTCCGAAATAGAAGCAATTTTGGGTAGTCTTGGAGATCTAGATTATAAAATGGCTTGAAAATAAGTTTTCAAAGTGGATTTTGGACCCTAAGAAGGGCTCTGAATGGATTTAGTCACTTCATCTCAATATGAAATTTTGAATAAGACATCCAGATTGGTACAATTTTTGTCAATCAAATACCAGATAAAAAAGTATGGCTCATTGAAGCAATAATACATGTTTACACTTTCAAGATATCTTCTTAGGTTTCTTCTTATCAAACTGGTCCATGAACTTTTCAGCCACGTACCTTATGTTAGTCCCATCAACTTATAAAAAACTCAACCTCGAGTTAGAATTGAGCTCTAGAAATAATACAACATCTACTTCATAATTTTAGTAAATAAATAACACATTAAAAGTTTTAGAAGTGCCTGTTTTATCAGGCATATCAATAATATAAGCATTTTTATTGATCTTTTTAAGATCTAGTAAGGTTTATACTTCTTTGAATGAAGTTTTTATAAGTGCATAATAAAAACATCTCTTTATGTAGAAATACAATCGTCATATCACCTTCATTGAACATTTTGCTCTTATGATGTTTATCTATGACAACCTTGTACTCCGCATTTATTTCATCTAACTTCTGTCTATCTTCTATTTAAATGGTCTACATATGCTTAATATGTTTTTACATAACACTACTATAACCTAGACCCTTTACGATATAGAAATAGAACATGTCTTAAACTTTATGTATACATAATATAAAATATAAACTTACTAGTAGATTTATGTTTGACACTCTTATAAGCGAAATCACCTTATGCAAATAAGATATCCCATAACTTGAATTTATCTTCGTATATACTTCTTATTAGAGTTTTGTTGGTGAACCTAATCTACATGTTTATCCACGAATATGTTGTGCTGCTAAACTTATAAGAAGACTCATAAATCCTCTATTAAGTCCTTTTAAAGTGTCTAAGAAACTTTCTATCCTAATTAGAAGTAATAGACTTTGGTACTCCATGCAACCTAATAACCATTTTAAAAAAACTGTCTACCAATATTTATGGCATTTGAAGTCTTTTTACATTGAATGAAGTGAGCGATCTTAGAGAATCTATAAACTACTATAACAAAAATGGAATCAATGCCCCACTTAGATTTGAGGCAACTAAAAAATAAACCTATAAATAGATCCTCTTGAATATTTTCAAGAACAAGTGCATGTCTAAAACTATATTTTAAGTTTGACCTTTAAAGTCTAGAAAAAGATGCACAAATCTACCCACATTTCTCTTCAAACATGACCGATAATATTGTAAAAAACAACATCAATAGCCTTTATCAATCTCTTTAAATATGTAATAAATTTCATGACTTATAATTTGATTACAGAATGAACTCTTTGCTTGTTAGGTATGGCTTCTAATGCTTAACAATTTAGATAAATGTATAAAACTCCTTATTATAAGTTAATCATTTTAATTTTGCATTACTCAAATTCTCATTAAAATATGCAATTGGTCTTTTTTTTTTCTTGGGACAAAACACCCTTAATGCCAACTTTATAAGTATCATATTGTACTATAAACAACTTATCAAATTTATAAAGAGCTAGAAATGAAGTTATGCTTAAATTCTTTTTATCAAGCAAAGCTATTTTTAGCCTCTTCGTCCTAATTAAACTTACTGTTTATCATGAACTTAGTAATTAAAGAAACTACGCTGCTAAAGTTGTAGATAAACCTCCTATAAAAGTTTGTTAGGTTATGGAAACTCTATACTTTGCTTACATTCTTAGAGGTTGGCCAATCAGAGATGACTCTAACTTTTTCCTCATCAATATAAATGCATGTTGTGTTGACAACATATCCTAGGAAAGATGATTTGTCAATTATAAAGCTATATTTCTTTAGATTCACATACAAGTTGTTCTTTTTCAACACCTCTAGCAGCTATCTTAAATGACTAATATGGTCTCTTTTTGTTTGATTATAAATCAAAACATCATTAATGTATACAACCACAAACTTATTAATGAAATAATAAATATCTTGGTTCATAAATCGTATAAATGTGTTGGATACATTAGACAAACCAAACCACATCACTAACCACTTAAACAACCCATCTTTTGTCTTGAAAGCCATCTTCCACTCATTTCCTAAACATATATGAATATAATGGTATCCACCATGTAAATCAAATTTGGAAAACACTTATGTTCCATGCAACTAACCCAATATGTCATATAGATGAGATATAGAAAAATGGTAGCCTATCATGATCTTATTAATAGAATGATTGTCTACATATATTCATCAACTGCTATCTTTCTAAGGTGTTAATAATACTGGAACTACTTATGGATTGATACTCTTTTAGATCTATCTCTTATTCAATAACTCTTTAACCTTCACTCCAAATATCTCCCTATTTTTAGGACTCAGTTTATAACATGACAAATTTGGTAAACTAGCTCTAACCAAAAAGTTAATCCAATGTTATATCCCTCTCATAAGTAGGAGGATATCAAGTAACTCATCTAGCATGATCTCTTAAAATTATATAAGTAGTGGTTTTATTGTCTCAAGACCATTAACTAAATATTATTCCTTTTTAATTATTATTGCTTTCAAAATCAATGCATAAACCTCATTGGTTTCCTTTATATCAGTAAACAATTCCTATTCTTAAGTGATTTTAGTTAAGAAAGCCTTCCCTTTCATTTTTAAACCTTATGAGTTGAGTTTTTCCATGTAGTTGTATATACAAAATTTATATAAATTCTCTCTACCCAAATGTTTAGCATTTGCGTCATACTATTAAGGCCTATAAAAAAAATCAGACTATATGCATTCATATTCACTAAATCATATTATATTTCATATTTATATTATTTTATTAAGAATAAAACCTTACATCTTTTAGTCAACCTAATTTCTCATACAACCTTAATCTAAATAGTTTTATAAGGTTCTTGATGAGGCTTAACTGTTAAATTCAATTTTTAAAACTTTATTCCTAGTTATATTCTCATAATTACCACAATCAAAAATTAAATTATATAAACCATTATTAATAGTGACATGGTATGAAATAACTTATGGTGTTAAGAATCCTCTGACACCTTTAACGATGGTAGTGGCTTTTTCACCATAAAGGTCTCTCACCCATTTTGTACTCATCTTCTTCTCTACTAGGACACGTCACTCCTCATAATCATCCTCATCATAGTCCTATAGCAATATATCTCTACCTCTTATAGTCATTAGATTGATGCTCTAGTTCACCATACTTGAAACAATTTCTAGGTATTAATGTTACATATGAGTCGACTTGCTTATCTACTTCATTCTTCTTCCTCGCCACTAACCTTTTTAGCTTAATAGCTTATTATTAAGAATTTTATTGGTTTTATTGAACAATTTTACCCTTCTCATTCCTTGTCATACTGGTCTTTATGCAGTTTCTAAAAGTTAACTTAGATATATTAGTAATATACAACCATTTCTATATTAATATCTCTCTTCCAATGCTAGGTTCGCACATCATTAAGCATGCATACCATTTATATGCCTATTTTATCTCTAATAAGAAGCTTCAAACCATCCAAATAGCTATCTATTATCTAGCCCTAATCTCTCATAATTGGTTTCGCCTTATTAGATTCATGAAATCAGAAGTATATTCATGGTTATTTTTCTATTCTCGATATATTTTTTATATTTATGAAATAAGTACTATTCAAAGTTTGGGTGTAGAAATCGATCCTTTAATTATTACTTTATTCAAAACCAAGATATAACAAACGGCTTACCTTGTGTGATCAGATCATCTTAAACCCTTCTCTACTAGGAAGAAACTCCCCCCTTTTAGTCCAATCCATCTCTTATTCTAGTATCCTTAGATACTTCATCATCCCATCACAATGAATAAGCCAATCCATGGAACTCTCTATTCTCAAATCTCTACCAACAGTTCCTATGTCAAATTTAAGATGGAACTTATTAGAATCATGATTAAATCTATCACGTCTTTCTCTATTTTCTCCATCATTCCTAGTAAAATATCATCTTCTAACTAATTATTTAACAAAATTCTTCATCGAAAACTCTTAAACATATGGGTTTGTTTCTATGAAAAAGTGTATACCACTAGATGTATTGCAAGATAAATCTCCATCTACAACCCTAACATTAGTATGGTCTCTATTTGTGTGATCTATAAGCAACTGATCAATCGATTTGTTATCTCATTAAGTTTCTTCTCCACCCAACCAAAACTTTTCTCTAGAAATCTAAGCATCATCTAGGTTCTCAAAGCCTCTTAAAATGCTCTCATAATGTCTTTTGTGGCCTGCATTCCTTGATTAATGTCACTAAAATAGGTGTTATGACTACTATCTACCAGTCAAGTTAAACCAGGCTCTAATACCACTTGACAAACCATACAAAAAAGGAATGATATTTATTACACACAAAAACCCTTAAAAAACCACATAATAAAATATAGGGAAAACTCACAAACTTGAATATTTTTTTTTTAATTGACAATTGAGTTTCAAATATCAAAATAAGAGTTTAAATAGTCTTTCCTAGTTATCCATGGGCTAAACAAGAAATAAAAATACAACAAAATTCAATACTAATACTAAAACAAAAGAAAAAGAGAAGTTAAATTTCTGAAATAATAATAATCTAAAGTGGTTTTGGAGATCCGGATCATAAAAGAGCCTAAAAATAGACATTCTAAGTAAATTTTAACATTAAAAATATCCTCAGATGGCCTTTAGAATATATCCATGATATAGACCTCTTAATAAGCCTTTTGGATTGGTATAATTTGTGTCAATCAAACAATAATCTAAAATGATTTTGGAGATCCGGATCATAAAAGAGCCTAAAAATAGACATTCTAAGTGAATTTTAACATCGAAAATATCCTCAGATGGCCTTTAGAATATATCCATAATAACGACCTCTTAATAAGTCTTTTGGATTGGTATAATTTGTGCCAATCAAACATCCAAATAAAAAATTATATGTTAAAGCAACAATATGCATTTGCCCTTCTATAATGTTTTCTTAGACTTTTGTATGTCAAGCTAGTCTATGAACTCTTCAGTTATATATTCCATGCCAGAAACTATAAAAGATAATTTTTTCGTAAATGAATTAATATGGATATGGATAGTCTGTTTAAGACTTGACCTAGTAATGACTTCATCTTGTTACAATAAAGTTTGCTCAAGGATAACTTAATTAGAAAAACAAAGAAAAGAAAAGAAAAACATAAACCTTATTTTTTATTAGAAAAATTAAAGATTAGAAATAGAATGATGGATTTAGTCTAATAATTTCAAATTGATGAGATTTAGAAAATGCAAAGAAGTGGAGGTGGAATGAAGAGATAATTTTTACTATTCTTTAGTGGATAACTTAATTAGGAAAAACAAAACTTGAAAAACTATATTTGATTAGAAAGATGGGAAATTGGAAATTGGAATGATGGATTTAGCCTAATAGTTTCAAATTGAAAAGATTTAGAAAATGAAAAGAAGTGAAGGTGGAATGAAGACAAGATTTATACTAAAAATGAAAAGAAAACCTTCCATGAAAGAAAGCGAAATGCTAAAATCTTTCTTTTTGTATTTTTTTTGTTTACTTTCGCATGGTTTACTGTTACGTGCTTGTTTTGGATAGAATTTGAGATAGTGGTAGTAGATTTTTTCAAAGTGTTTTTTGTTTGAAAATACATTAAAATAATATATTTTTTATTTTTTAAAATTTATTTTTTACATCAGTATATCAAAACGATCCAAAATCATTAAAATATAATTTAAAACAAAAATAAATTAAAATTTTTTAAAAATATTTTTAAAATACAAAAACAAACATCCATTCAAGCTAGTAAACCTAGCTCGGACAATTAGAAAACGTCAAAACTTGTTTTCGAATATACAATAATTGAAAGGAAGAAATGCTTGCCGTTGTTAAAAAAAGAGAAATTATATCGCCATAAAGATAAAACATGAAGT
>Ga0307509_10012018_pt1 | contig 10395 bp, 10 predicted proteins | sample 10_EM_MG_FD_202245 | JGI IMG/M metagenome (GOLD analysis project Ga0307509, IMG submission 202245) | Populus trichocarpa ectomycorrhiza microbial communities from riparian zone in the Pacific Northwest, United States - 10_EM | ecosystem: Host-associated > Plants > Roots > Unclassified | place...
TGATGGCCGTAGTCGTGGACCGCGAACGTCGTCGCGGTGACCGACAAGATCGCGCGTCCCGCGACGACCCCGAGGGACTCGCCCATCCCCCCCGCGATCGCGAACGGCCTCGCGACCTGGTTCGAGTACGTCTCGGGCCCGTCGACGAATTGTTGATCGACGTACGGATAGAGCGCCGCGAGGTCGCGAAACTCCTCGACGCTCCAACCGGCGGCGAGCGTGATGTGCGAGAGATCCGCGCCGTGCGTAGCATCGGCGTGCGACGCGTCGACCATCTTCGCCGGATCGCTACCACACGCGGTGACGCAGATCGCGACGAGACAAGCGCGCACGCCTCGATCTTACTAGCTAGCGCGAGCCCTTGGTGTACGAAGCGAGCTTGGCCTCGACCTCGTTGGTCGTGCCGTGGTGCGCGTAGTGGAAGCGCGACACGCCGGTGCCGGGCTCGAGCTCGAACGTCTGCTCGTCGGGGCCGGTGAAGAACGACAGCGCGTAGCCGGTCTCGACGGCGCTGACCTGCCAGCAGTAGACCATCTCGGCCTTCGGGCAGATCTTCTGGCCGTCGATCACGGGCCACGTGAACCAGCCCTCGGCACCGTCGAGCGTGGGCTCGGAGGTGGCGCCGAACAGGAAGTTGTTGCCGGAGCGGAGCAAGGTGCGCTCGGTCGCCTTCGGGGTCGCGTTGTCGGAGTCGATCGACGCGAGATCCGCGGGCCAGCCGCGCACGCGGTACGCGGTGACGCCGTTCGCTTCCTTCGCGTCGAGGACCTCGGTGGTCCAGTCGAGCTTCTTGGTCGATTCCTTGTCGGCGTCCGGGTCGTAGCGCTTGACGGTGACCGTGTAGGTCCACTTCGCGCCCTTCGCGAGCGGCAGTGGATCCGCAGCGATCATCTGCTCGAGCGTCATCGGCTGCTTGGCAGGGCTACTACACGCCGCCAGCGCGAGCGCGAGTATGGTCATCCGGGTCACGAGGTCATCCTATGTGACTACGTCAAGATTGTCAGGAGTTTGGCAGGGTGATCGGGTATGGTCCGCCGCATGCCGTTGGTCGACCGTCTCGAAGGGCTCGCGAAGCTCTTGCCGCTGCCGAAGCTCGACGGGAACCGCAACATGATCCGGCAGGCGTGGGACGTGCTGTCCGTCATGCCGGGCGGCAAGCACGTGTTCTCGCGCCTGATCGGCCGGATGGCGCCGTACTCCGGCACGATCGACGCGCGGGTCACCGTCCTGCGGTCCGGCTATGCCGAGGTGACCATGGCCGATCGCAAGGCCGTACGAAATCATCTCAACTCGATCCACGCGATCGCACTCGTGAACCTCGCCGAGATCGCGGGGAACGTTGCCCTGTTCTACTCGATGCCGGACGACGCCCGGTTCATCGTGAGCGGCCTCGAGATCGAGTACGTGAAGAAGGCGCGCGGGACCATCACCGCGAGCAGTGACTCCCCGATCCCGAGGACGAACGCGCGAGCGCCCTACGATGTTCCCGTCACGTTGCGGGACGCGAAGGGCGACGAAGTCGCGCGCGCGGTGCTCCACAGTCTGGTAGGACCGAAGCCGGGTGCGACGGGCGAGCGCGGAGACGTGAATTAGCCAATAAATCGCGTCGTCGATCCCATCAGCGTATGAACAACTCAGGTCCCATGTTCCCGGTGGTCGCGTCGATTGTTGCATCGGTGCTCGCAGGCCTGAGTGGAAGCGCTCTTGCCGACGACGCCGCGGCCGATTTCACGGCCGACGCCAAGCTCTACTACCGCGCGGTCGCGTGCGGCGGCACCGCCGAGTTGCCGGCGACGATGGACAAGGCGCTCGTCGACAAGCACTGCGCCATCATGGCGAAGCGCTACGCGGACTTTCAGAAGTCCTACGCGACGCCGGCCGAGGCGTTCTTCGCGCCGCTGCGCCCGAAGGATCTGCCGGCGACGGTGGTCTATCCGTTCGGCGGGGGCGACCTCGCGTCGGCGCTCGTGACGTATCCGAACGCGACCGACATCACGACGATCTCGCTCGAGCACGCGGGCGATCCGACGCGGCTCGCGAAGCTCGACAAGCGCAAGCTCGCCGAGTCCCTGTCGAACTACCGCGACGCGATCGACGGCCTGCTCGAGCTCCACGACTCGACGAGCGAGAACATGCGCAAGCTCGAGGTCGGCGGCATCCCCGGCCAGCTGTCGTTCCACATCACCGGCATGACGGCGATGGGCTACGAGCCGGTGAAGCTGACGTTCTTCGACATCAAGGACGACGGCACGCTGCACTACCTCACCCAGGCCGAGGTCGACGCGCTCGCGAAGAAGACGGCGAAGAAGATCAAGGGCGGCTGGGTCGACACCGACTTCTCGCCCGCGTTCACGAACATGGAGCTGCAGTTCCGCAAGGCGGGCGACCCGAAGGCACCGCTCGTCACGCACCGCCACATCGCGTTCAACCTCGGCGACAAGGCGTTCAAGGGCTCGGGCCTCGAGAAGTATCTCCAGGCCAAGGGCAAGATCGCCGCGATGACGAAGGCCGCGAGCTACCTGATCTGGAACGACGGGTTCTCCGGCATCCGCGACTACCTGCTCGCGAACATGCAGTGGATGGTGTCGGACTCGACCGGCATCGCGCCCGCGAAGGCGAAGAAGGCGAACTTCACGCAGACCACGTACGGCACGTTCGAGGGCGCGTTCCTCGAAGAAGCGGGCAAGTCCGTGAGCGACGCGATGGTGGAGATGTGGAAGGCGCAGCCGAAGCGCCGCCTGCCGTTCCGCTATGGCTATCCCGACAGCGCGAAGCACGTCCACCTGATGATCACGGCGCCGAAGCCGGCACCGCCTCCCAAAGACGAGAAGAAGAAATGAAGCAGCCGAGCAGCCGTGGCGCGACGACCGAGCGCCGGCGAGGACCCGAGTCGCGCGCACGGCGTGGTGAGGCGATGGCGATCGCCGTCCTCGCCGCGCTCCTGTTCGCCGCCACGCCCGTCCTCGCCGATCCGGCGAGCGAGCCCGCCGTCGAACAGACGACCGTCACGCCGGCCGACGACGAGCCGGCCGATGCTGCCGCGCCGGAGGAGACCGAGCCGGCGCCGCCGGAGAAAGACAAGCCCACGCCCGCGCGGAAGAAGAAGGCCGCGCGCCTCACCGCGCCCGGGCATCACCTCGCGCGCCCCGAGCGGTCGAACGACGACGGCGAGAGCCGGCTCGACAAGAAGGAAGACACGGTCGCGGGCGGCAAGCACTGGCGGATCAAGACCAGCGCCGGCGCCGTCCACGTCTGGGTCCCCGCCGACTACAACCGCGACACCGCAGGCACCGTCGTCTACATCCACGGCTACTGGACCGATGCCGACGGCGCGTGGCGCGACCACGAGCTCGCGCGCCAGTTCCGGGCGAGCCACCAGAACGCGATGTTCGTCGTGCCCGACGCGCCGTCGTCGAACGACGACGCCGTGAACTGGCCCGCGCTCAAGGATCTGCGGCGCGCCGTCACCCGCGCGAATCTGCACCTGCCCGACGGGCCGGTGATCGTGATGGGGCACTCGGGCGCGTTCCGCACGATCATGCAGTGGGTCGATCACCGGCTGGTCGAGCAGATCATCCTGCTCGACGCGATGTACGCCGGCGAGTCCGCGTTCGACGAGTACATCGGCAACGGCAAGCGCGCCGACGAGCACAAGCTGATCGTCGTCGGCGCGTCGACCGCGCAGGAGTCCGCCGCGTTCGCGAAGAAGTACAAGTTCGCGGTCGCGCGCGAGAAGATGCCCGAGTCCGTGAGCGGGTTCTCGCGCAGGGAGCGCAACGCGCGCCTCCTTTACATCCGCGCCCAGTACGAGCACATGGCGATCGTGACGAGCGGCAAGGTCATCCCGACGCTGCTCCACCTGACGCCTCTCAAGGGTCTGTAACAAGGCGTCCGCCCGCCATCGCGGTACGATGCCGCATGGATCGCGATCCGCCCGAAACGCTCCTGGGCGTGGGCTCGTCGTCGGATACGGTGGTCGACGATCGGAGCGGCCCGGCAGCTCCGCCGAAACGCGCCGCGAGCGCGCACGGGGCGGCGACTCGCTACAAGCTCGGCGAGCTGATCGGCCGCGGCGGTAGCGGCGAGGTCCTGACCGCGCGCGACGAGCAGATCGGCCGCCAGGTCGCGATCAAGCGGATGCGCAGCACGGCGCCGACCCAGGATCAGATCACGCGGTTCCTGCGCGAGGCGCGGATCCAGGGCCGGCTCGAGCACCCCGCGGTCGTGCCGGTGCACGAGCTCTGGTACGACGCGAACAGCCAGCCCTTCTTCGTGATGAAGCAGCTCACGGGCACGACGCTCGCCGCCGTGATCTCGAAGCTCTCGGCGGGCGACCCCGCGGCGATCGCGGCGTTCTCGCGCCAGCGCATGCTCCGCGCGTTCGCCGATGTCTGCCTCGCGATCGAGTTCGCGCACACCCGCGGCGTGGTCCATCGCGATCTCAAGCCGGCGAACATCGTCCTCGGCGATTTCGGTGAGGTCTACGTGCTCGACTGGGGCATCGCGCGCGTGATCCCCGGCAAGCGCTCGCCGGATCTCGCGGACGTCGACACGTTCGACGGCGAGGAGCAGAGCTCGCCCGCGGCCACGGTGATCGGCGCGCTGCTCGGCACGCCGGGCTACATCTCGCCCGAGCAGATCGGCGGCGATCCGACGATCGACGGCCGCACCGATATCTACGCGCTCGGGTGCATCCTGTTCGAGCTCCTCGCGCTCCAGCCGCTCCACGTGCGCGATGGCAACGAGCTCGCATCGTCGCTGAACGGTGCGGATGCGCGACCCTCGGCGCGGTCGCCCGCGCTCGCGGTGCCGCCCGAGCTCGATGCGATCTGCGTGCGCGCGACCGAGCTCGAACGCGTCGCCCGATTCGCGACCGCGCGCGAGCTCGGCGAGGCGGTCCAGCGCTACCTCGACGGCGATCGCGACGTCGCGCTCCGCAAGATGCTCGCGCGGTCCGAGCTCGACGTCGCCCGCGCGCGCCTCGCCTCGCCGCAGACCTCGAGCGAGGCGTTGCGTGCCGCCGGTCGCGCGCTCGCCCTCGATCCGACCGCGCGCGAGCCCGCCGAGCTGGTCGCCCGGCTCATGCTCGAGCCGCCGCGCGAGACGCCACCCGAGGTCGGGCGCGAGGTCTACGCCGAAGATCTCGTCGCGCTGAAGGCGAGCGGCAGGTTCGGCGTGATCGTCGCGTGCGCGTACCTCGCGTTCTTCCCGCTGCTCTACTGGATCGGCTTTCGCGACCTGTGGCCGATCGCCGCCGGCTGCGCGATCAGCGTGTTCATCGTCGCGATCTGTACGTTCGTCACGCCGCGCGCGCCGTTCCTGGCGGGCTACCTGTCGATCGGCGCGAACCTCGGGATGTTCGCGCTGTACTCGTACCTCGTGTCCCCGGTCGTGCTCGGTCCGGCCCTCGCCGTCGTGCTCGTCATGCTGCTCGCGCAGCACCGGATCTTCACCCGCCCACTCTGGCTCGCGCTGGTCGGGCTCGGCGCCACGCTCGTGCCGTGGTTGTTGCACCCGGTCGATACGAGCGGCCGCGACATCGTGCTCCACACGAACGCCGCGTTGCTCGATCCCTCGGCGACGGACGTCGGGCTCCTCGTCTATGCGGTCGCGGTCGTGCTCCTCTCCACGGTGCTCGCCACACTCCAGGACGACGAACGCCGCGCGGGCCGACTCGCGCTCAAAACACAGGCCTGGCAGCTCCGCCAGCTCGTCGGGAGCTAATGCTAAGCTGCGTCGGTGGCCGCTGTTGTCATCGCGCTCCCCGGAAGCGAAGAGCACGCGACCAAGCTCGCGAACCGGCTCGGCGTCGAGCTGATCGCGCCGCAGCTCCGCCGGTTCCCCGACGGCGAGATCTACGTCCGCCTCCCGCGCGTCGAGGATCACGTCGTGCTGTGCGGCAGCCTGTATCCCGCACCCGCCGATCGCTTCCTCGAGCTGTCGTTTCTTGCCGCGACCGCGCGCGACCTCGGCGCGAAGCGCGTCGGCCTCGTCGCGCCGTACCTCGCGTTCCTCCGCCAGGACTCGCAGTTCCATCCGGGAGAAGGAGTCACCGCGAAGTACTTCGCGCGGATGGTGTCGAGCGCGGTCGACTGGATGGTCACCGTCGATCCCCACCTCCATCGCCTCGACGCGCTCGGCGGCGTCTACTCGATCCCGACGACCGTCGCGCACGCCGCCTCCCCGATCGCCGCGTGGGTGAAGTCCGAGATCACCAGGCCCGTCCTCGTCGGTCCCGATCAGGAGAGCGAGCAGTGGGTCGCCGCGGTCGCCGCCGCGTGCGGCGCGCCGTTCGAGATCCTCACGAAGACCCGCCGCGGCGATCGCGATGTCTCGGTGTCCGCCTCGCACCGCGACTGGAACGGCCACACGCCGGTCCTGATCGACGACATCGTGTCGACCGGCCGCACGCTCGTCGAGGCCACCCGCTCGCTCCGCGCCGCCGGCAGCGCCGCGCCGGTGTGTATCGCGATCCACGCCGTGTTCGCCGACTCGGTCGAGAGCGACCTCGTCTCGGCCGGCGCGTCGGGCATCGTGACGTGCAACACGATCACCCACGCCTCGAACCGGATCTGCGTCGCCGACCCGATCGCAGAGGCCGCGCGCCCGTACCTGACCTAGAGCTCGAACCCGATCGCTTCGTTCGGGCCGAAGTCGTCGATCCATGCGCATGGCATTGCGGGCCCGATCTGCAACGCCGACCAGCTGTTCTTGTCGACGGCGATCGCACCTGCGATCGCATTGGGAACGAGCTCCTTCAATTCTTGTAACGCATGTTTGGTCGCCGCGCGCTGCGATTCGCCCTTGGCCACCCGCAGGGCGATGTTGTGGGCAAGCGCGATGCGGAACAGCGCCTCGCCTCCGGAGGTCGACACCGCGACGCTCTCGTCCGCCCAGGTCCCGACTCCCGGAATCGAGGCGTCGTCGACGACACCGGGGCGGCGACCGATCGTACCGCCCGTCGAGGTCGCCGATGCGAAGTGACCGTTCTTGTCGCGCGCGACCGCGCCGACGCCGCCACCCTCGGACGTGCCCTTGCCGGCGAGCAAGGCCTGGAGCGCGGCCTGCGCGCGCGGCGTGACGAGCGCGCCGTCCTTCACGGGATCGAGCCCGATCTCGTGCGCGTAGTTGAGCGCACCGGGGCCGGCCATCACGACCTGCTCGCCGCGCTCGAGGATCGCGCGTGCGACGATCACCGGCTGCGCGAGGTTCGGCGCGGCGGCGACCGCACCGGCGCGGCGCTTGGTGCCGTCCATCACCGACGCGCAGGTCTCGACGCCGCCGTCGCGGGTGAGGGCGGAGCCGAAGCCCGCACCGAATTCCGGATCGTCCTCGAGCTTGCGCACCGCGGCCACCACCGCGTCGAGCGCGCTCGCACCGCGTTCGATCAGCTGCTGCCCGGCGGCCGCGGCCGCTCGCAGACCTTGCCGCACGCGCTCCAGACGGTCCGGTGGCACCGGACCCACACCACCATGGACGAGGATCATGCGTCCATCGTACGACGAAACCTCAGTCCTTCGGTGCGGGACCCCAGTCGACGCCGGTCGCGGAGCCGCTGTAGATCTTCTGCGCCTTGCCCGAGCCGTCGGCGTTCGAGATGAAGATGCCCTGACCCTGACGCGCGTACGCGATCACGCGGCCGTTCGGCGAGAACGCGGGCTCCTCGTTGTTGCCCTCGTTCTGGGTGACCCGGACCATCGCCTTGGTATCGATGTCGAGCGCGACGATGTCGTAGTTGCCGCCGTCGCGCGTCGTGTACGCGATGATGTGCTTGCCGGCCTTCGGCGACCACGTCGGGGTCGTGTTGTAGTTGCCGTTGAACGAGACCTGCTTCGCCCCGCCGCCGCTCGCCGACACCGTGAAGATCTGCGGGCCGCCGTTGCGATCCGAGACGAACGCGATCGTGCCGCCGTCGGGCGACCACGCGGGCGACGTATCGATCGACTTGTCGTTCGTGAGCCGGCGGACGACGGAGCCGTCGCTCGCGTTGATGATGTAGATCTCGGGGTTGCCGTCCTTCGACAGCGTGACCGCGAGCTTGCTGCCATCGGGCGACCACGACGCGCCGGTGTTCATGCCCTTCTGCGCGCTCAGCTTCCTTGGCCGACTGCCGTTCGGCGGCCCGACGTAGAGGTCGGGGTTGTTGCGCATGAACGACGTGTAGGCGATCTGGCCGCCGTTCGGCGACCACGCGGGGAGGATGTTCGTCGACGAGTTGTGCGACACCGTGAAGGCGTTCGCACCGTCGAAGTCCATCGCCATGATCGTGCTCGTGCCCTTGCCCTTGGCGGTGAACGCGATCTGCGAGCCGAAGAACCCGGGCTCGTTCGTGTAGTACTTGACGACCTCGTTGCACCAGCGATGCACGATCTGGCGCGTGGTCGTGCCGCTGCGCTTGTACATCTTGGTCAGCGCGGCGGTGTTGCCCTTCGCCACCTCGAACAGCCGGAACTCGATCTGGTCGGCGGTGACGCGATACTTGACGACGCCGAACGCGCCGACGTCCTTCCACTTCTGCGGATCGATGCCGAGCTGCTCGGTCTTCAGATCGGCGAGGAACGAGGTCGGGTCCAGCACCTTGAACACGCCGGCGAGGCCGAGGTCGTTGCCCTCGACCGTCGCGACCTCCTTCGAGACCGCATCACCTTCGGGGGCGAGGGGGAGCGCCACCGGGTAGAGCCCGCGCTTGGCACCGTTGACGTCGATGATGACGCCGGAGTTATCGGACGGCTGTGCGCCTGCGCTCGCCGCGACGAATGCGACCGCGCAGAGCGCTAGCTGGCTGATTTTGGATCGAAGCGAATGCATATCCATCGGTTGATCGCCCCCAAGAGCTCGGTAGGCACCGGAGTCGGGTTGTCGTTCCGCAGCTTCTTCACCGCGTCGATCGCGTGTTCGGCCGCCTGATCGAGGTCGGGACTCCCGCTCTTCTCTTTGACCTTGGTCTCGACGATCTTGCCATCGGGAGCGATGTGAAAACACCCCACGGGGATGCCATTCGCCTCGGAAATCTCGGGCAGCGAAAAGTTCTCGTGGATGTCCTTCGCGAAGCCCTGCCAGAACGGGTGCCCTTTGGTGATCGGCGCCCAGCCTTCTTCGCTGCCGTTGAAGTCGCCGGCCTCGGTCACGGGCTTGCCGGTCGCGTTGTCGCTGTCGTCCTCGTGGTGGATCCCCTTGAACGGATCCTTCGGATCGACCTGCGCGACCTTGTCCTTCTTCGGGACGCAGTGGCCTTCCTTGCACTTCTCGTCGGTCTTGCAGTCCGCGTCGAGCTTGCAGCCCTCGATCGGCTTCTTGTTCTCGTCCTTCGACACGCCCTCGTCCTTCTTGACCTCGGGCTGGGACGTCTTCTTCTGCGGCTGCTTCTGCGGCACTTTCTTGAACGCGATCGACGCCTCGATCGACTCCATGTCGTCGAGCTTCGCGCGCGACGCGTCCGCCTTCTCGGTCAGGAACAAGACCGGTGCGAACAGGCCGACGGACACGATCACGGCGCCGAGCGCCGAGATGGTCTGCATTTCGCCGTCCTTGAACGACATATCTACTTAGACGGGGGAGCGGGGATGATGTTCTTATCGAGATCCGCGAGATTGAGGACATCGGTGGGGGCTGTGAGCATCATCACGCGGGTAACTCCTGCATTTTTCGCGATCGCCATGGCGGTCACGATCCGGCCGTACAGGAGGTTGGTGTCGGCCTCGATGTAGAGCGCGCTCTCCTTCTTGACGCGCTCGTTGGTCTTCAGCTTGGTCTCGAGGTCCTTCCACAGGACCTGGGTGCCGCCGAGAAAGATCTTGTCGTCCTTCGCGATCGACAGCACGAGCTTGCCCTCGGGATCCTCGACGTTCTGCGCGGTGACCTGCGGCAGCTCGAGGCTGACGCCGGTGTTCATCATCGGCGCCGTGATCATGAAGATGATCAGCAGCACCAGCATCACGTCGACCATCGGCGTGACGTTGATCTCCGCGTTGAGCTCGTCTTGTCCGCCGGACTTGAACGACATCGGTTACCTCAGGAAGTGGCGCTTGATGATGTTGAGGTAGTCCTGCTCGAACATCTCCATCTCCGAGCGGAGCACGCGGATCCGGCGCTGGAAGTAGTTGTACGCCATCACGGCGGGGATCGCGGCGACGAGGCCGACCGCGGTCGCGAACAACGCCTCCGCGATGTGCGGGCCGACCGTCTTCAGCGATGCGGCGCTCGCTTCCTTCGAGTCGGCGATGTCGAGGAACGCGAACAGGATGCCGATCACCGTCCCGAATAGACCGATGAACGGCGCGGCGGAGGCGGTCGTCGCGAGGAACGGCGTCATCGATTCGAGTCGCGTGGCTTCGACCGTCTGCGCCCGGCGCAGCGCGCGCTCGATGTTCGCGAGGTTGCCTTCGCGATCGTCCA
>Ga0307509_10012019_pt1 | contig 10394 bp, 9 predicted proteins | sample 10_EM_MG_FD_202245 | JGI IMG/M metagenome (GOLD analysis project Ga0307509, IMG submission 202245) | Populus trichocarpa ectomycorrhiza microbial communities from riparian zone in the Pacific Northwest, United States - 10_EM | ecosystem: Host-associated > Plants > Roots > Unclassified | place...
GTGGGGCTTGCAAGGCCAGTGCTGACGATCAGCAGCGCGCTCCAGTCGAGGATCGCGCCTTCGACGAGAAAGGTGGCTGCCGCGAGTCCTGCCAGCAGCAACACGACGCCACGCGGCGCGACGAACGGCATGGGCTCGCCACCTCGCGCTTTCAACAGGCGCGGCCAAGCCAGCCCCAGCGCCGCCACCGTCAAGGCGCTGGCGCAAAGCGCGCCTGCAAGCGGGGCAGCGCCCGCGGAGAGCGCCAGTGTCATGCCGCCTGCGCCGGCGAATCCGCCGATGCTGAACATCGCGTGGAAGCCTGACATCATCGGCCGTTCCGCGGCCCGCTCGACTTCGACGGCGTGGACATTCATCGCAACGTCGATGGTGCCGAGCGAGGCTCCGAAGCCGAGCAGTGTCGCGGCTAGAGCAAGTGCATTGTCGGTCGTGGCCAGGACCGGAAGCAGCAGCAGGGCACCGAGGCCGCCACCGAGGATCATCGGCTTGCTTCCAAGTCGGGCGCTGAACCACCCCGTCAGCGGCATTGCGATGATCGAGCCGATGCCCAGGCACAGAAGAAGCAGCCCGAGTTGGCCGTCGTCAACGCCAACGCGCGCCTTGGCGAAAGGAACCAGAGGGGCCCAACACGCCATGACAAAGCCGGCGGCAAGGAACGAAAGCCGCGTGGCGAGCGCTGTCTCGGCGCGATCTGCTGAACTACTTATGACTTTGCCTGTGAACGGTTGGATGATCAGTGGCCTCGGGCGCGTCCGCGACCCGGATGTCAGCTCCAATCCGCCGCAAGGCCAAAAGGACGTCCACCGGCGCATCATATTCGAAAACGAAGTGAGCGACGTCGGTCACTGGCCCGATGTGGAATGGAGCCGAAGTCCCGACCTTGGTGCTGGTCAGCATCAGCGCCACATTCGCGCTGACATCGAGCAGGCCGCGTTTGAAGTCGACATCCGCCATGTCGAAGCCGGCAACGCCATTCTCGACTGACATCGCACAGGCGCCCAGGAAGCACAGATCGATGCGGAATCGTCTCAACTCCGCGATCGAGCGCGCATCGACGCATCCGCCGACCGTGGCGTTAACGCTGCCGCCGATGAGCACCAGCGCGATGCCGGGGCGCCCCATCAGGGTCGCCGCGACGGGCACCGAATTGGTGACGACGGTCAGCGCAAGATCCGACGGAAGTCGCGCAGCGAGTTGGAGATTGGTGCTGCCGGTGTCGAGGAACAGCGTTTGCCCCTCGCGGATCAGTCGCAGCGCCGCGCAGGCCAAGGCCCGCTTCCGCTCGATATCCTCTCCCGATCGGACATCGATCGATGACGATGCCGGCGACGTCGGCAGCGCACCACCATAGACGCGCTTGCAGACGCCCTCGGACGCCAGGGCACGAAGGTCGCGGCGGATTGCGTCCTCGGAAACGCGAAATTCCGTGGCCAGCGATGTCGCAATGACCGCTTCGCCGCGAACGAGGCGGTCGGCGATCTGCCTGCGGCGGCCGAGAGGGAGGTCCGACGAATCGTGCATGATCAAGTATAAACATGCATAATCAAGCGTGACAAGTCATTAGAATCACGTGGCGGGCTTAACCGGCATTTTCCGTCATGCGAAGGTTCTGGAGGGTGGTTTGTGCCGTCTTTGACTGAAGTCGGGAGAAGCTTGTAAGGCACTGGTCAAGCTGCGGCCGGGCACCGCTGACACCGGCCTGCGGTAGCAGAAGCTTCAAGGCGCCAGATACCTGAGCAGTTCCTTGTCGCTTCGAACCTCGGCCGCGGCACCCTGCATGACGACCCTGCCGCGATCGAGCACGTAGGCATAATCCGCGACGCGTAGCGCAAGGTCGAGATGTTGCTCGACGATGACGACCGCGATCTCCTTGGCCAGCTCGATCAGCCGTTCGGTGATTTCCTCGATCACGCCGACCCACACCCCTTCGGTCGGCTCGTCCAGCAGGAGCAATTTCGGCTCGCCGAGCAGCGCGCGCCCGATCGCCAGCATCTTTCGTTCGCCGCCGGACAATGTTCCCGCCGGCTGATCGAGGCGCTGCGCGAGCTTTGGAAAGGTGGCGAACACGCGATCGATCGCGGACTTGTCGCGATTGTACAATGCGCCGACGGCGAGATTGTCGCGGACCGACAGACGGGCGAACACCGAATGCTCCTGCGGCACGTAGCCGATCCCCATCCGGGCGCGCTCCTCGGTCTGGTTGCGGCTGATGTCCCTGCCATCAAAGCTGATCCCCCCCTTCGACAGTGGGAGCTCTCCGACGATCGCCTTCATCAGCGTCGTCTTGCCGGCGCCGTTGCGGCCGAGCACGGCCACGCCGCCGCGCCAGGGAATGCCAATATTGACGTCGAACAGGACCTGGCTTCGGCCGTAGCCCGTATCGACGTGACGGATTTCGAGGAACTGATGATCAGGCACGGCGCAAATAGATCTCCTGGACGCTCTTGCTGGCCTGGATCTCAGGCACGGTTCCGGACTCCAGCACGCGGCCCTGGTCGAGCACCGTCAGCCGGTCGCAGATGTCGCGGATGAAATCGAGGTCGTGTTCGACAATGACCAGCGAGCACTTCGCCTTGATCGGCTGCAACAATTCGCCGGTGACCCGCCGCTCCTCGAGGCTCATCCCCCCGGTCGGCTCGTCCAGCAGCAACAGCCGCGGCTTGCCGGCAAGCGCCATCGCGATTTCCAGCCATTGTTGCTGCCCGTGCGACAGGGTGGCCGCAGCGTCATACGCGCGGTCGGCCAGGCGAAACTGGCTCAGCATGGCCATCACCTGATCATGCAGCGCATTGCGGGTGCGCGACAGCACGAGATCGAACAGCGAGGACTGGGCCTGCAGCGCCAGGAGAATATTGTCGTAGAGCGTGAGTGTTGGCAGGACGCTGGTGATCTGGAATTTCAGACTCATCCCGGCCCGGGCGCGCTCGGACGGCGACAAGGCCGTGATGTCGCGACCAGCAAAGCGGACGGTGCCCTCGGTCGGCGATTCCGCGCCCGCCACGCACTTCATCAGTGTGCTCTTGCCCGATCCGTTTGGACCAATGAGGCCGTGAAACTCGTTCTCGGCGACGGTCAGCGCCGCGCCGCTCAGCGCGGTGAGTTTGCCGAAGACCTTGACGATTCCGGTGGCCTCAAGGAGCGGCATGGCGGCCTGCCTTCGGTCGCCCGCCGAAACTGCCGACCCGCTCCCGCTCACCGAGCACGAAGCTGATCAGGCCCAGTGGGCGAAACAGGATCACCAGCAGGAGCAGCACGCCGAGAATAATCGGCCAGACGTCGCGGTAATTGTCCGACAGCCAGAAGCTGACCCCCTCGATGATGATGGCACCGATCACCGCGCCGACCAGTGTGCCGGACCCACCGAACAGAACGTAGAGCACCACCTGCGTCGAAAACACCACGCCGAGCATGTTGGGCCACACGAAGCCTTCGTGGAAGGCATACAGACTGCCGGCGAGGCCGGCGATCGCTCCGCCCGCGGCAAAGACGATGGCCTTCAGATGCTGCACCTTGTACCCGAAAAATGCGATGCGCAGCTCGTTCTCGCGCAGGCCTGCCAGCGCGAGGCCAAACTGCGAGCGCACCAGAAACCGGCAGAGCAGATAGACAACAAGGAGGAGGCCGAGCGCGAGATAGTAATAGACCGGCCCCTCCGTGACCTCGTAACTGCCGAGCGTCATCGAGGGGATTGACGGAATGCCGTTCTGTCCGCCGAGGTAATACCAGCCGCGCGCCAGGCGATCTGCGGCATAGGACCCGGTCAGCGTTCCCAACGCGACGAAAATCACGCTCGACGGATGCCGCCCGAGCAGCAGGAAGCCGCCGAGCAGCAGGGAAAACACCAGACCGATCAACATACCCGCCGGCAGCACCACCGCGATCGAGGTGATGTCGAGGTCTCGCGCCAGCAAGGCGACGCCATAGCCGGCGGAGCCGAAGAACAGGGCCTGGCCGAAACTCATGATGCCGGCGTAGCCCCACACCATGTCGAACGACACCGCGAACAGCGCGAGGATCACGACGCGGGTGGCGAAGACGGTCAGATAATCCTGCAGCACGAACGGCAGGATGATCGCAACGGCCAGCGTCAGGATTTCGACGATCGGCAGAACCTTGCGGCGCGAGTTTGTCTGCACCGCCGGAGCAAGTCCGGCGAGTCCACTTTCAGCCATGGGCGTGCCTGATCCCTTGCCCGTCATGACCCAGATGGCTGCCCGCGCCGCACGGCCTCATCGCTCAGCACTCCTTCGGATCGACAAGACCGTCGCTGCGCCCGACGATCTCGTAGTTGCCGCCCTTGGCGACCGCTGTGTACATCTTCATCTTGCAATGGCGCTTGCCGGCAACCATTTCGGCGGGACCACCCGGGCCTTCGGCGATCTTGGCATGGTCGAGCGCGGCGGCCACGGCATCGCGTTCGACCGAGTTGGCTTCCTTGACGGCGGCGGCCCAGAGCTTCAGGCCGCGATAGGTGCCTGTCGCGGCACTGCCGGCGGCAAACAGGAAGTTGCCGGGATAGTCCTTCTCGTAGGCGGCCTGGATCTTCGCGCTGACCGGATCGTCCTTGGTCAAGGTCTTGAAGTAGTCGAGACAGCTCGCCAGCCCTTCGATCTCGTTGGCCTGATTGATGTTGAGCGTGTTCTCGTCATAATAGACGCAGGCCAGGCGGCCGCCGCCTTTCAGGAATCCGGCCTCATAGAGCTGCTTGAAGAAGGGACCTACGCCCGGCGGGATGACGGTGTTGAAGACGACATCGACCTTGTTCGAGATGATCCGGTTGACGGTGGAGCTGAAGTCGACCTGGTCGAGCGGATAATATTCCTCGAACACGACCTCGCCGCCATTTGCCTCGATCACCTTGCGCGCATAGACGTTGAGCGTGTGCGGCCAGACATAGTTGGCGCTCGGCAGCGCGAACTTCTTGCCGCCGTTCTTGATCAGCCAGGGAATGAATTCGTCGCATTGCTGCGCCGGCGTCGGCCCGGTGCAGAACAGGTAGGGCGTGCACTCCTTGCCCTCATAGAGCTGCGGATAGATATAGAGCGTCTTGCCGCGCGCCACGATGGGGTCCTTGATCGCGTTCCGCATCGAGCTGGTGATACCGCCCAGCACCAGATCGACCTTGTCGCGCTGGATCAGCTTGCGGACGTTGCCGACGGCCACCGATTCGTTGGAGGCGGTATCTTCAATGAACAGCTCGAGCGGCCGTCCGAGCAGGCCGCCGGAATCGTTGATCTCCTTGATCACCATCTTGGCGACATTGGCGTCGGCGTTGCCGGCATAGGCGATCGGCCCGGTCAGGTCGGTCGCAATTCCGACCTTGATCGGGGCCGCCGCCGCATTGGCCCATTCGGGCCGCAATACCCAGCTGCCAACGCCAGTCGCGATCGCGCCGGAGGTGAAGGCGAATCCGCCGAGGAAGCGACGCCGACTGAGATTGCCGTGATCGTTGAACATAAGACTAAACCCCTTTGCCAGACATCAGGCCCTGCGGCCTGAACTTGATGAAGACGATTGCGAGCACGAAGACGAGAATGTCGGCGACGACCGGCGCCATGACCCACGGCAGCGCGGCACTCAAGGTTCCGATCACGGCCGCACCGGCGACCGGCCCGATGAAGGATCCGACGCCGCCGACCATGACCGCGACGAAGCCCTGGATCAGGAAACGGATGCCGAGGTCGGCGAACAGACTGAACACCGGCACCAGCAGCGCACCGGCCAGGCCGGCGAGCGCCGCGCCGAACGCGAACGTGGTGCCGTACATCGACGCGGTCGAAATGCCCGAGGCCCGTGCCAGCGCCGGATTTTCCAGCGTGGCGCGAATCCGCAGGCCGAAACTGGTGCGCGATAGCAGCAGATAGCAGCCAATCATCACGAGCAGCGTGACCACGATGATCACGAAGCGCCACGCCGAGACGTGAACGCTGCCGAGATCGATCGAGCCGCCGATTGGTTCCGGCACCGAGAGATAGAGACCACCGATCAGGCCGCGTACGCTCTCGCGGATGATGAGGCCAAGCGCATAGGTCCCGAGCATGGCGACGATCGGCGCGGCATAGAAGCGGCGGATGATGAGCGCCTCCAGGATGAAGCCGAGAGCCCCGACCAGGAACGGCGCGGCCGCCATCCCCACCCAGACCGGGAGCCCCCTGCTATAGGCGAGGTAGGTGATGTAGGCCCCGAGCAGGACGAACTCGCCCTGCGCGAAGTTGAAGATCCCCATCATGCTGGCAATGATCCCCAGTCCCAGCACGACCAGAACGATGATCGCACCGAAACTCAGGATCTCGAAAGCCGCGACGAACGCGCTAGCCATGATGGACGATCCAACCGCGCTGCAAAGCCGGCTCCCTACATCTTCTTCCAGTCACCGGATTGTTCGAAGGCGTGCGCAGCGCGATAGATCGTCATCTCGTCGAAATGACGCCCCACCAGCATCAAGCCGACCGGCAGGCCGTCGACCATGCCGCACGGCAGCGACATCGCCGGATGATGGGTGATGTCGAACGGCGCGGTGTTGGTGATCATCTCCAGCGCACGCGCGACATACTCTTCGCGGCTGGCATTGGCCGGCGGCAGCGGCGTCGCCTTCATCGGCGTGGTCGGCAGCAACAGGAGGTCGTAGCTTTCCAGTGCCTTGTCGTAGGCTGCCTTGAGCCGGCGCGAGATATTAACGGCCTTGCCGTAATAGCGCGGCCCGAAGCCGTTGTTGACGTAGGTGCCGAGCAGCAGGAACAGCTTGGTTGTTTCCGACAGCGAATCCGCCTGCCCGCGCCAGCCGCGATGGAAATCCATCAGCGATGTCGAGTAGAGATCGGACCGGCTCAGTCCATAGCCGTCGCCGTACATCATGGTCTGGGTCATGCCTTCCGTGCCGATCGGCGTCCAGATCGCAGGTCCCAGCAGGTGCATCGGGATCGACACGTCTTCGACCATGGCGCCGAGACCAGCCAATCGCCTGGCCGCCTCGCGCACGCTCTCGTTCACGGCGGCCTCAGCGCCGGCCTGTTCAAAACCTTCCTTGAGCACACCGATCCTGAGACCCTTGACGCCGCCACCAAGTGCCTTGGTGTAGTCCTCGACCTTCGGCGCCTTGATTCGCGGATCGTAACCGTCGTCGCCGGCGAGGACTTCGAGCAGCAGGGCGTTGTCGGCGACGGTCGCCGTCATCGGCCCGGTATGGTCGACGAAGATCTCGATCGGCATCACACCGGTATAGGGGACCAGCCCCCAGGTCGGCTTCATGCCGTAGGTGCCGCAGAACGAGGACGGCATGCGAATCGAGCCACCCTGATCGCCGCCAATCGCCATGTCGACCTCGCCGAGCGCGACCACGACGCCGCTGCCTGAGGACGAGCCCCCTGCTGAATAGCCCATCTTGTGCGGGTTATGGACCGCCCCCACCGCACCGGTGTGGCTGCCGCCGGACATGCAGAAGGATTCACAGTGAGTCTTGCCGACGATCTCGGCGCCGGCATCGAGCATGCGGGTGACGATGGTCGCGTCGAAATCGGGGACATACCCCTCAAGCGTCGCCGATCCGTTCATCATGGGCACGCCGGCCAGCATGATGTTGTCCTTGAGCGCGACGGTCTTGCCTTTCAGCTTACCGGTGGCCGCGCCCTTGACGCTCGACTTGCGGTACCACGCATTGCGCGGATTTTCCTCCGCCGTGGGCCGATAGCCCGGCGTCCGGGGATACATCACCTGAGGCACCTCGTCCGGCATCGCCGCGACGAGATTGTAGGCATCGACGGACCCTTGCATCAGCCCTCGAAACGACGCGACGTCTTCATCGGTGAGCGAGAGGCCGCATTGAGCCGCGACGGCGCGAAGTTGGCTGGGGGTTGGAAGGGCGACCGACACGACATTCTCCTGAAACATGAACCATTGACGCACGAGGTCCGCGGGCCACACGCGGCCGCGGGGGCGTGACGCCTCACGGATATACTACAAACGGAAATATTTTCTTTTTCAAGTATTATTTTGGAACTTGGCGTCACCCGGCTCGATCGCCGCCTTAGAATGTCTTGATCAGCTTGAAGTCCAGGCCGTCCGCCTCGGCGAGATAGATCGGCATCTCTGCACGTCCGTCGCGAATCGCCACCGGACCGCGCGCACCGGCGTAGATCAGGTTGCGCGCGGCCGAGCACAGCGGTCGCATCGCCAGTGATCCGGCACGCTCGGCCGCGGCCTGCAGGAACCGCAGCCCTTCATAGTTGGATTGGCCGACCGACCCGATCGGCGGCGCGTTGCGTCCGAACATCGCGCGATAGCGGCTCAGAAACTCATCATTCGCCCGCGAGCCGACGCAATTGAAATAGCCCGATGCGCAAAACAGGTTTTCGGTGTTGTCGGCGCCGATTCCAAGCAGCACGGTCTCGTCCATCGCGCCCGCAAGCCGCAGCGTGGTTGCGGCGAGACCGCATTCGGCGAACGCGCGGTTGAAGGTGATGCTGTCGGTACCGATCAGGGAAATCAGCACGACATCGGGCTTCGCCGCGCGGATACGGGCCAGGTGCGCTTCGTGGTCCTCCTCGCCCATCGGCACGAATTCCTCACCGACCACGAGCCCGCCGGTGTCGGCGATGTATCTCTTCACCGCGCGGTGCGATTGCCATGGCCAGACATAGTCGCTACCGATCAGATACCAGCGTGAGGCCTTCTTGGCGTGCGCCAGCCAGTCGATCGCGGGCCGGCTTTGGCCATACGGCGTCTCGCCGATTGCCATGACGCCGGGCGTGCGCTCTCCCCCTTCATAGACGGGGGTATAGACATAGGGAACGCGATTGCGGGTGACTTTTCGCAGCGCCACGCGGACGGCGCTGATGTGCGACCCCATGATGACGTCGACTTCGTCGAACGCGATCGCCTGCGCCGCGCGCTCCGCGACCTGCTCGATGGGACCGCCGGCGTCATACATCGCAAGCTCGACTTCGCGCCCGAGGATCCCGCCGCGCTTGTTGGTCTCCGCGACCGCCAGCAACACGCTGTTGGTGGATGCGGGGCCCCAGATCCCGGGCGAGCCCGAAAAGGTCAGGAAATTGCCGACGCGCAGCTTGTTGCCCGCGCCCCCGCGCCTGGAGAAGCCGGTATCGATCGGATCAAGGGCGAGACACGGAGGCGCCAATGAACTCCTGAACAGTGCATACGGCGGAATGCCGAGACCGCCGTGCGTTCCGAAGTCCCCCGCTGAGAGCACGCCAACTCCTGACTGCACCATTGCAGTGTGTGCGACGCTGCCTGCGCGCGTCGTCGCCATCATTCACCCCGGTCAACAAATATCCTATTTGAAAATATTGAATATTCAAGAATTTCTATGCATATAGATGCAGCAGGAACTGCAAGACATTCACTCAATAAGGTCAAAACGAAATCTCAGCCGTGGCCAAATCGCCCAGTCCATCGTCCCCCATCACCGAGCACCTGGCCTATCTGCTTGCCCAGGCCAACCGGGAAATCAACCGCCAACTCGAAACGCGATTGAGCCAGGAAGGCGTCCCTGTCGAGCAATGGCGAATCCTGAAGGTGTTGTCCGATGGAAACGGGCACTCGATGGGTGAACTCGCGGAAGCCGTGCTTCTCAATCATCCCACCCTGACCAAGATGATCGACCGCATGGTATCGGACGCCCTGGTCTATCGGGTCCAGGATCCGGAGGACCGTCGCAAAGTGCTGATGTTCATTTCAGATCGTGGGAAGGTTCTGTGCAAGCGATTGAACTCGCTGGCCGTGAGCCAGGAGCAGCATATTCTGGAGAACTACGGCGACAAATCCACCAGCGAGCTCAAGCGCCTGCTCGAAAGCCTGATCGACAGCTCGAGCTGACGATTGCATACGATTAGCGAATAGACTCACGTCGTCCCGGCGAACGCCGGGACCCATAACCCCAGGCTGCAGTTTCTACGAAATCTGTCAGACACAGCTTTTCTTTTCTGCCCCGCGTCAGCAGCCGCGCACCCTCGACAAGTTCCGCGGTATGGGTCCCGGCGTTCGCCGGGACGACGAGTTGGAGAGAGTGGCGACGATGTTACGCTAGGTTACTGCGCCGCGCGAGCCTCATCCGTACTTGCCGTGGCAATGCTTGTACCTCTTGCCCGAGCCGCAGGGGCAATCCTCGTTGCGGCCGACCTTGCCCCAGCTTGCCGGGTTCTTCGGATCGCGATCGGGGCTGGTCTGCGGCACCAGCGACGCCGAGGCGAACGCCATCTCATCCTCACCGGTGTTCGGATCGAGCTTGTGCGCCTCCATCGGCGGCAGCACGGGCTGCTGCTCTTCCGGCGGCACGATTTCAACCCGCATCAACTGCGCCGTCACCGCCTCGCGCATATGCGCGATCATGGCCTCGAACAGGCTGAAGGCTTCGGACTTGTATTCCTGCAAGGGATCGC
>Ga0307509_10012020_pt1 | contig 10393 bp, 6 predicted proteins | sample 10_EM_MG_FD_202245 | JGI IMG/M metagenome (GOLD analysis project Ga0307509, IMG submission 202245) | Populus trichocarpa ectomycorrhiza microbial communities from riparian zone in the Pacific Northwest, United States - 10_EM | ecosystem: Host-associated > Plants > Roots > Unclassified | place...
TTTTAATTTTTATTTATTTTTTTATTATACTTTTTTTATAATTGGGTTATTTTTTTTTTCATTTTCACCTTTTTATTATCCTTTTCATAATTGAATTTTGTTTTAAATTTAATCTCTCAACATTTGATTTTTAGATTTATTTTTATGTCAAATTTAATCATCATTTCTTTTTATTGCTATTTGTTTTGTTTTATATCTTTTTTTTATAGTGTTTTCTTTCCCAATTTCATCCCTAGTTATTTCGTGATTGAGAGTTTTACTTCATTATTTTTTAGGGTTTGTCTTTTATGGGGTTAGTTTCAGGCTCAAGACCATAGCACAAATTTTGAATATTAACACATGTTGACTTCAGTTTTTTTTATGTTTTTTATTAAACTTGATTTTTTTTAATTTTATCATTCAACATTTGATTTATTAAGAATTGGTCTTGATGCTTTTTTTTATTTGCTTTTCTTTTTATGGGGTTATCTCAATTTTATACCCATGGTTGTGAGGTCAACGGGTTAACTAGGATGGACTCGGGTTCATTTTTTCACTTTTAATTTTTGCTGATTTTTTCAGTTAGTTTCTTTATTATTATTACATTTTTTTATATTATTGAAATTATACAAGTTCATTAAACTCGGTCTAATTACTATACAATTACTGTTTTTATTTGTTTTTACATCTTTGAGAACACTTGTGTCAACTTGATATTTTTTTTAATGGTGAAAAGTTTTTGGATAGGCCGTGGCGAAGCATGGGCCACTATCCAGTGGTAATTGTATATAATAGCATGCGTGAGATGGGCATGTATTTATTATATATGGGAGGGTCCATTTATTCTCTGTGAACTAGAAATAGCTGGAGAGAGAGAGAGAGAGAGAGAGAGAGAGAGAGATCCTTCAGATCGATCCTCATCTCTGGCTAACTATTTGATGTCCGACTCAATAATAGTCACGGGTGGCCCAAACCTAGGTCGTCCATGGGAGCACAGACAGAGTTTGATGAGAATGTATATGCCACCGTAAGAATCCTGTTGCAAAAGCTGAAGTGCAGAGCTAGCTATTGAGTACTAATAATATTCGCGCTTCAGTTTAAAAGTATATGTATATATGATGGCAAGTTATGCGTGCTCACTTCCCAGAATCTGTCAATCAGTTGAAGTATCGGGCTCCATGGCTCTTAATTTGAAGTCAGTGAATGTTTATAGAATCAAGGATGTCTTTTTTGTTGTGTTCTGGATTCTTTGTCTGCGTTGTTGGCTCAGGGCTACCTGGCTCTCAGATCAATCAGGTGAGCTGATTTCACAGTACTAGATATTCCCAACTCCTGATGAACCATGTGTTTCTGTGTTTGCAAGGATATATATATATATATATATATATATATATCTTTGTGTGGTATGTAATTTCTTTTTTCCCTTTTGTTTTCATCCATGTAAGACATGCAATGACACATATTATAAAGCCCTATAGTCATTGTTGTTATTATACAAAGTACTGTCATCTCATGTTTGACAAACTAAGGTTAAATTAAACATCCTCTTTTCCTTTGTTTCAGTTTCTCCCGGCCTCCGTTTTCTCTTTTCTTTTTTCATTAGTTTCTTGATCACTTTTCCCTCCCTCCCTCTCTTCCCTTTTGAGTTTTGGTATAATTAATAATAATTCACATGCAAAAGATATATAACAATAATAACAATAATGATGATCGATGATGGTGTTTTTTTCTTTTCCTGAAAGAAATGAAAGAGTGAAATCTTCCATAAAATGGGAACGTGTATGTTTATCTAGCCAAGGGTACTTGAAGGTTAAGTTTTGTGTTACAGTCAATGCCGTAATTGCTCCTTTTCCTTTTCTTTTACTTTTTTCTTTACAAGTCGATGCCGCAATTGGCTTGAGCTATGCATGCACAATTAAGTCAGGCTAGCTAGGAGACCGAATCCTCATGGATCATGCATATATTTATACAGATCAGAATTCAATCATGAGGATATCATAATAGAGAGGGAGTGAAAGAGATTAAAAGCAAGCCCCTATAACCAAAATAACAAAAAAACACTGGACCATCAGCCACAAAAACCGAGCCCTACCCACGCCACTCGCCCAAAAGGGCATTTTTCGTATAGGAATGGAAGGCATCGCAACTCCTTCAGCTAATAGGCTGTATAGACACTTGTTAATTGCCTAATGGCTAATGGTGTGTAGCCAGTGGGCTTTAACCATGCCGATGGTGGTCCTGGTTCAGATTAATGTCAAGATACGGCTACCGTATATAAATGTAGCTCCGTTCTTCCCTTTTCTCTCTGACATGGAAAATTACCAGTGTTTGAATAATTCATATAAGATAGCACGAAGAATAACAAAAATATGACTCCACCTAGTAATCGATGACTACTAACAGGATCGTGTTTTGTTTCGATCTTCATATTTTTACTTGCAAACCTTAACCAACAATTTTAGTATGATGATCTGAAGATTAAACCACCCCCCCGCCCCCCCGTTTTTGATAGAGATGATCTGAAGATTCTTGAAGCTCGTTTAAAATGGAAAATATATATATCCTCGGAATGTCAAGTTTTTTTTAACATATATGATATTGATGGTCTGTAATGTCTTGAACCAGGAAGCTTATTAAAACCGCAGTCCAATTATGGTTGGTTTAAAAATATAGTTGAAAACATGTTAAACTCGGTTTAGAAACTAATTTGAAAGAGTTGGAATCATTGAATTACTATATCAACTTATTTATTAAGACCTCATTTTGTTTTTTCTCTTTTATATAATTTTTTTAATATTAATATGAGTCATAATTAGATTTAGGGAGTCAATCAAATCATAAATCAAATTAACTAAATTAACCAGGTTTTATTAAGTCAATTGTCATGAGCCAGGATTTCGGTCTCGAGTTCGACCTGCCAGGCTTAACATACCATACTGATCTATTCAACTGCTAGGTATTTGTCGTCGTGTACAGCCAAATGGATGTCCGTGAAGCTACAATAGCAGAAAAGCAGGCAGGTTGTCCGTTTCCGGGACAAATTGCTAGTCTCATCCATTTAACTTGAGTTTTCAGGACGAATATCAGTCGCCACCGCACAGTATGGGTAAAAAGGCTGGCAGGCAGCCGAAAGTACAGATGTGGTTCTCGCGTACCCTGGTTCGGGCAAAGAAAGACACCGGCAAGTGACAAATTTAACCATCATTTACTAGCTGCAGTTTGCGGTGGTAGCAGCCAGCCCTTACAAAAGCAGCTGCTGCTCGGAGCTGGTACACTACGCCACTATCTGGCTCGTCGCCTGGCCATGTTAGCCTAACCCTAACTGCTCGTTTCATTTGGCGGAGAACAGTGTTTCAGTACTGGGCATTGATGAGCTTTAATTCATGGAACTTCATTTAATTCCATTATAAATGCAGTACATAAATTTGGGTGACCAAGATACCCTAGCATCTCATCCCAGAATGCATGCCCTCGATAGTCGAATTCCTTTGATGATTAGACATGTTCAAACATATTTTTTTTGTCATATTACAACAGAGTTTAACAATAGCAGACAGAAACATGATGGAATCATTCAAAGCAGACCAATCCAACTGAAACAAAGAGAAGGGTGACAAAGGAAAGACCCCTCCAATGAGAGCAGACGTTCTGCACTTTCCAGTCGACTAGGACTTGTGTACAGTGACTGCATACAACAACTACAACCACCATCCTAGAAAGCCCTAAAAGAGATACCTTGCCAATTAAATGTTCTATAGTTGATACCATTTTCTTTTTTTATTCACAAGCCAATTTAGTGTCAAAGCTGCTCAAGCAGATTGCAAAAGCCTGAAATGCAGACAAAGGATACCGGTAATCCATGGTGAACATATCCTTGCCAACCTTACCAAATTGAAGAATGATCTTGTCATGATCAGACTGAGCAGGCTGTGATGGTGTTGGTGCACCAGCAGCAGGTTGTGTTGCAGCGATAAGCTGGAAATTCTTGACTGAGGCAACTGTCACTCTCCCACGGAAATTCAGGCACCAACACTGCAACTGTTCGTGCCATCTTGGGGCCTTGTTTCGGAGAACAAGTGGTCTCTCCTTTCCCTCTTCATCTTCTTCTCGAGGACCAACAATGTCAGAAAAACGTGAACTGCTAAACTCAGTTGAATTGTCAATTGATTTAGAAAAGGAAATGCTCCTAAAAGAGTCTTCAAGGCAGCGTGGGAGGAGCTCAGGCTGGCCTGGGACAGAACCACCTGGCTCAAGGGACAACGCAGGGATTGAGTGCATGGTGCAGTGCATCCTCCGTGGACCCCTGGTGCCAAGCACATTCAGCTCATATGTAACCTGAGCAATGTTATAGCTGCCTGTAGGGACCTTTGGAGAAACCTTCTTTGAGTAGAACCTGCGGCTTCGACCAGGTGGTGCAAGCTGAGCATTGTTGTATGGAGGCTGTGTGTCATAAATTATGAACTTTGTACCCAAAAAATTTGACCTGAAACAAAAACAATTAGCATCTCAAACACATCTTCTGACACAACAAAAAATTGCAAACCAACTATCTCATCTAAGTTCATCTGACATCAGCAATCACATATCAATGTTCCAACAGTGCAGTCATTGCAAAACTCGCCATAAAGATATCCATAGAATGGAAGCGTTAAAAACACCACCTTGAATGCCTAACAAGCCCTTGCATATGACTCACATCACGCAATTAATATCAACCATCAAAAACACACTACCATGACCTCCTAAGAACAGTACAAGTTCACAACTCTTCATCTTGAAAATCATTGACCAAGCTATAGCAGTAAATGATACATGAAAAACCATCACCAGCACCATTACATCCTTCTGGCATCAGAAGAGAAAACAAGCATCACACCTTCAAATGAAGAAACAGAGCTCTAACCAGACTAGATAAAAACTACCACCCTAATTTGTAACCTAGTTCCAGTTACTTATGCGAGGACAGAAGAATGACATTGCTAATTTTATAATACCATATAAATATTTAGTCCACACAGCTAGAATGCGGGACACAAACACTAACTCCTATAACATAAACACATAGTATATTTCAATTAAAATAATGAAAAGTTTTCAGATATATATATATATATATAAAAAGGTTTGGATCACATGACTGGGCAACAAGTACACCTTGTCTAGTAGATAATGAGAGGTAGTCATTAATGATATACTATATCAGCTCTTGAGGGATTGCTATGCTTGAATGAAGAGAGCTTGGAACCCATGAATTGTTTTTTTAGTTACAAAGGAGAGGTTCAAACTCTAGATCTCCCAAGGTAGGGGGACACTTGTGCCAACTGAGCTACAGCTCATTGGCACTCATATGAAATGTTTAGGTATATTCAGTCTTCATGTCAGAAAAGGAAATTGTCCCAAGTTCAGGACTTCAGCAAGTAAATATTGGTCATGAAATCAACTCTCACCTCAGTTTTCCAATATATGTGCTACTTGATCTTGATACATTATCTGCATCCATAGAGATAACATACTCCGTGCATGCAGTTCTCCGTTTGCGTTTTGCAGACAGAAGAAATTTCCCATTTTCAACAAGCAAAGCTGCATAGGCATGTCACTAATCACCAACATATTCGTATTGTATAGGACAATATAGAAAATTGGGAAAACTGTAGAAAAATATCATCTTTAGGAACTGATAACTTGGATTGAATATGAAATAACTGGTAAAAGAGAAAAGAAAAAAGAAACTATCCAAGAAAGCTCAAAGGGATGTTTACAACAGCATTCACAGTGGACATAGCTTCCAAAAGATATGAGATTCACAAGAAGTTTGTTGAACAGCTATTTCAAGGAACAAACTCATTCGTATCCATTAAGATAGAAATGTGCTTCCCAGGAAGACCTAATTGCATCTTTTGGCAATAAGAAACTTCCTTTTCAAAAGATCAAAGTGCGAGTTACATGCACAAACTCATCGTAAATAAGAGCAACTGGTCATTCCATAAAAAACTTTCAGAGATGTAAGACACGTTTAACAGAGATAATACACAATGATATTACTTTGTCACAAACATTCAATTAAGAAGATTTACAATGTGCTTGAACACATAATTACAGTGAGCTCTTGGACATGTATATATGAGTGTCAGTGAGTGCGAGCCTGTGTGTGTGTGTGTGTGTGAGAGAGAGAGAGAGAGAGAGAGAGAGAGAGAGTAGACATCAAATGCACATCAGAAAACATTTGGATTGCTGATAAAACTTGCAACAACCATGCCGGTTTCTTCCCGATATAGAAAATAAAATACTAAAAAACAGAAAGAACCATCCTTCTAGCTGGTCAATTTGGAAAACTGCACGAAACATAATATTCATTCTCAGGAAGAATAAACAGCAGAGCTATGCATTACAGCAGAGAAATACTTTGATGAAAAGAAACTGGAGACAGTAAATTATCCATTTACATTGGCTTTAGAAATAAAGCAGGTCCTACAAAAATAAGTGACAATCAGCGAAAATGTCAGTGAAAGAAGCTCACCAGGGCTAAGGCAAAGGAAAAGATGGTAAGTTAAGTTTGATTTGTCCCTCTTTATGAAGCACTGGATAGTTCCATCCCTGGACCCTGGCTGTAAATGGATAACAAAAGAGAATTTTATCAATTATCATTTTGAAACATACAAAATCCTTTCTTGATGCCAATAAATATTTACATCCACGAGTTAACGCTCAGGTGAACGTCTTGCAGATATGGAAACCTATTACATGCACTGAACATTATAAAAATTTCTTCAAATATTGATAAGAGATAAAGATAATGGAATGGAAGTTCAACCCAAAAGTTTATTATAGACAGGAAAAAAAAAAGCAAGCAAGGATCTCACCTGCTTTAGGGAAACTGGGAAAGTGATCTTCCCACTGAACTCTGGACTTCTAACAATTTCTTTACACATTTCCCTCCAAGCCCTGCACACGGAAGCACAAGCAACAACATGCTTGCGAGATGGCCATGTGCTCTCGCTAGCCTCCAACCTCTTGATCACATCCTGTAGTAACTCAGGAGGAAGACCAGCCCAACGACTATTCTGGATGACCACAGGCTGGTCTTGCAACTCACAAGCTGAGCCATGAGATTTCCCTCTGAGATGACCTGGCAGCCTCACCTCAAAACTCCGCCTTGACAAACTCCCAAACCCATCCCTCATGTCACGAACTATACTTCGGAATGACATTTTATCTAATACACTTGCAGACTTAAGTTAATATTCACTTCAATGTGGTTGCATAAAATATATTTACACTCCAGTCTATGAATGACCACAAACCATAGCACGCGTGCAGAACTGCAAAGCAACAAAAACTGTTTTACATTCCAGCTATAACAGCAATGCATATCACCAAAAAAGGATGGAAAAAGAAGACAGACAAGGGAAAAGCACAAAGCAAGTTAAGCAGATTCCTATAAAAGAAAAGACTCACCAAAAGCACCTAAACTACCAGACATCTTTTCCGGGTTTTAAACTAATCTTTAAATCAAAATTGCAATCGGTTCGAATTTAATTTACTATTCATGACACTCTTGCACACATTAAGAATCTCATAAAAAGGAAGCAAACCCATTTTCCAATTAATTCATATTCTAACCTTCTGCATTATGAAAAATTCTTCAAATAAAGAATCTTATAAGAAAAGAGTGAACCATAACTCCAACACCATATTTATATATATAAAAAACCCTTCAACCGGGTCTTAAGCTTAGTTCAACCATTTTTTCTTGGTTAAGTTCTTCTAGATATTATCTACAACAAGAACCAAGTCTCAACCCAAGCTTCTAAAGTTTATCTGCTGAAAAAAAAAACAGAAAATATTCTTAAAAAACAAATGATAGAAAAAAAAATACTATAGTTTATCAGTTTATCGAATATTTTGCAATACGCTGAGGAATGATGTCTTTAACTTCTTAGCTTCATCCTTTTGTCTTAATTTGTTTTATAAATATGAAATGAATATTATAGGACTGAAATTCTAACGTGTCTGAACTGACGCTAGACATTTCAGTTGAAAAAAAAAATCTAACCTTTTATACCACAATCAAGTATCCATTCTTCCACTTTTCATCTTCATCTTCACCGATCAGCAAAGATCAGGACTTTTTCACACAAACTCTGCAACAGAAACAACCCTTTAACCTCACCCCTTCACCAAATTTCCAAATGTTTAAATCATAAAAAAAAAGTTCAAAATTCAACAATCCACTAACCTAAAAAGTTAAAAAATCACAGCAAAAAAAAAATTGACTATCCCAACCCTTCACCAGCTATAAAGACAGGAAGAGGAAATGGGTCCTAATAATTCCTGTCAAAGACTCGGAATTTGGACTTTTATTGGGGACTTTAACAAGAAACAAACAGAAAAATCTCCGAATCTAAGAAACAGATCTTGGAGAAGAAAAGGAGACAGAGAAGTAGAAGTGCAGGCTGTGGAGCATGATAGCTCACTGCTCTTCCACTTCTGTGTCAGATCCTTCGCTTTACAACACGTTCTCTCTCCATCTATCTTGTTTCTCTCTCTAGGGCGGACCTGAAATTTGATTAAATGAAGTTCACAAGAACTTGCGTAAAAAACAGAGTTGGCTTCACTATTCTTTTTATAATGTTTCCTCGTTGTTGAATGTTGAGGAGCACCTTTATTTGATTTAGCTCTGTATATTATTTGTATAATGCTGTGGCTTTTTTTCTTTTGCGAAACTATAGTTTTGGTCCTCGATAACAGTTGACCTTTAGCTTTCGACCAAATCTATTCCTTCGTCCCTGTATTTGTTTAAGGATGTTGATTAGATTCATGTGCTGATGTCTTGGTCAATGCGGCCCAGATGAAATATCAATGAAATTTAACCATGTTATTATATTTCTTTATATGTGCTTTGAAAATATTTTTATATGATGAACAGAGGGATAAGGCATGGATGTCACTTGCTTTATCCAGTTCTTGTTCATCATGCTTGGTGTTTAAAATAATGAATAACAAATAAATCACTAGTTTAGAAAATGAAAGATAAAGCGACGGGAGAATTATTAAAATATATATATCTTTTTTTATTTGATTTTATTTTCTTACAACTAAAAAAATCTAAGCATTTGAAACATAGAAACTTGAAAATAAAATACAATCATGTTTATATGAAATAAATAATTGTCTTTGAGAATGAGAATGGTTGCAAGTTTTATAGACGTATTAATGTAGTTATTGCAAAACCTGTATGCGTAGATTATATATTTTTTTATTTGTATTATTTGCAAGCTATGCTTGATTTTTTATTTATTTTGCTTGCTTGCTACAAAAAAAAGAAGGAAAAAGAAGAGTAATAATTATTTTGGCTCATAATCCTAGAATACATATATATATATATATATATATATTAGCTCTTGAGACATGGTTGGGAGTTTGGAACCCGGGAGAACGGTACCCTGTAACGTAAACTCTCGTAAGGATTTTATTTGCATCTATGCTTTCAATGCCTGAACGTCTTTGGTGAGCGTTCGTTTTTTTCTGAGAGTTTCTTTTCTTTTTTCAAACAAACCTAATTAGCAGGAAATACATCGTTGAAGAATTCGGATTCTAATTATTTGTTCCAGAACAAACCAGTCCCGTCCGTTATGAACACATTGAAGGCAAACCATTGACATTTGTGGCTGCCTTTTTTGACTTGGAGAGTGTTGGGATCTTGGAGATGACGGATCCGATGAAAACTAGAATCTTTTTACATCTGAAGTGTGAACACATTTGTTTTGCTTTTGAGTCTTGATACAGTCATGGCAAGTATATTTTACCCCCTACGCAGCTATCAAAATCCATGCCTTGATATTTGTTTTATTCCCGGCTTGATTTTAGCTTGTTTCACCTATGTTATAGCAGAAAAATACTCTAGATTAACAACTCTATCGATGTTGTTTAAGGTTTTTCTTTTACTGTGATATATATCGTATGCATATTATGGTGAATTCGGATTGGTATAAAAGATTACCCGTCATTTTATATAGCTGAACTGGAAGAAACTAATGATAAATTACCTTGTTTCAAGAATACTTATTGATTCTTATTTTACATGAGAAAATGCATACAGGAAAAGGAGAAAAAAGAGAGGGGGTTACCATTTCTCTACTTGAGATTGCTAGGAAAGTTAGTAATATATATACAGCAAAAATCTCCGAGTGCAAAAAGAATTTATGAATACCAGGAAGTTTTAATGTGTAATTTTTAAGATATATTAAGATATTTTTTTATATTAATACATTAAAATTATTAAAAAATAATAAAAAAATATGAATTCAATGTCTATATTTTCAAAAACAAAATTATATTTAGAGGGTGTTTGGAAATATGGTAGTAATTACTTTTTAAAGTATTTTTCGCTCAGAAATATATCAAAATAATATAT
>Ga0307509_10012022_pt1 | contig 10393 bp, 5 predicted proteins | sample 10_EM_MG_FD_202245 | JGI IMG/M metagenome (GOLD analysis project Ga0307509, IMG submission 202245) | Populus trichocarpa ectomycorrhiza microbial communities from riparian zone in the Pacific Northwest, United States - 10_EM | ecosystem: Host-associated > Plants > Roots > Unclassified | place...
CTCGCGAGCGATCCGGCGGCACATGGCGCCCACCAGCTCGTGGTCTCGGCCGATGGGTCGCTGATCGCGGGGCTCGCCGACGGCGGCGCGGTGCTCTGGCGGGTCTCGGATCTCTCGCGCGTCGTGGCGGTCCCCGACGACGAACCGCGCTATGCGGTCGCGATCGATCACGGCGATCTGATCACCGCCGGCCGCGATGGCGTGCGGCGCTGGAGCGTGACCAGCCACGGCGACCTCTTGAGCGCGACTCAGACCTCCGCCGTGATCAGCTACGACGACCACACACTGCTCGCCGAGGATGCGGCGATCCGCACCGACGTCCCGAGCCTGACCCGATTCGCCGGCGATCCGGTCACCGCGGTCGCGAAGGTCGGAGCCACGGCGATGCTCGCAGGTGGTTACGACCGCCGGTTGCGCCTGTGGGACCTCTCGCGCTCCGCGCGGCCGCTCGCGTCGTTCGATGCGGCAACGCCGACGGTGTGGATCGCGGTCGGAGGTGACGCGGCGGTCACGCGCGGCAAGGCTCCGCACGATCGACTCGAGCTGTGGTCGCTCGCGCGCCCCGGCCTGCCGACCCACACGGTGACACTCGGCGCGCCGATCCAGTTCGTGCTCGCGGATCACCACGAGCGGCTCGCGGTCCACCTGAAGGATGGCCCGACGGAGCTCGTCTCGTCGACGCTCGAGATCGTCGGGCGCGTCCAGGGCTGGCCCGTCGCGTTCCGCCCGCACGGCGACGAGCTCGTCACCGACACCGACGGCGCGCTCGCGATCTACTCCGCGAAGACCGGTGCGCACCTGCGCGACATCGCCGAGCCCGACAAGCTGTGGCGCGCAGCGTTCTCGCCCGACGGCAAGGTCGCGGTCACCGCGTCGCAACACGTCGCGGCCTTGCGCGGCGCGGACTGGGCGACGACCGCCACGTACCGATCCGAGCGCGACATCACCGCGCTCGCGGTGGACGATCGCGGCCGGATCGCACTCGGTCACGGCGATGGCACGATCGAGATCGCGGATGTCGCGAGCGGCAAGCTCCTCACGACGATCGCGGCCCACTCGACGGAGGTCTCGGACATCGAGCTCCGGGACGACCAGCTGATCACGAGCGGCTGGGACCTTTCGATCCGCGCGTGGAGCTGGCCGAGCGGCGCCGCACGCCCGGTCGTGAAGCACTACGACCGCGCGATGAGTGCGGCGGTCGTCGCGCCCGGCCTTGGCCTCGTCGCGAGCGTCGAAGGGACCGGATTCGCGTCGCTGTGGGACGGCGCGCACGGGCGCCTGCTCGCCGAGCTTCCCGCGCAAGACCACCTCGGCGCCGTCGCGTTCACCGACGCGGAGCACCTCGTCGTCGGCGGCGACGGCGGCCACCTCGAGCTCGTCGATCTCGCGGTGCGGGTGCCGACCGCAGACGAGCTCGTCGCCGCATCGCGCTGGCTCCTCGTCGATGGCAGGACGCGCGAGCGATGATGCGGTTCGTCGCCAGCGCGGTCCCGTTCGCGCGGCTGACCGCATACTGGAACCTCGGCTACGAGGGCTACTTCGTCCCGGTCAACTTCAGCGAGGCGGTGCTCGCACAGCACGTCCGCGCCGGCTCGATCGATCTCGAGCGGTCGGTGGTCCTCGTCGAAGGCGACGCGCTGCTCGGGTTCTCGCTGCTCGGCGTGCGCGGCGAGCGCGGCTGGATCGGTGGCTTCGGCGTCGCGCCGGCGCACCGCGGGCACGGGCTCGCGCAAACGTTGATCGAGGAGCAGCTCGCGATCGCGAGGCAGGCCGGGCTCGCTCGGGTCCAGCTCGAGGTGATGTGTCAGAACTGGGCGAAGAAGGTCTACGCGCGCGCTGGGTTCGCGACGACGCGAGATCTGGTGATGCTGACCGCGACGTTGCCGGCCGCTGCCGCTGCAACGTCGTTCTCCTCGCGCGACGGCTTCGCCGCCGACCACGCGCGCCTCCACGCGAGTGCGCCCGCGTGCTGGCAGCGCGAGCTCGCCTCGCTCGATGCCGATCCGAGCGGCGACGTGATCGCGGTCGCCGACGCGATCCTCCTCACCGGCAGGGTCGGCGGTGCGCTGCGGATCCGCGACGCCGCGGCGCTCGCCGATGCCGACGCGTTACTCGCCGCGCTCGCCGCGCATCACCCCGGCGAGCCGGTGACGATCGTCAACGAGCCCGAGGGCAGTCCGATCCATCGCGCGCTGATCGCCCTCGGTGCGGTCGAGAAGCTCGGCCAGCACGAGATGCACCTCGAGCTCTAGACGACCTTTGTTTCGGGCAGATCCGGATCCGCGGGCGGCACGTGGCGGCTCTTGCCGAACGAGCCGAGCTTCCAGAACACGATACCGAGGACGATCACGCCGAGGATGTTGAGCGCCGCGTCGCTGCCGACCACGCCGGCAACGCCATGGTTCTCACCGAACGCGGAGTCGATCTTGCCGACATAGCCGATCGCGACGTTGCCACCGGCCGTGAAGAGCGAGTACCGGGTAGCCGCGGACTTCGTATCCTTGCCGATCGTCTCGAGCACCGTCGCCGTGAACGCGGCGTAGCAGAAGCCGGTGACGAGTGCGTAGGTCAGAACGCCGGTGATGTACGTCGTGCGATTCTCGGGAGACAGCGCCATGACGATCGCCACCGCGGCGGTCAGCACACCGGAGAGCAGGTACATCGCGCGCCGGTTCGTGCGATCGCAGATGAAGCCTCCGGCGAGCGCACCGGCTGCGGTGATCACCTGACCGACAGGACCCGTCACGAACGTCACGATGTCGGAGACCTTCGCGTCGAGCAGCTTCGCGGCGGCGTCGGCAGGAAGCTTCGCGAGCTCGTGGACCAGATCGGGGCGAACGTAGTCGACGGCGATACTGCTGAAGTAGTTCGCCAGCGCGGCCGTACCGACCGGCGAGATGCACAGGAGCAAACCCGTCAGGCCGGCACGGCTCCACAGCACGTCCTTGACCTCGCGCCAGACATTGATGATCGCGAGCCCGAGATCGCGGCCCGTCTCGGGGCGTGGTTCGTCGATGACCAGCGCGGCGAGTGCCGGCACGATCGTCATCGCCGCGACGGTGGCGCCGACGACGAGCGAGGAGGAGCCGTGTCCGGTCAGGTAGACGGTGACCGCGGCAGCGATGCCACCGCCCGCGAGATTGCCGACGTTGTACCAACCGCCCGCCTTGCCTCGATCTGCGTCCGTCATCGTGGTGGCCATCAGGCCGCCGTTGCAACTGCTGATCAGCCCGGCGAATACCGCCGCGGCGAAGGCGAACATCAAGAACGCGGTCGTGTGATCCGGTAGCGTCATCTGGCAGGCAGCGAACAGGCATCCCGAGGCGAGGATTGCCATCAAGACCAACCAGTGCTTGCGGCGCATCCCGAAGTCGACGACCGGCGCGTAGAGGAACTGGAACCAGCTCGGAACGAACAGCAGGAGGACGAACCAGCCGATCTTGTCCAGGTCGAGGCCCGCTCGCCGCGCGAAGTAGCCGAGCGCGACGCTCGAGAAGGTACCGACCGCTCCGTAGGGCGTGCCGGTGAACGCGAAGATCCACGGCGGCGTCCTTCGCGGCTCTGCCATAGGGACCGGACTGTACGCCAACTGACCTAGAATCATGCAGGTGGCCGCGTCGCATCCGCCGCGGATGATGGGTAGGATCTTCCCAGGGTGATCGAGGAAGCGGCCACAACGGACCGATACCAGGTCCTGCGCCGCATCGGCGCCGGCGGGATGGGTGTCGTCTACGAGGCGGAGGACAAGGAACGCGGCCAGAAGGTCGCGTTGAAGACGATCAACGACCCCGATGTCGAGAAGGTCTACCAGCTCAAGCGCGAGTTCCGGGTGCTCGCCGACCTCTCCCACCCGAACCTGGTCGCGCTCTACGACCTCGTGGTCGACGCCGACGCGTGCTTCTTCACGATGGAGCTGCTCGACGGCGACGACCTGCTGTCCTACATCTCGCCGCACAGCTCGCCCGACGCGATCGCGACGAAGCTCGCCGAGCAGAGCACGGTCAACGCGCCGGTGCCGTCGGGCGCGATGGTCGGCGTCGGCCCGCCGACCGGGGACTCCGCCGAGACCGAATCGCCGTGCGACTTCGATCGGCTGCGCCGCGCGCTGCCGCAGCTCGTGAAGGGGCTCGTCGCGCTCCACGCCGCCGGCAAGATCCATCGCGACGTCAAACCGACGAACATCCGGGTCACGAGCGACGGCCGGGTCGTGCTCCTCGACTTCGGGCTCGTCGCGGAGCTCGAGAAGCGCCGCGGCACCGACGAGGGCCAGATCGTCGGCACGATCGCGTACATGGCGCCGGAGCAGTGCGCCGGTGACGTCGCGCTGACCCCGGCGGCCGACTGGTATGCGCTCGGTGTCGTGATCTTCCAGTGCCTCACGGGGCGCCTGCCGTTCGAGGGGCCGGCGGTGCGCGTCGTGATCGAGAAGCAGATGAACAGCGCGCCTCGGCCGTCGCGGTTGGTCCGCGGGATCCCGCAGGACCTCGAGGAGCTGTGCTGCGAGCTGCTCGAGCGCGATCCGGCGAACCGCCCGACCGGGCGCGCACTGCTCGCGCGGCTCACCGGCGAAGGCGCGCGCGGCTCGGGCCCGAGCATCTCGTATCGCACCGGCTTCTCGGGGCGCGAACCCGAGCTCGCGGCGCTCGACGCGGCGCTCGAGCCGCTCGCGAAGCAGCGCGCGTCCGTCGTCGTCGTGCGCGCGCCGTCGGGGATGGGCAAGACCGCGCTCGTCAATCGGTTCTTCGAGCGGGTGCGGGCGACGCACGAGAATGCGCTCCTCTTGCGCGGCCGATGCCTCGAGCGCGAGGACGTCCCGTACAAGGCGATCGACGACTTGATCGACGACCTCTCCGAGTGGTGGCGCGATCAGACGCCGAAGGAGGCGCAGGCGATCCTGCCGCGCGACGCGTGCATGCTGCCGACGCTGTTCCCGGTGCTCGGCCGGGTCGCCGCGATCGCCGATGCCCCGCGAACCCGCGGCGTGCTCGATCCGCAGGCCCGCCGGACCCACGCGTTCGAGGCGCTGCGCGAGGCGTTGCAGCGACTGTCCGATCGCCGGACCTTGGTGCTGTTCCTCGACGACATGCAGTGGGTCGATCGCGACACCACGACGCTGCTCGCCGACGTGATGCGCGCGCCGGATCCGCCTCCGCTCCTGCTCGTGCTCGCCACCCGCGCCGACGACAGCGAGCCGGTGCTGTCGCTCGTGCGCCGGATGGACGCGGACTACACGATCGTCGATGTCGGGCCGCTGCCCCAGGACGTCGCGGTGTCGCTCGCGATCTCGCAGCTCCAGGACAAGGGCGAGCAGGGGGACGCGTCGGAGCTCGCGCACCGGCTCGTCCACGAGGCGCAGGGCAGCCCGCTGTTCCTGATCGAGCTCACGCGCTACTTGCAAGGTCGCTCGCTCGCCGAGATCGCGGGCAAGGGCCTCGACGCGATGCTGATCGAGCGGATCGACGGGCTCGGCGAAGCCGCGCGCCTGATGGCCGAGATGGTCGCGGTCGCCGGCGAGCCGCTGACCCGCCGGATGCTCGCCGCGGCGACCGCGGTCCAGAGCGCCGAGCTGACCAAGCAGCTCTCGACGCTGCGCGGCCAGCGCGTGCTCCGCGCGAGCGGCTCGCGCAACGACGACACGATCGAGCCGTATCACGACCGCGTGCGCGAGTCGCTGCTCGACACGATGCCGTCGGAGCGGCGCGCGAAGCACCATCGCACGCTCGCGATCGCGCTGGCCGGGCAGGGCACCGCCGAGCAACTCGCCCGCCACTGGTACGGCGCGGGCGAGACCGAGCAGGCGGCGCCGTACGCGCGGCGCGCCGGCGACGAGGCGCGCGACAAGCTCGACTTCGATCTCTCCGCGCGGTGGTACGCGATCGCGCTCGAGGGCGAGATGTGGACCGAGCCGGATCGCCGCGAGCTCCGCACCCAGTTCGCCGACGCGCTCGCCGATGCCGGGCGGCCGCGCGAGGCCGCGGATCAGTTCCGCGCCGCCGCCGAGGGTGCCGACGCGGCGAGCCGGCTCGAGCTCAACCGCCGCGCGTCGGGGGCGCTGCTCCAGTCGGGTTACGTCACCGAGGGCATGGAGCTGACCCGCGTCGTGCTGGCCGGCGTCGGCCTGACGATGCCGCAGACGCCGATGCGCGCGCTGATGTCGATGCTGTGGCGGCGCGCGTGGCTGCGCGTCCGCGGGCTCGGGTTCCGGCCGCGCAGGATCGGCGAGATCAGCCAGGCCGAGCTGACCAAGGTCGACGTCTGCGAGGGCGTGTCGTTCGGGCTCGCGCTCGTCGATACGTTCCGGTCGATGGATTTCGGCTCGCGGTTCCTGTCCTCCGCGCTGCGGCTGGGCGAACCGTGGCGGGTGTCGCGCGCGCTCGCCCTCGAGGCCGACTTCCTCGCCGCGACCGCGCAGAACTCGCGCGCGATCGCGCTGCTCGATCAGCTCGAGCAGCTCACACCGACGCTCGACGCCGCGCAGGCCGACTCGCAGCTGTTGACGACGCGCGGGTTCATCGACTTCTTCGTCCACAACCGGTTCCGGCGCGCGCTCGAGACCTTGACCGAGGCGATCGCGCGCTACCGCGCCGTCGTCGGCCGGATGGGCTTCGAGCTCGACACCGTCACGCTGTTCTGCTGCTGGTCGCTGTACTACATGGGCGAGCTCGCCGAGCTGGCGCGCCGCGTGCCCGCGATGGCCGAGGCCGCAGTCCGCAACGGCAATCGCTACACCGCCGTCACGCTGCGCTGCGCGTTCCCGGTCGCCTGGCTCGCGCGCAAGGGTCCGGACGAGGTCGAGTACGAGCTCGACGCCGCGCTCCGCTCGTGGACTCCGCCGGAGGGCTCGTTCCAGCTCCAGCACCTGTTCGCGATGTGCTCGCGGATCGACCTCGCGCTGTACCGCGGCGATCCGGAGGCGGCGACCCCGCAGATCGCGGCGGCGTGGAAGCCGATGCGGCGCTCGCTGATCGATCGGCCGCCGTTGCATCAGTTGCTCGTCTACACGTCGCTCGGTCGTCACGCGCTCGCGTGTGCCGCCGCCGCGCCGCCGCGGTCCAGCCGGGGCAAGGAAGCGATCGGGCTCGCGCGCAAGTACGCGCGCAAGATCCGGAACCCGAAGCTGCCGCTGATGACCGCCGGCGCGCTGATGCTCGACGGTGGGATCGCCGAGGTCGAAGGCCGGATCGAGGACGCGATCGCGATCTACCGGATCGCCGCGGCCGCCCTCGACGAGCGCGAGACCATGTTGTTCGGGCACGCGACGCGCGCGCGGCTCGGCTTGCTCGTCGGCGGTGACGAGGGTGCGCAGCTCCGAGGCAACGCGATCGCGTGGCTGAAAGGGCAGGGTGCGCGCGAACCGGAGACGATGTTCGCGATGTTGTTACCCGGGCCGCGTTGATGTGGACCGCGACGCGCGAGCTCTCGGTGTTCGCACCGATCGTGAAGGAGCGGGAGCTGCGCAAGCGCCTCGCCGCGATCGAGCTCGGGCTCGACAAGCACGAGACGAAGACGGAGGTGTTCGCACCCGAACAGGTCCCGGACACGCACTTCATGCGGTTCGTGATCATCGAGGACGCCGAGCTCGGCGATCTGCTCGCGTGGGAGCTCAACTACGATGGCGCCGAGGACGTCTACCTCGCGAAGCTCGCGGCGGCGCCCGGCATCGATCGGATCCTCGAGTGCTGCGCCGGTTATCCCGGCGTCGCCGATCGCGAGGCGTGGTTCGACTGGATCCGCGCGCACCGGATCCGCGCCGCCGCGTTCTACGTCGCGTACCCCGGCGTCCCGCGCAGGGAGATCGTGAACGACCTCGGGGTCGCGGCCGAGCTGCGCAAGACCGTCGACGCGCGCCGCGCCGAGCTGTGCGAGTTGCCGGGCCACGAGATCCAGCGCCGGCTCCGCGAGGCGGTCGATCCGAAGCTGCGCACCTCGGTCGTCCCCGACGAGGAGTGGCGGTTCCAGCTCGGCCAGGTGCTCGCGGTGATCGCGGGCGCGATCGTGTTCCTGCCGCTGCTCGCGATCGTGGCCGTGTGGTGGTTCTGGGCGCTGCTCGTGCACGAGCACGACGACGCGGGCGCGCCCGAGCCGAAGCGGCCGGTCCACACCAAGAAGGAGCTCGCCGCGCTCGAGGACAAGGTCCGCCAGAACCAGCTGACCCACGTCGTCGATATCAAGCCCGGGTTCTTCCGGATGTTCACGATCTGGACCGTGCTCCAGGTGATCGGCGTGATGGCGTCGCAGTTCTACGTGAACGGTCATCTCGGCGGCATCACGTCGATTCACTTCGCGCGCTGGGTGATCGTCCGCGATCGCCGCAAGGGCATCCCGCGCGCGCAACGCCGCCATCGCCTCGTGTTCTTCTCGAACTACGACGGCAGCTGGGAGAGCTACCTCGGCGAGTTCATCGACCGCGCATCGGAGGGCCTCACCGCGATCTGGTCCAACACCCAGGGCTTTCCGAAGACCAGGTTCCTCTTGTGGGCAGGCGCCCGCGACGAGGAGCGGTTCAAGCAATGGACGCGCGACCACCAGCTCGTCACCCAGATGTGGTGGAGCGGCGTGCCCGAGTCGACGGTGCAGAACGTGCGCGACGACGTCTGGCTCCGCCGCTGCCTCCCGATGACGCTCGACGATCAGGAGATGACGAGATGGTTGCGGCGGATCTGAAGAACGTCCAGGGCCTCGTCTACAACGGCTACAAGAAGCTGCCGTTCGCGGCGTTCCTGTTCGCGACGCTCGGCGACGACGCCGCCTTGTCACGCGCGTGGTTGCGCGCGCTGTGGGTCGCGCCGGCGCTCCGCGATCACCTGACGCGCAACGAGCCGAAGCTCGCGGTCGCCTTCGCGGCGAGTGGCTTGCGCGCGCTCGGCGTGCCCGAAGGCGTGATCGAGGATCTGCCGCAGGAGCTCAAGGACGGGATGGCGAAGCGCGACAAGGTGCTCGGCGACACGCCGTCCGAATGGACGCTCGGCCGCCACCATCGCCTCGACGTCGTCCTCCTGATCTACGCCGCGAGCGAGACCAAGCGCGCCGAGGTTCTCGCCGACCATCGCGCGCGGCTCGTCGCGGCGGGGGCACAAGTCCACGGCGACGAGCTCGCCTGCGAGTTTGCCGAGCGCGAGCACTTCGGCTTCGCCGACGGCATGTCGCAGCCGTTCGTTCCCGGCGTCCACGATCAGCCGCGCGCGCACGAGCACCCGATCGCGCTCGGCGAGATCTTGCTCGGCTACGAGAACGAGTACGCCAAGCTCCCGGCCTCGCCGCGCTGGGGCGAATTCGATCTCGGCGCGAACGGCACCTACCTCGTGTTCCGCAAGCTCGCCCAGAACGTCGGCGCGCTGTGGACCCACCTCGCGCAGCAAGCCGAGAAGCTCGGCCTCGAGCGCGAGGCCGGCGCGATCTGGCTCGGCGCGAAGATCATGGGCCGCTGGCCGAGCGGTGCGCCCGTCGCGCTCGCGCCACATCAGGACGATCCGAAGCTCGCCGCCTCCAACCACGCCAACAACTTTGGCTACATCGCGCACGACCCCGATGGCCTTCACTGCCCGATCGCCTCGCACGTCCGCCGCGCGAACCCCCGCGACGCGCGCGCCGAGGATGCGGAGACCTCGCTCAAGGTCGTCAACCGCCACCGGATCCTCCGCCGCGGCCGCAGCTACGGCCGACCGATCTCGATCCAGCAGGCGATCGCCGGCGGCGACGCCACGCCGCGCGGCCTCTACTTCATCGGCCTCAACGCGAGCATCGCGCGCGGCTTCGAGTTCATCCAGCAGACGTGGCTCGGCAACCCCGGTTTCCTCGGGCTCGCCGGCGAGGCCGATCCGATCGCCGGCCCCGGCGGCTGCCCCTTCACGATCCCCGCCGACCCGCTCCACATCCGGCTCGAGCCGATCCCACGCGTCGTCACCACGCTCGGCGGCGGCTACTTCTTCCTGCCGTCGCTGGCCGCCATCGCGCGCCTCGCTACGGAGCCGCCGCCACGCAACCCGTGACCTCGCCCGCGATCGCGGCACCGAGCGCCGACGACGAACCGTCGTACGCGTGCAGATCGCCGAGCGTGAACGACGCTCGATACGGCGTCTCCGACTCGATCTCGAACACGCCCGTCGTCGCCACGAAGCCCGTGCACTGGCCGGCCGTCTGACAGTTCGCGCTCGCCGCCGCGCTCAGATACTTCAGGTTCGCACTGGCCACATCGTGCACACCCGCGGTCGCGAGCTCGCCGTGCAACGGATCCTCGAGCGACAGCGCATAGCTCGTGGTCGCGCCGGCGCCGAGCCCACCGACGCCGATCACGACATTGTTGACAGACAGCACTGCAGCCGATGGCGTGTCGACGGAAAACGCGCCGCTCATCTGCAGCTGTTCGGTCCCACACTTGCCGGACGGTGCCGGA
>Ga0307509_10012023_pt1 | contig 10392 bp, 8 predicted proteins | sample 10_EM_MG_FD_202245 | JGI IMG/M metagenome (GOLD analysis project Ga0307509, IMG submission 202245) | Populus trichocarpa ectomycorrhiza microbial communities from riparian zone in the Pacific Northwest, United States - 10_EM | ecosystem: Host-associated > Plants > Roots > Unclassified | place...
TCATCATCGATGCTTTGGATGAGAGTGGGGACGCCCACGGCAGAAACGGGTTACACACTTTTCTTGCTAAACGCCTCGCTGAGCTCCCATCGAACTTCCGCATTCTTATCACCTCAAGGCTGGAGACAGACATTACGCTCGCATTTGCCAATGTGTCTGACGCGTCATTCCAAATTGTACATATGGACGACTCCAAGCTCGCTGCCAGAACGGACGATGATATTCACGTCTACTTTCAGAAACATCTCCCTTCGGACACGTTCACTCGGTATGGCGATGAGCTGGTGAAGAAAGCGGAGGGCCTGTTCCAGTGGGCGGCGGTCGCATGCGGGTATATTAGCTATCCCCCACCCGGACTTACCAAGAACGATTGCATACGTGGTCTTTTGAAGCTTTCTGTGAATCACGAAGAACTGGGCCAACGACTACGACTGCTAGATGACTTGTACAAACAAGTTCTCGATGGATACTTCAATGCCCCGATCGTACGGTGTCGATTTAGATCTGTCATGGGACAGCTCTTAGCTGCGTTTGAACCCCTCTCTATCCGGTCTTTGACTGCTCTGCGACAGTATCCTCATGGTGATCGTGATGACGACGAATCTGTTATTGCAATTGTTCGACACCTTGGCTCTCTGTTGAGCAATGTCACTTCAATCGATCAAACCCTACCTATGGTTCCTCTCCACACGTCATTCCGCGACTTCCTGACAGACGAGAAAATGAGTGGTGACTATTACATCGATCTTGGCGAAGCCCATCATCAGTTGGCCCATTCGTGCCTTGGTCTAATGCTCCATGACCTTAAATTCAACATCTGCAACATTGAGTCGTCATATCTTCCCAACAATAAGATCTCAGACCTTCAATCCCGCATCAATAAACACATTCCGCCTGCTTTATTCTATGCTTGTCGTTTCTGGGATGACCATCTGGAACGTCTCCGTTTTGAACAGGAGTTGTTGGCCCAACTTCGATCGCTCTTAGAGGAAAAATTCCTCTTTTGGCTGGAAGTACTTAGCCTTACAAGTGCTGTGGACCTTGCTACGCCAGCACTGTTGTCTCTGAAAGTGTGGTTGGCCTCTGGTCATAATGAGGTATATCCAATAGTCCAATAAAGCAATGAAAGGACTAACATGAAACAATAGGCACCTGTCAATGAACTGAAGACCTTCCATGAGCTGGTTATTGATGCTTCTGCATTTCTGCGGTATTTCGCAATGGTCATAGCAAGAAGTGCTCCACATATCTATATCTCTGCTCTGCCCTTTGCACCAATTTCTTCCCATATTTCCAGGCATTACTTTTCTGTATTTTCCAATACATTGTCATTGAAACTCGGGCGATTGCGTCATTGGCCAGCCTTGGAGATGGTCATCCCTGTGGAGGGGCAATCTCCCATCAATTCTGTTGCATTCTCGCGGGATGGGCAGCGGATTGTCTCTGGCTCGTATGATTGCACAATTCGTGTGTGGAATGCCACAACAGGAGCAATGGAGGGAAGTCCATTGACTGGGCACACTAATTCGGTCACATCTGTCACATTCTCGCCGGATGGTCAGCGGATTGTCTCTGGCTCGTCTGATCATACGATTCGTGTGTGGAATGCCACAACAGGAGCAATGGAGGGAAGCCCATTAACTGGGCACACCAATTCAGTCACATCTGTCACATTCTCGCTAGATGGCCAGCAGATCGTCTCTGGCTCGGATGATGGCACAATTTGTGTGTGGAATGCCACAACAGGAGCAATGGAGGGAAGCCCGTTGACAGGGCACACCGATTCGGTCACATCTGTTGCATTCTCACCGGATAGCCAGCGGATTGTCTCTGGCTCATATGATAGCATGATTTGTGTGTGGAATGCCACAACAGGGGCAATGGAAGGAAGCCCATTGACTGGGCACACCAATTCGGTCACATCTGTTGCATTCTCACCAGATGGCCAGCAGATCGTCTCTGGCTCTGATGACGACACAATTCGTGTATGGAATGCCACAACAAGAGCTTTGGAGGGAAGCCCATTGACTGGGCACACCAATTCAATCACATCTGTTGCATTCTCGCCAGATGGACAGCAGATCATCTCTGGCTCATCTGATCGCACGATTCGTGTGTGGAATGCCACAACAGGAGCAATGGAGGGAAGCTCGCTGACTGGGCACACCAATTCGGTCACATCTGTTGCATTCTCGTGGGATGGGCAGCGGATTGTCTCTGGCTCATTTGATCGCACCATTCGTGTGTGGAATGCCACACCAGGGGCAATGGAGGGAAGCCCGTTGACGGGGCACACCAATATGGTCACATCTGTTGCATTCTCACCGGATGGGCAGCGGATCGTTTCTGGCTCATTTGATCGCACTATTCGTCTGTGGAATGCCACAACAGGAGCAATGGAGGGAAGCCCATTGACTGGGCACACTGATATGATCACATCTGTTGCATTCTCACCAGATGGCCAGCAGATTGTCTCTGGCTCGGATGACAACACAATTCGTGTGTGGAATGCCACAACAGGAGCTTTGGAGGGAAGCCCATTGACTGGGCACACTAATTCAGTTGCATCAGTTGCATTCTCGCCAGATGGACAGCAGATCATCTCTGGCTCGTATGATGGCACAATTCGTGTGTGGAATGCCACAACAGGAGCAATGGAGGGAAGCCCATTGACTGGGCACACCAATTGGGTCACATCTGTTGCATTCTCGCCAAATGGGCATCAGATTGTCTCTGGCTCATATGATGGCACAATTCGTGTGTGGAATGCCACAACAGGAGCAATGGAAGGAAGCTCGCTCACTGGGCACACCAATTGGGTCACATCTGTTGCATTCTTGCCAGATGGGCAGCAGATTGTCTTTGGCTCAGATGATCGCACAATTTGTGTATGGAATGCCATGACAGGAGCAATGGAGGGAAGCCCATTGACTGGGAACACCAATTGGGTCACATCTGTTGCATTCTCACCAGATGGCCAGTGGATCGTCTCTGGCTCAGATGATAGCACTCTTTGTATGTGGAATGCCACAATAGGAGCAATGGAGGAAAGCCTGGCTGGGCACACCAATTCAGCCACATCTGTTGCATTCTTGCCAGATGGCCAGCAGATTGTCTCTGGCTTGCATGATCACACGATTTGTGTGTGGAATGCCACAACAGAAGCAATGGAAGGAAGCCCATTGACTGGGCACACCAATTCAGTCAGATCTGTTGCATTCTCACCAGATGGGCAGTGGATTATCTCTGGCTCGTATGATGGCACAATTCGTGTGTGGAATGCCACAACAGGAGCAATGGAGGGAAGCCCATTGACTGGGCACACCAATTCAGTCAGATCTGTTGCATTCTCACCAGATGGCCAGCAGATTGTCTCTGGCTCATATGATTGCACAATTCGTGTGTGGAATGCCACAATGGGAGCAATGGAGGAATGCCCATTGACTGGGCACACCCATTTGGTCACATCCATACGATCTGCTACCCATCCTCCAAGAATGCTCTCTGGCTCTGAAACAGAGATGGACATTGCTAAACAGGTTGACTTTACTGACCAGTTCCTGGTAAATGATGAGGGTTGGATATGCCGAAATAAAGAAGAACTTCTGGTATGGATTCCACAAATACATCGGGTCTCTCTTCACCGCCCAAGCAATATCTGGGTTTCTGGTGAACATGAAACCCGACTGGATCTTTCTAATTTTGTGTATGGACCAAATTGGGCTACTTGTCGCAACAAGATTTCTTGATCTTTCTACATATGAGACACCCTAGTTACATGTATTGTGCAAACTTCTACATTTTCATTCACTTTGTAGGCAGTTTACTTATATGATTTGCAACAATGTTGGCTTGTATAGAGCAGTGGGAAAACCAGTAAAATAAATTTCTTATTTACCTGGAATTCTGGAGGAAATTCCACTTTCAACAACTACAATGATACAACATTTCCAGTTTCAACTTTACACTTGACAATGTCAAGGGGAACCTGGGATGTTGTTTATGGAAAAATAGTTTAATGCATCTAAAATAATGAGAATCCTTTTAAAGTCTATAGTTTGCATATTTTACATCTGAATGATGGCTGTAACTTGTTATATCACGGATATCAAACTTATCAGCAGTACCATCAGTCAGTACTTTCATGTAGTCAATTTAAATATTTCCCTTTTTTGAGCTATGTTTTTCCAGGAAATTTCCCTTTACAGTAAGACATACCCATGCAGGAGGAGGGAAGATCATCTCCAAAGCCTTGAAAAAATTTGCTGACTCCAGGCCATTAACAACATCCTGGGTTTCCCTTGCACAATGTTCTGTGACACCTGCTATATTTAACTCTTGCCTTTGGGTATACATGTCCAGGCCTTTCTGTGAGTTATATTTTTCCATTGTGATTTGAGTTGAAAATCTCTGCCAGGGCAGATAATATGCATTTATCCTGTGCCAACACAATGTTCTCTCTAGTACTTGGTTCAAACTTACTGGAAGCTTATAACTGTCAGGAGATAAGATGTTGTGATCCAACTTGTGTTTTGAAGCTGATTCAGTTTGTGCTCCCAATTGAAGTGTGGCCTCTTGGAAGTCTCTGACAGCCAAGGAGTAATACCAATTCTGGGATGGGTAATGAAATCAGAGACATAATGAATGAGCCAAGGAAAAATCACCTACAAGCACAAAATGCACTTTTTCCAAGGACCACAAACATAAACTATCCTTTATGTAGGTCAGTGCTAGAGTACACAGATGAACTTGCCAAAATGTTTATATCCAGATGAAATTGACCTAAACAAGAATGCAGTGGTCAGTGACAGGTGAAAGTGCATTGGATTCAAGAAGGACCTTGTCACCCAAAGTAAGCACTGTGCAGAGCCATTTGTGTAAATAAACATAGGTCCAATAGAGCTAACATTGTCCTGTTATAGATAGTCCAGCAGACTTCAGCTGAACTACAAAATTTGTCTATATACACAGTTGAGCTGAATACTCTATACCATCAGCAAAATCGGGCTAGATCATACTCTGAGATCTACACTGGTGACTTTTGGAACTATAAATACAACAAACTTCAAACTGCATATGAAAGGGGATCCAACAATGCACTTGAAGTGTTCATCATTGCTTTGATGATCTGGTCAGATTCAACTTCTCTTGCACAATTTGGAAATGCGTTGCTGTGGCTGATATATCTGTACATAAGCAATCAATCAAAATATTTTCAAGCCAAGGTAAGAGGAACCCCCTTACACTGCACTATTCAACCCCTGTAGCATTTATGCATGAACCCTCGCAATCACACATAAACACTTATGCGTTCATGCACAACCACTGAACACTTCTGTGTTTGTGCCACCAAGCACCTATGCTGACCCTGCCACCCTTGCACTTCCAATCTGACTCCACCCCTTAGTCACTTGTCATTCTGATCACCATCACACCACTCTGTACATCATCAGACTTACTGGACTACTTCCAGACACCTTGTATATGTTTATTTACTGTATATATTGGGCATTGCCAGCAGAGGGATCCTCATCCTTTCCTCTTTGGATTCCCTGCTAGGTACACATGTGTTTAGTATTATTACATAATGACTAAGCTCCTTTGGATCCCCTGCTAGTCGTCGCTCGCTGCATTTGTCCGTTGTGGTTGCCCTTACAATTTTCATTTGCTGCACATCATATTGTGTATATACCCAAGGTACACTACTTTTTTTCTTTGTCTCTCTTGTGATTTTCACAATGTCAACTTTGAAGCTTGGTGATAGGATCCAGAAATTCTATAAGGAAGCATTCAGAAAGACAGCAACCACTGCCATGCTTACATATTTGTGTCAAGAGCTTCCCCATGCTATACAGGCTCCTAAAAGCAGCCTTTTTGCTCTCTGTGAGAACTTTGATCAAAAGTGTCAATAAAGGTAAACAATAATTCAGGAGAGCAAAGCAAGAAAGGGGCTGCCAGATTTTAGATTTGGTGATCTTGGAGATCACGACTAAAGTGATGGCTCTGTGATGGCTTCCACAATGGCTCAACGGCAGCTCACAACATATGCATTTATCAGATCCATTTCACATTGAAAAATTTGAATCTGGAGACCACATTGATATATCCAGGATTTTGTGTGTAAAATTTGTAGTCTTTGACAAGTCTAAACATGAATCCTAGCTGAACAAGTTCAGAACAACAACTAAAGTTGCATGTTGGTTGCATGACAAAAACAATACCACTGTACTGAGTATTTAGGGTCCCATAAGGTTGTAGTGCAGGAGAGTCATAGACAGTAATATTATGAGTAATATCTGATAAACAAGTTTTGAGGAATTGCAAAATGTTATGAGCTGCCATTGAGCTGTTGTGGAAGCCATCATGGAGCCATCACTTTAGTCGTGATCCCCAAGATCACCAAATCTAAAATCTGGCAGCCCCTCTCTTGCTTTGCTCTCCTGATTGTTTACTTTTATTGACATTTTTGATCAAAGTTCTACAGAGAGCAAAAAGCAAGAGAAGGGCTGCTTTTAGGAGCCTGCATGCTATATGAATGTTGCTGATGGACAATGACTTTATGCATGTTTACATCCACAGGCTCTGTAAGGGCTACTGCAGTCAGGTGGGACGCCGAGCAGAACGCGGTACTAGCAGGGGATCCGAAGGTGTTTAGATTATTATGTAATACTAATCTAAACATGAACATACCTAGCAGGGGATCCGAAGAGGAAAGGATAAGGATCCCCTGCAGGTATGGGCTAATATACAGAGTGATGGATATAATAAATAAAACCGAAATCGGTAAATACGTGTCAGTACGTGTAAGGTACCGAGTTATGTGGCACGCCAGTGCGGTACTAGCAGAAGGCAGGTTGGAAGCGATGGCAGGTCGGGAGCGGTAGCAGAAGGTGAGCGGGAGGCAGAAGCGGAGGCGGAAGTGGAAGGGGAAGTGGGAGGGGTTCCCCTTACAATCACCCCCCCTCTAGATGAGCATTGACTCGATGCAGAAGAGAATGCAAGGGATTGAGCCGAAGGCTAAAGCGCAGATGCGGCGTGGGGCTCCCGGATTCTTGGTGTGGAACTCCGTTACCTTTTCTGGGGCATGGTTGAGATTTTCCAAGTATTCTCAGGTATTTCCTTCTATCCCGTAGCCTTCCCACTTGACCAGATACTGGAGTTTCCGTAGAAACATCCTACTGTTCAGGATCTTTTCCACAACATATTCCTCTTCCCCGTCTACGAGTTCCAGCAGCGGTGACGGGTTCCGACGTCTTCTGACGATCAGGTTGTCGGGAGCGGGAGACAACTTCACGACATTAAAGACCGGGTGAAGATGTCTCATCGGTCGGGGAAGGGAGGACCAGACGGTAGGCATACTTTCCGACGCGTCTTTCAACCGGGTAGGGGCCTAGGTGGCGGTGCGAAAGCTTCTTTGACGGGTGGGTGGTCTGGATGTCCTCGGAGTCAAGGTAGACCATGTCACCAGGAGAGAAGGACGGTGCAGAAGAGCGGCGGCGGTTGTAATACCGTGCCATATTGTAGCTAGCGCCGACTTGGCTTCCTCAAGGGTGTCTTTCATCCGATCCATGAATTCATTAACCGCTTCGAAGCGGGACGGAGGTTGATGCGGTTCGAAGCCCATCCGAGGGTGTCAGCCAGTATCAAGGAGGAAGGGTGTCTGCTGCGTGGATGAGTGGATGTGATTATTGTAGGAGAACTCTGCCAGGGGGAGGAGTGTGTACCAGTCGTTCTGTCTTTCTCCAACGATGATCTGCAGGTATTGTTCCAGTTCCTGGTTGACCTGTTCTGTCTGTCTGTCTGTCTGCGGGTGGTAGGCGGTAGATGTCGCGGCTTTGATTCCTAGCAGTCAGTATAGCTCTTTCATGAAGACGGCGACAAATTGTGGTCCACTGGAGTTTCCAGACATTCCAAAGGTAAAGGTTTGCTGCTCTGGCGGCGGTGACTGTGGTAACCATTTCGACGAAGTGGGAGTGTTTGCCCGTGGAGTCGACAGCCACCATGATGGAGTTGTACCCGCCTGATTCTGGGAGTTCCGAGATGAAGTCTACACTGATGACGTCCCAGCGTTCTTCCGGGATTGGGAGCAGTTGGAGTTCCCTGGTCGGTAGGCGGTGCTCTATCTTAGTGCGGAGGCACAAGTCGCAGTGGGAAACATACATGCCTATGTACTGTGACATGTTCGGCCACCAGTAGCTTCGGGAGACGAGCTCCAAGGTTTTGAAGTGGCCTGGGTGTCCAGCCACCTTGGTGTCATGGCAGAGCGAGACTATCCTGCGGCGGAGGTTGGAAGTGTCAGGGACGTAGATGCAACTGTGGTAGTAGAGGAGGCCGTCGCGTTCCGACCATTCCGCGGATCGGAGGGAGCGGGTGGACGACTTTCATAGTTCCTGTGCGGCTCGGGTGACGGGTTCCTCTTTCGGCTGCTTAGTTCCTTGCCAGATGTCTCGTAGGATGTCCTGTTCTGGTCCAGTGAACTGCAGACCCTCTAGTGCACATACTGCAAAGAGTTTCGGAGTGAGGAGCACAACATCAGAATTGTCGTTGGCGCCGGTACCGGTGCCATGGTCGGATCTGTGGGAGAGTGCATCTGGCTTACCCATTGACTTCCCGGGTTTGTGGTGGAGTGCGAAGTCGAAGTGGGAGAGGTAGAGCGACCATCAGGCTTGCCTCCGGTTCAGTTGCTTGGCCGTCATGAAGTACTCCAGGTTCTTGTGGTCCGTCCAGATCTCGCACTGATATTCCGCGCCCTCGATAAAGTGCCACCACTCTTGGAGAGCTTGGATGATTGCCAGCATCTCCTTGTTGTGGATCTCGTAGTTCTGTTTGACAGGGGACAGGGACTTGGAGAGGAAGGTGACCAGGTGCCACTTTTCGTTCCGAGGATATCTGGGAGAGGACTGCACCTGTCGCAAAGTCAGAGGTGTCGGCTTTGATGCGGAAGGGTTTGGTTGGGTCGGGAGAGATGAGGACCGGAGCGGAAGTGACACTTCCCTTCAACCTAGCGAATGTGGTGCGCTCAGCTTCCCCCCAGTGCCAACCAGAATCGTTTTGGGTCAAGTCGAAGAGCGGGCAGGCGTGTTCCGAGAAGAACCGTCGGTAGAAGTTGGTGAATCCGAGGAAGGACTGTACTTCCTTCTTGTTCATTGGAGCGGGCCACTCAGTAATGCCAGCGATCTTGACCGGGTCCATCGCGACGGAGTTGTGAGAGATGATTACTCCGAGGTACTCGATCGTGGTTTTCTCGAACTTGCATTTGTTGGAATGGAGGTAGAGCTTATGCTTCTCCAGCAGCTCCAGAACATGATGATGAGACGCTACACGCTCTAGGCCCGTAATTTCGCATTTTCGATCTATTTCGAGCATAGTCCGACGCCTCGACATAGTCTGACACCTCAATGTCGACCTTACGAGCTCGACTGCGACCCTATGCGATCTGACTGCTCTAGACCTATTCGATGGCCCTCTCATACTTCGCTGGGCTTTTGACACATATTCAGCATATGGTTTCGACCTTTCTAGCACACTACACTACTAAGTCTGACTTCTCCAACCTTTTAGTCCGACTTCAATGATTTTCCTCTTTCGGTCGGTGTCGGATCATATTCCCCTTTTGTTTATGACTATATTAGGCCACTCCGACTGCGCTGGTATCATGTTAGGTTTGTTCTTTGCTGCTTGGACCTTTCTCCTTATTATCGCACTTCTTATTGTTTCTTTTATCTATTGTCGTGTCTCCATGTATATAAAATGGTAGATACGATCGAAAACAAAATATACAATTCTCCCCCATCGTTTCGAGTATTTCGACCTTAGTAAACTTCGAGATCGCAACATTTACGATTGCACTTCGACCTTGCGACTTTCGACCTTCGACTTTGCGACTTTCGACCTACATGTACTTCGACTTAGAGGCTATTCGAGCCTATTGCAATTTTCCTCAACCTTCGTTCCTTGTTAGAACCTCAGAGATCCCATTCTCGCACCTCAGCCACTCAGTACGGTTCTATTGATCTCACGTCGGTCAGATTGGGTGTTTTTCCCATCCAGAAGGACCGTAGGCACATCATTTTTGGAGCCCACCACAAGGGGTTCTCTTAAAGATTGAGCCTTCTGCATCGACATTTTGACAACTTCAACGACCTACGCGCAGACAAGAACTACTTAGCGGATTCGCAGCGACCACTGCTTCAGATGACGAGCCACTATTCGAATTAGTGCCTAGCCCCCTTGCGACTCATAACAATCTACCTTCGCCACAGTCTCCTCTTTTCAACCCGAGCAACGTTCCAACTGTAAGGGCTACTGCGGTCGGGCGGGACGCGGAGCGGAAAGCGGAGCGGAACGCGGTACTAGCAGGGGATCCAAAGGGATTAGATTATTATGTAATAC
>Ga0307509_10012024_pt1 | contig 10391 bp, 8 predicted proteins | sample 10_EM_MG_FD_202245 | JGI IMG/M metagenome (GOLD analysis project Ga0307509, IMG submission 202245) | Populus trichocarpa ectomycorrhiza microbial communities from riparian zone in the Pacific Northwest, United States - 10_EM | ecosystem: Host-associated > Plants > Roots > Unclassified | place...
TAGTAGTTGTTGAAGCCACAAGGACTCTTTCACCCCCTGTGTTAGTGCCATGTATTCTGCTTCAGTTGAAGACAGAGCAACACTGGGTTGTTTCTTGCTTGCCCAAGATACTGCCGCTCCATTGATGTGAAAAACATAACCACCAATTGATTTCCTATTTTCACCCGCCCCCCAATCTGCATCCGTATATCCAGCGCAAAGTACACTGCCATATATGAGGCCTAGTGTTTTGGTACTAGAGAGATACCAAAATATTCTCCGCACTGCTGTCCAGTGTGTAGCTCCAGGGTTAGAATTGTGTTGGCTGAGTGCAGATACCGCAAAGGCAATATCCGGTCGGGTTCCTATCATCGCATACATCAGCGATCCAATGGCAAACTGGTAGCGCTGGCGATTTGCTGTGTCTGTTTGTTGGTCGGGTGCCCATTTGAGGAGTCGCACATGTGGGTCTGCTGGGGTGCTAACAGTGGAGCAGTTACGCATTCAATATCGTTCAAGAATTGTCTGGATATATCTCTGCTGCGAGAGGTGCAGCATACGAGTATCTAGATTTCGGCTAATTTCCCTTCCCAGGAATGTCGTTAGTGGCCCCAGATCAGTCATTTCAAACTCTTCATGTAGGAGAGTTTGAATCCAGAGAACATCCTCCATGCTTGGAGCCGTAATTACTAAGTTGTCAACGTAGTGGAGTATGATAAGTTTACAGAACCGATGAATGTATACGCTGTGATCTTGTTCGCTTCGCTGAAATCGGTGGTTAAGGAAGAACTTGTTAATTCTACCATACCATGCCTGCGGGGACTGTTTCAGTCAGTAAATCGACTTAACCAACTGGCAAACCATTGGCTCTCCGTCTTCCAGAGTGCTGGTTTCAGTGTAAAGCCCCTCTGGGATATCCATAAACACCATCTCATCTAACTCGCTATGCAGAAACGCTGTCTTTACATCCATGCCCTCAAGTTCCCAGTTGTTTTTACAAACTAATGCAAGCAGAGTTCGCAGAGAGTTGAACTGAGCAACGGGAGCAAAGGTTTCGTTATAGTCGATACCCTCTTTCTGACTGTAGCCTTTAGCGACAAGGCAAGCCTTGAAGCCCCCGTCGTCCTTGCGCTTAAAAGGCCATCGGCACCCTATTGGTTCGCGGCCAGCCGGCAGTTGTGTAAGTACCCAAGTCTTATTCCGTATTAGAGAGTCAACCTCCGACTCCCAAGCTTCATGCCACTGCTTGCCATTCTCACTTCCGAGAGCCTCATCCAAGGTTTGTGGCTCTTCAACATAAGCAACCATAGCCCGTCCTGTGTTTGCGCTAGTTGCTTGTTCACTATTCCTTTGGCGTCCAGAGCGTCTTGGTTGGACTTGGCTAACTCTTTGTTTGCTAGGTTTCAGGACTTCAGCCGGTGGTCGAACAACTATGGTATCACCACCAAACTCTTCTAAGTTAGGGTTCTCACTACCTAATTCGATTCTCGATAATTCCGGAACCTCGATAATTCTCCTTTCTTCTCCTATCTCCTGCTCTTGAAGATCCGGAAGCTCTATTTCGATCTCACTGCCGGTTTCAACAGTGTCCGAAATCTGCTTTGTTTCTCTATATTCATCGATTATAACATCTCGCGAGCACTCAATCGGTTTAGTTGTCGGGTTAAAAAGGCGGTAAACTCTGCTTCCAGCTTCCTCATCATACCCAAGTAAGATGCACTTGACTGACTTAGAGTCGAACTTTCCATGCTTTTCCGTTGGTATATGGGTATATGTCACTGACCCACAAATCCTTAGGTGTGCGAGGCTTGGTTTCTTTCCGTCCCAATACTCCAGAGGAGATCTGTCAAGATGCGATCGAGAAGGCAGTCGGTTATGAATGTGGGCTGCTGTTGCGACTGCGAATCCCCAAAACGCTTTGTCCAATCCTGCCTCTTCCAGCATACAACGCGCTGACTCTATTAAAGTTCTATTGGCCCGCTCTGCCAACCCATTATGACTGGGACTATAAGGAGGACTAACAGTATGGCTAATCCCATTCACACGTAGGCAGGATTTGAATTGCAGTCCCATATACTCGCCACCACCGTCGCTTCGCAATCTTTTTATCTCCCGTTCTGCTTCTTTCTCAGCACGAGCCTTGTAAGCCTGAAAAGCTCCTATTGCTTCACTCTTGGTCTTCAGAAGGGTTACTGCGATGCGGCCACTTCTCTCGTCTATAAAGGTAATGAAATACCTTTCTCCGTTGATTGTGCTGACCTGCATTGGCCCACAGATATCAGTATGAACCACCTCCAGTGGTTCATTGGCTTTGTCTCTTGAACCGGTTATTGCTTCTTTGTGCTGGCAGCCATGAGCACAGGTCTCGCAAAGGTTCTGTTCTCCACTAATTTCCTTGTCACTTTTGATTTTAAAGTCACTAACTCTTGGTTGAAGATAGTGAATCGCCGCTTGGTCCAGGGTGCGGGGTCCAAGCCTCTTATGACAAACAGTAACTGTTTCCGGCATTGGTTTGTTTGATGCAAGTCCCAGGTGAGCCATTTCGATCTTATTTTCATCTTGTAGGTAATACAAGTTTCCTTGTCTTCTTCCCTTCAAACAGTCTTGTTCCTTACATATTGTACATATTGTCGATCCAAAGCTGACATCGTAACCAGCATCGATAAGCCGTCCAACGGATATAAGATTCCCACCTACTCGGGGTACAAAGAGTACACCAGATAATAGAAGAGATCCGATTCCAATATCCCCCATTCCAATCGCTTCAATCAGGGATCCGTCGGCAATCTCTATTCCTCGGTGTGGAATCTCTTTATAGGTACTACTAAGAAACATCTCCTTCCTGTAGCACAAATACTGACTTGCTCCTGAATCGATTATCCAGTCCAGTCTAGCCTGTGTTGTACTTGTACATTCGGCGATAGTAAAAGCTAGGCCACTTTGCTCCCCCCGCGATTGTTGGTTGGCCTCCTTCAACACGTCTGACTTTTTCTGGTAACAATCCCTCTTCCAATGCCCATCCTTTTGGCAATAGAAATATTTACCTTTTCCTTTTGGTATTCCCGCAGATTTGTTAAACCGAACAGCGTTTTCAGATCGTCCAAAACCAGAGGTATCTAGTGCCCTCATTCCGCCTCTTCCTGCACCATATCTACCCCCTCCTCATCCACGTGTCGGAACTCTGACAGTGAAAGCAGCTGCCGGCGAACCCTGCTGTCCACCTTGATACCCCTTTCCTGCTACCTGTCGGCGTGCAGATTCCTGTAGGAGCCGACCAGCAAAGGTATCGAATGACACTTCCTCTGCCCGTGACTGGAGTGCCATAATGATCGGTTCATAGGATTCTGGAAGGCTGAGACTCAACAGAGTCACCAGTTCGTTGTTGTCCATACACTTGCCCGATGTTGAAAGGCTCTCCACCTGATTGGCTAATTCTCTAAACTTGTTTAGATGTTCGGCCATGTCGTCTCCTTCCATCATGCGCAGTGCCCAGAGTCGCTGCATGAGTACCATGCCACCGCTTGCTCCAATTCCTGGGTGTACTACCTGTAAGGCGTCCCATGCCTCCTTTGCCGTATTGCATTCCTGAATATGGGTAATTTGGGGGTCTTTAACATTCAGAGTTAGGATAGTAAATGCAGCATTGTCCTGTACCACCTCTTTACTATTATTCTTATCAACCTCCTCTTCAATAGCTGTAAGCAATCCCTTCTCCTTAAGGATTCGTACAATTCTGAACTTCCAAGCCTGGTAGTTACTTTTGCCAGCAGCCATAGAACCATCGAGCTTTTCAATGGATTGGGTAAGGGAGGTTGTGGCTGCTGGAAGTGCGGTGGCATGGCTGTGTGGTTGAAGCTGATGAGGACATCGTGCTCGATATTTAGAGTATAGGCTAAGGAGGTATTGGTATCAGGGCAGGTACTTGAGGGGGCAGGTGTAGGGCGCTTTAGAGTGTGCAGACCGGGCTCATAACCTATTGTTATGAGATCTGAATAGAGAGATAAACTGGTTCGCAGATGAGGAAGGACAAAGAAGTCAAGGAGGAAACGTGTGTATATTGATCGGATGCGTATCGTACTTACTTATCCTCTGAATCTACAGCCAGACAGAGAGTTTATATACAAGAAAGAAAAACAATTTGCATCCTCCTCTGACGTATCAATCTAACCAGAGATGCTACCGGAACAAGAGAGTTCCGGTCCCGTTCTTCACTCACTATTCCGAACTTCCATCACATTCCTCTCCGATCCATGCCGGCCATTCCTCGGAATTTGTCCCATTATATACTAACTTAGTATACCCGTTCCTCCTGAAAGGTTTGTAACGCATGACAAAGGAAACCACTAATGCACAAGTAACTAGATAGAAAAAAGTACAAGGAAAAAGGTTCTTCTGTTCGCAGTGATCACCGGTGAATTTCAACAGTGATGGGCACGAGTCAGTCACGAAGCAGCTTTTGGAATAGGGGGGGGTCAACTCTGACAGGGCAGACAATCCAGGTATCACACCACTTTCATGGCCTGCGGTGGAGGGTAATGTTGTTGCGGGCCCGATCATGATGAGGACACCGCAAAGATGCTTTTCGAGCGAGAGGATATCAACCCTAATACGACAGACACCAAATACGGCCGAACACCACCCTCGCGGGGGCCCCCCGCCTCGATGAGGAGGTCGTAAAAATACTTTGGAACGAGAGGGCGTCAATCCTAATCAGACAGACACTCAATGTGGTAGAACGCCACTCTCCTTCGTCACTGACCACGGGCATGCACGAGGAGGTAGTAACGATACTTTTGGGGCGCCGGGATACCAACCCCATTATGTTAGACACAAAATATGGCCGAACCCCGCTCCGCTCTCTTTGGCGGCTGAGTACGGACATAAGAGGGTAGTCAAGATCCTTTTGGAACTGGAAGACATCAACCCAATACGGCAGACATCAAATATGGCTGCGCTCCACTCATGTGGGCAGTCCAATATGGGCATAGAGGAGTAGTAAAGGTGCTTTTGGAACGGAAGGATCTCCGTATTGCCACACGGGGTAATTTGAACTAAACCCCATTATCACCAGCTCTCGCTAAAGAGCATGATGGAGCCGTCAGGATCCTGCGTGAACAGGGCAATGTCGGTCTTGACACTGGAGATCGTAGTGGCCAGGCATCCTTTGCGCTCTCCTCCGGAGATGGTGAACAAGCATGTGGCAGGAACGGGGTTCGGAGATGGTGGTCATGACACCGAAATCACAAACTTTAGTGGCCAGCCCGGAGTAGAAAGGCTAGCGGTAGAAAGGCCAGTGGTAGAACAGTAGAAGAAACGTTTAATATCTGGGGCGAAGAGATTGGCGAAAGGCTCAAATATGTAATCGTATACAACCGGGGGGGTTTACAAAATATGTTGGAGAAACGGGAGCAGAACTGGATGAATCTCTGGAGGCGTTACAGAAATGAGACAGAGGAGATGATAAGAAGTCTGACTACAATGGGGTGCGATATTGGGGTTACGAAATATTTGACTCTGCTGACCCTTTATGATGTGGGCATCTTAATCAGTATGATCTGGTGCTAGTGTGTATTCCTCGAGGCTTGTTTTGCTTATAGTTGGATGGATGGATAGATGACTCCGATTCACTACCAAGTGAGGATTCTGGACAAAACGGAAGATACGTTTATGCAATTTGTTGACTACATCACGGAAATATATTGGCTGGCAAATGGATCCGGCATGTTTGCTATGCGCTTCCTGAGTGCTAGGGAAGGCAAAAAGAACTGGGTTTGGAAGTCTAAAAACTATCTGGATCGCCACAGCTATGGCGGTGTGGGTAGAATATGAACGGAGCTCAAGAAGAATATTCGAGATATATTTGTGATGGGAACGCTCAATCGGAAAAAAACCCTTCCTAGTGCTAGTGGTCACTGGTGGAGCAGAATGCCCTTCTCCTAAGAATTTTATGGCTATTTAATAACTGTGAGAAAATAGGTTGAGGGGGAGAAGAGAGGTCGTCTAAAGAACGTCATTCGCGAGTGTACGAATGAGCGTGAAGGAGGTGGCAAAGGATGAGACGGTTAGTCTGCCGCAGAGCGTCGGTGGTATACCTTTGCTCCAATACTTGCATTGGGTTCACAGCTGTATGTATCCTTCCAATTTACATGCATCAGAAACGACCCCAGCGCGGCTGCCTAGTGCAACAACTAGGGCGTGATCAGGGACTCAGAAAATGCATCCACATGTTGCCAGTCGAATTCGATCCCGAGTGCGTATTGGCTGAAAACAGGTTTGTTGTATGTCATACTCGGCTCTCCTCCTGGCCAATTAATCAAAAACGGAAGCCCCACTCACAACATGCTTTTATTTTTTTTTTTAAAAAAATATTTACGGAAGATTTTGCTCGGTGCGATCTCACCTGATGTAAGACCTCCCCACCGCAACTCTCTGGCTCAATAATGCGCTAATAGCGGGGAACTGTGGGGCAAACTAGATGACCACCGCCGTATCAAGATAGGGGACCTCCTCCCTTGTAAGGTGAAGTAAATAGACCTCCCAGCTTATAAGGATAAAGATTCCGAGAAGAGCCATCCCGAAGACTCCCGGGTTGAGTAATAGTCCCCTAAGTTCCGTATGGTGGTTTCTAGAGCCGCGTCCAGAGCGGATCGCTTTTTGATTGAAATTAGGAAGACTCGTCCATGTATTGTTCTGAGCCCTTAGCTTTTATGCCGTCACTTCTTTTTGCGAGCTGTAGCTGTTGAGAGTAGTGAACCCTGGGGGTATGCCCAGTTACCCCTTTATAGAGAGGGGGGTGTTGTAAGGAATAACTTGAATTTCTCTGGATCTGAAGTGCGAATCTCCAGGTAGGCTTCTGCCTGTAATTTTGTACAAAGTGGTGCAGTGAAAATGCAAGTTTCATTGTTATTTCGAACGGGAAGGCTACCGCGAACTTCTCACCTGCCTCAACATCTCCGACCACCCCTTTCAGTCGTAATTTACTGTAATACCGCCCCTGAAAAGAAACAAACAAAGAGTCACTCCCCTGTCTCACACTATATCACTTAGTGTCTTTTCTGTTTAATTTAACTTGTCTGAAATTGAACCCTTTTGTCTCGAAGCGGAAGATTGTTGGTTAAGTTCTCTAGCTAACTTTGGGAGGCATGAACTGTATATATATAGCCGGTGATAGCCAGGAATTACTGAATGATGTAGGGCGGAGATCAGCGATGTAGGTACTGTGTCCTCCCTAGCCCACTTGCACAAAGGGTGCGTGCGAACTACGGGCAAACAAACACTCTGTTCTCCTTTAGTGATTTGCTCGTGGAGGACAACATGTGCAGGAATCAATTGTCGGATTAGATTGAGTGGACCTGTGTCCAGGGTGATTTGGAAGAGTGGGGGGAGTCACAAATTTTGCGCAGGAGGGCCGAGCTCTGCATTGCTTATATATAATCCTAGAATCTGGAGAAGTAGTCAAGAGTTATTTGGTTGTGTAGAGATTAGGATGAGACCAACTGAGGTGCTCTAGTAAAGCCCAGTTAAAAGCTATATTTTTCCCCCTGAAATGGAGAACACTTCGCCTCCTTTGCATTTTGGTCTGGGCCTCATCTTCCGGCACTATACCGGCAAGCAGCTCCTTGGTAGAAAATCCGTAATATAGATACCACCCAACTGTAGAGTATCCATTAGTAAATTCCAGCTCATAATACCTAGGCAGCTTGTTGAATGCTAGCTAGATTACCGGAATAGCTTAGCCAGGATGAAATATATGGAATTCCTTGGACAACACTCATCCTTGTGACTTCCTCTGAATGGGTGATGAAGAGATTGCTAGAGCAAATAGACATCAAGCCAAACTTACAAGACACGGACAGGGCAATCCTCTCTCAGAGGCTCTAACGTGTTAAAGATTCACGAGGATTCCATATCTCGGATATTACTGAAACCACGATGGCACATGGTTGAGAAGAAGTCTGTTTGAAGACAGTTGCACGATTGGGTATTATGGTATCAGAACGGTGACGATATGTTTGGTTGTGACGTTGGCTGAAGGTGGAATGTTTGGGATGTTTTAGGGATTGGCACTAGGGAGACTAGAGGTTAGAGATTAAGGTTTGTGAGGAGTTGGAGCGTATTAGTGTCACACTGTGAAGGTTAGGAAACAGACCGATGTGTCAGGAATGTGAAGGATGGCAGAAAATGGGGGAAAGTTTGTATGAGGGCGAAACGCAAGAGATAGGATCAACAAAGATCACCAATGTACATAAGAAAAAAAGAAGTTGAAGGCGCATAACAGGACGCCGACCAGGTTGCGCTCAAGAAGGCCATTAAACATCATGATCGAAGGAAAAAGTCATGATGGGGGGAGAGGGGAGAGTTAAACGAAAGAAAGAAAGAAAGAAAACACCACAGACAGCTCAAACAGAAGACAACAGAGTTCGCAGAGACGCCATTGCCGAAAGCTTCACCACGAAGTTGCTCGAGGGGGTCCTACCAGTTGGACACGGGGTATACGCATAAGACGACCGGCGGCCAGGGTTGCCGGCAGCTCATCCTCAGTTCCGGCCTCGAATCTAGCACGATCATCTTTCGCCGCATTGTCATAAAACTCGATAATAATCTCGAAGTCGTTTTGGTTCTTCTGGCTCCAAGGCCCGAGGTACCGGGAGGGATTGGCAATAACCGTCGCCCGCTTATCAATAACTTTTATCAGGCGTTGTGACTCTGAAATAGTTAGTAAAGATTTTTCTGCAGATGTGGAAAGGGTAGGTACTAAGATAGGTAGCCGAGTTTGAATGCTTAATCCCATACAAACAGTGGAAAGCAGCGGTGCACGAGAGGTCCCCACGGGTGATCATTGTTGAGTCTGTCAGAACGTTTCCTTCGTGGGCGACCGCATTACTAGTACGGATTGAGGTCACATCCTCAACGAACTCCTCCCCAGTTAGTTTGGAAAAGGGGTGGAAAAATCGGCGACGAATCGCAACTGCAGTCTCCCTCAGCGGTTCCATAGACACTAATAAGTGTTGGAGGCTTGCTAACAATTCTCCTTGTCTCGTGATCGCCTTCTTGTTTTCCTCTATCTCCCTCTTGTGTTCCTCTAATTCTCGTAGGATAGTTCCGCCTTGTTCGTTCACATAGGCATATTGCGGGCTTTTCTCGGAACCAAACGACTTTTTGGTGACATGGTTTGCCGCGGACTTCAGGCGGTGCACAGCGGCGACTTTTTCGATGTTTGGATTCTCGTGTTCCGGCAGCACACAGGCAACAACCGCCTGCATGCTGTGGAAACCCTTTATGGAGTATATGAGTGGTGGGGTATGTGATGCCATCGGACGCTTAGTGCGAATCGAATTGGACCCCGGGGTGCGGTTGGACGGAATATGATAGTGACGAAAACCTGTAATTTGAATTAATATTCCCGATTCTAGCATTTTCTGAAATGGGGGGTAGATACGGGTGGTAAGCCTCGGAAGTTTCATGGTTCCGGTGATTTGCGGGAAAAGGGGGTATAATGGGCGGGAGTTCGGTTTGATGTTTGGTTCTTGGATGACCGGTTTTCTTATTGTATGCCGGGGCAGATAATTGGGAAGGTTTCAAGAGAAAGGGAGAAGCAAAGAGAGCAAACAGTAAACTCGTGGCGGGTGCTATGTCAGTTCCTGTGTACTGCTGGGAAGAGACATACGCGGTGAGTGTTGGAAGAAGAATTAACATTTGACGTCACTCTAGGCATTCGAGTATGTATTAAGTACTGAAGTATACTTCCCCTGCGTATACGCATTCCCGACATAACCCAAGAACCGACCTAACCCCTGCCGCCTGTTTATCCCTTCGTTCGTATTGATGGAAGGAAGCTAGTGCGGCACTAAACTCGGCTGAGAAAGGCGTGAGCTAGAGTCGCGACGGGCGGTATGTCACTTCGGCAGGCTTGGTCCCAGTACTAAGCCTAGCGTCTCCGCGTGCCCAGGCCCCCGACATACCTACCAAAGCGACATACCGCCCCTCGCGACTATATACCGGATACAATCAGTTCTACCAAAACGGCCACTCAAGACTACCTCGGATCTAGGACGGATATTAACAGACATGCAGAGGCGAGAACAGATAGCAAAGGATGTAGCGGAGGAAAATTGGCTCTGGTCCGCTGGTTCCATAAAGTGCCCTTGGGTGATTCGATTAGAGAGTTACACATTCCCGAAGAAGCTCAGCTTCCTACTAATCGAAAAGCGTTGCTTTCCCATGCCGTGTACAGTACCGTATTTACTCGTTCGATTCGCTAACTCCGCTGGTGGCTAATCTCCGGACCCAGAGACAGAGGTTCTTAAGAAGGGTTGGTGCTTTCCTGACACAGTTTAGCGTGAGTCATTTGGCTGTGTTGGATCTCATTAACTGGCTTTCGCAATTCAATTAACTTTGTAGGACAAGCTGAT
>Ga0307509_10012025_pt1 | contig 10391 bp, 5 predicted proteins | sample 10_EM_MG_FD_202245 | JGI IMG/M metagenome (GOLD analysis project Ga0307509, IMG submission 202245) | Populus trichocarpa ectomycorrhiza microbial communities from riparian zone in the Pacific Northwest, United States - 10_EM | ecosystem: Host-associated > Plants > Roots > Unclassified | place...
CAGAACACTTATAAATTAGACCAAAAATGTGTTGTTTGACCCAATTTTTTTTTTTTCTGATTTCTCAGTTTGTTTAGGACTTTTATTATTTTTTCCTTTCTAATTAGGACTTCTAGTTTCCGACCTTTTTTTGGTAGGTTTTTGGGTTTATTTAGGAATTGTAAACCTTTTAGAGCAGAGTTTTTAAACCCGGCCTGGTGGTCGACCCGGACCAAGGCCCGAGTCACAGGTTTTTCCCGGGTCACTTGGTTTTGATCGGGTCACCCGGGTCAACCCCAATTTTTTTTATAAATCAAAACGACGTCGTTTTGGTTTTAAAAAATAAATAGTCAACGGGTTGCAACCTGGTTTTTGACCGGGTCTTGCCAGGTCAACTGGGTCACCAGGTCAACTTGTCGGGTCACCCGGGTTTTTGACTTCCATTATTTTTTCTTAAACCCGGCTCGGTTTCAGTCCCGGGTCAGCCGGGTCCCGAGTCGACACGTCGGGCCGAGCCGGGTTTTAAAACTATGTTTTAGAGAGATAGACTACTTGAAGAGAAAATATATAGCAATAAAAATTCAAATTAGAATTTGTGCAGCGACCCTTTTTAACATGATTTTGTGTTTTTGTGCTTGTTGTCTTTCTTTTGTTATTTCGGAATACTGCAGTCCCATAGTTTATAAGTTAAATCATGTGAGGCAACACTGCCACGGTCCAAATGCATAACTTTACTTGAGTCCAAGACTATCACGGTTAGACAAAAAAACCAAGGCACCAGAAACCACATTTGCTCGCTCACACACAAACAGGATTAGCATCAGAATCAATAACAAGATCCAAACAAAAAGAGTCCTAGGATGCAATTTAAAAGAGTAAATTGTATACTGACATTGTTTGATTTGCGAGATTTATAGAAGTAAATATAATCATTAGCGCATCGTGGACCTCATATTACAATGAAAAAATGAGAACCTAGGAAATTGAAAACCAGTTACATTTCAAGTCTGCTATTGAAATCCTTCAAAATGTGGTTAGGACAAATGTTCTTAGAAGGAGGAAGAAATTTCCAGTCATTAGCTGAATATTTCAGAATTATTACGGGAAACAGAGAAGAATCACCAATATGAACAACAATATAGAATTTCAAGGCCCATTAGGCCAACCTAGCAAGAAATCAGTTGAATAGGTTAAGTGATCTTGTTGCTTGACTTTGAATAAATTTTTAGCTTGCTTTCTTTTCCATTTAGCTTGTACTCTGTTTACTTTTTCCATTTCCTTCCTGGTTTTTTTCAATTTGATATCAATATATATATATATAAAAGAATAAATCAGTGGCTGATACTGATCTTCATAAACCGTCGGCCATTTTTAGATTACTTTAAGAGAACAGAATAGCAGTTACCAATTCCATAGTTTTAAGGTTATCAGATTCTGATTGATTGGGTTTTTGGCTCCCAAAAGCAGAAAGAATGAGCAGAAAAAGATCTGGATATTTACTCAGCACCTAGGGGATATCAACCACCAATTCCAGATCTCACATATTCAAGTTGAAATTCAACCTAATTATGCTGTTCATGTACAAATCACAAACCAAATATTCAAAACCATCTTAGCTATCATGACTCCTATCAATCTGCACCATAAGAATTAGAGAGAGGGGGGAAATATTCATCTTTGCACAGTCTGGAACCTAACAAGAACTCCAAAGTCCCATTTACAAAATGGCGTGTAAACAAACCAAGACAGAGAAACCCAGCAATTTAGACAAAGGGGGTGACGAAAACAGTAAACGAAATCAAGATGCACACATCAATTCAAAAAAGAACAAAACAGTGAAAAGGACAAAAAGGCATAAGAAGAAAACATCAAAAGAAACACAGATTAATGAAACAAACAAGAGGAGAACTAGATGAGAAGAAGAAGATTACCATAGACATTGGTATTGAAAGTGTTTTGCATAGCAGATAAAGGGACCTCAGCAAGAGGGCCAACACATTGAATTCCAGCATTGTTAACCAAGATATCCACTCTACCATATCTTTCAACAACGTTTGACACAACATGCTGCACACTTTCATCTGACAAAACATCCAATTCTTGGAGATAAAATCTCTTATCTTGATCAAGGTCTCTCATGGAAATCAAAGACCTGGCTGTGGCCACAACAAGGCAATTGTTGTTAGCAAATTCACGAGCCAAGGCATGGCCTATACCTCCTTGAGTGCAACCAGTGATTAGAACCACTTGTTGGCCATAAGATTCCATTGAATTACTACTCATTTGGGTGGTTTTTCTGATAGGTAGCAGGTTTTGGCAGTTGAAAAACTTAGATTGAAAAGGAAAGATTTTGAGGGCATTTATAGGAAGTGAATGAGAAGTAAAAGGTGCGTCTTCGTTGTTTGCACAATGTGAAGTGAATAAGGCTGCCATTTTTAAGCTGTTTTTATTTTTACATATATTATTAATTTTTTCGAAGTGAGTCAGTGTGTCACTTCTGACAGTTGAGACGGCACTGCAATAATGGAGAAGTAGCTACTTTTCTTCTGTGTATCAAGAGATATCGTTCCGTCTATCTTTATATTTTTAATGCTTTGATAGGGATTGTTTTTAAAATATTTTTTATTTAAAAATATTTTTTTATATTAATATATCAAAATAATCTAAAAATATAAAAAATTAATTTAAAATTAAAAAAATTTAATAAATCTCAAAACTATGATTGGACCATAATATCAAACACTATTATTATTCTAGGTTGTACCGCGAGCCTATATTTTTTCTGAAAAAAATAAAAATATGTGCTAATTTTTCAAACTCATGATCCAAGTTATTAAATTGAAAGTATCATTCATGAAAAAAATAAAAAAGCATAATTCCAAACAAATTAAATACTAAAGAATGAAACGAGAAAAAAAAATAACAACACAAAATGATCTTAAAAAATAGTAATTAAAAAAATAAAGGTGAATAAAAGTAAAAAAATAAAATAGAAGGAAATTTTTTTTTTATTGGAGGGATAAATTATAAAAAAAAACATAACACCACAAAAAAATAAAAAAAATAAAAAACCAAATTGAAAACACTAACTTACCATTAACTTAGATTGAAAAATATATTGAAAATCAATAAAACTTTTATAAAAATATCAAGAAAAAAATTAGAAATCAAAATAATAAGAATCAAATTGAAAAAAAATTATATATGACAAATTGGAATTGAAGGACTAAATTTAAAAGAAATAAAACTTTTACAAAATGACCAAGAATAAAATAAAAAAAATAAAAGAAAAAGGATATAAAATTTTAATTAGAGGGTTAAATTGACAAGAAAAATAACTCCATAAAAAGAAAAAAAATTAAAAGAATGAGGATCAAATTAAAAACAATAACACACTATAAACTTGGATTGAATGCCAGAATTGAAGACCAATAAATTTTTTATAAAAAGGCTAAGGAGAAAAACAAGAAATAAAAAAAATAAGAACTAAATTTAAAAATAATATATATATATATAGGCTAATTTGAAAAGAGATAAAACTTTTACAAAAGACTCAAGAATAAAAATTAGAAACTAAAATAAAAAGGGTAGAAGTAGAAATGTCAAGAACAAGGAAGACCAATATGCAATGAGGAGGGAGAGAGAAAAAAGAAAAAGAAAAAAAAGCCCCACTGATGACAAACCGTCCACCCGTCATTGACACACGTCACACCATAAAGAAGAGGACATAATAACGTATCTAACGACACGACTGAAAGGCAGGTTCCACCATAAGAAAGCGTCGCATGCACTAATTAAAGTGTGTGGACACCTTCCACGTGCTGGCACTTACAATACACGTGCCATTAGGTTTTTTAAATTTAATATTATTTCATTTGCATTAAAAGACCATAATATCCTTAATAAATCAGTAAATAACAAAAAGAAATCAACTTGAAAAGGCAAAAATAAGCCTCAACTGAAGGTTTTTTTTTTACTTTAAGGGCATTTAAGTAATTTAATTGTGCATCAAAAATTGAAAAACAAAAACTATCCCTAGACACCAGACATATTTTGACTATCCGTAAAAAACAAAAAAGACCCTTTTACCCCCATCAACCAAAACAAATGTTATATGATTCAGGGGCAAATAATTATTTTACTGTTGGAATCCATAGTAAAATTAATTTTCTGCTACCATAAAAACATTGTTTAACTCCCCTTCCTTTTTTAGTTTATTCTTTTATAATGGAGTTCGATGCCTCATTTATCTTTTATATTTTTAATTGAGTTAATTGTATTATTATAAAATAAATGATTTTTCAATACGTTTTAAATTTAAAAAAATCATTTAATAATATAATATGTATATGATTAATATTATATAAAAAATTAATATCGGGGTAAAAAAGATAATTAACTAATGTGTGTTTGGAAGTGTGGTGAGGTGAGTTTGATTTTTTTTTTAATGAGGTAAAAAAAAAAACAACAAAAAGCATGTATTTATAGCTTTTAGTATGGTGTGAGTTGTGTTTAAATAAGTTGTACCTATAAAAAAATCAAAATTCACTTCATCTCACCTCACTTCCAAACACGCCCTAAACTTATTTATATGATAGACGTAGTATCCAATTCATTTTAAAAAAATTAAATGTTCTAATTTATCTATGAATATAATGTTATTTTTTTTTATCTATCCTTTTTTTTTTTTTTATCAATTCTTCTTCAAATTGATAAAAATATACTTAGGTGAGAATCTCTATGAGTAATTTTTTTTATCTTAAAATTTTGTCAAACTTTTTTTTATCCTTTTAGTTTAAAAATTATTCGTTTTAGTCCAAAACTTTATTCATTTTAATATTAGTTCTTAAGTTTGAGAGAAAATAGAGAAAAACATCAAAAAATAGTGGATGAGAAAAAAATCATTTGGTTGACCATATTTCAGTAACTAAAATAGCATATTTTAATGTTAATGAGTTTCATTTAATAAAAAGAGTTTAATAATAATGGTTTTTTTTTCCTCCAAGAGAAAGTTACATAATACATCATGTTCTTTGATACAAATTACCATTTACAAAGGCTTTTCAGTCAACAAATGAAAAATAATTAAAGTTTGATAGTAAAGTTCTAATATTAATATCGTAAGGGCTCTATAGTATTTAAATAAAAAATATGAGCAATCTTGTAAATAATTAAATACTTTTTATTGACTTCTTTTTAGAAGAATGTGAAGTATTAGCTTGTTTATAAAGTTTAAGATGTAAATAGTAATTTTTCAAATTATAACGAGTCATCATAATTTAAACCAAAGTACAAGATGTTTTGTGTAATTTTTTCTTCTTATAAATATGTTTGAAAAAGTAGATTGGAGTTCATTTAGATTTTTTTGCTCCAGTTGATTTTTGGTTTTTTAAGTGTTTTGGGGTTAATAAGTTGTTTTTGAAGATTTTTATGGTATTTTTAAGGTTTTTTCGGGTAAAAACAACTTAAAAATTGACTTCTTGGAGTCCAAAAACTTGGATTTTAATTTTTTTATTCATAAAAAACATAACAATAAGCAACATGTCACCTGTTGCCCATTAAAAAAAATTGAGAAAAAAACTAAAAAATACTAGGCACGAGCCTAGGCTTTTTAATAAATGCTAGACATATAGGCCTAGCATGTAGGCCCACACACCTAAGTTGTTTTTTAAGGCCCATGTGGTTGGCTTGATTTTGTTTTTAATTTGATTTTTTTTTAAAAAATAAACTAATTTAAAATATTATAAATATATAAATTTATTAAATTCTTAAATTAATTAAGAATATATTTTAGATATTAGTTAATTAAGATTTTTATTCAAATAATCATATTGATAGTAAAAAACAAATCATGGTTTCTTCAAGAAAAAAAATTGCATAAATAAAAACAAATTGAGTAAAAGACACAATTTTTAGTCAATAATCTAAATTATTAAAATTATTATAAGTCACAAGATTAAATTAATATAGGTTATGAGAATATCCTTGGCATCCAGTGGGGAAAAAAACCTAGATTAGACCTAAAATAAAAATACCCCTTCCCTGTGGATGATTTGCTTAATTTTGGGTTACATGTAGGTGTTAGTAACTGTGTCTTTTCCCTGTCAAAATTGTGAGGACTTTATTTAGATATTTGGGGTGGGGTCAAAACAGTGAAAAAATAGAGAATTTTTTTTTTATATATATAATTAAATTAAACATTCGCTGCAGCATGAGACCCAATCTCTTGGGTTACTAATGGGGCCTTGGTGAATGGGCCTGAGCCCTTTTGAGTTTTCTTTCTCTCATTTCAATCTTTTTATTTATTTATTTGGAGTGATAGAGAGATATTGATTCTAGGAGAGACACGTTATAGTATAGGTTAGGCACTTTGATGTGACAGCTGACCCGTGCATTTATGCCTGTGATTATTAAAGATGTATAGTTAATGCAAAAAGCGGAGGATTATGGTAGAAGATTGAGAAAATCGATTCCACTTTTATGCAAGCTTTTTAAAGTATTTTTTATTTAAAAATATATTAAATAATATTTTTTTTTATTTTTTAAAATTTATTTTTAATATCAATACATTAAAATAATTTAAAATAAAAAAAATTAATTTAAAATAACAAAATTAATAAATGTAATTTAAGTTTAGGATAGTTTAGCAAAATGTCTAAAACATTATAACAGATTATGCATTTTTATAAAAATGCATTTAAGTCCTCTCTCTCTTTTTTGTCCTTGAATATGGAAAATACATCTCCGTCCCTGTAATAATGAGCAACCAATGAATATATGACGCGTGCCTAATACTCATCAACAACTTCCTCTCTTGCCTCCTCCGCCTGCCATTCCCTCCATCTCCACTACATATCACAGACCCAAAAGCCAAATCGTAGACACAAATTTAGTTGCAGTTCCCATCATCTTCGATCAACCGACCAACGCTCACCACCGTGACGTCCCTTCTTTAGAGAAAAAAAATCCGCTCTGACCATCTTAACATTACTAAAATCAAAGCTGATAATTTATAAGCATGCCATTTATATTATTGAAAGTAAACTTATAATTGAAATTAAAAAAATATATTAACATGTATACCTAAACTTGTGAAAGAAATTTAACCAAAATATTAGTTAATAAAAATAATTTTATTTGAAAGTAAGTTTTTAACAATATTATATCGGTATATATCTAAACTTATTATTATACATATTACTTTGTGCATTTTCAATTGCAAACTAACTGTTGTAAATGACACAGATTTCTAGCACTACTTTTAACTAACATAAAATATCCTTTAAGTAATTTTAAATCCATTCGCCTTTCTCGCTAGCTTTTTCAAGATAAATAAACTTAAATTTCATCATGGATATTAAAATAAATATTTGTTTAAAGGGTTTTCATGATACAGCTGCTTCACCAAGTGTAAGATATATCCAATAGTGAATTTTAAATTCTTAGTGTTGGATATCTAATTAGCATTACTATATCTTTCTATTATTGCTAAATAACCAATATAGTATAACCTATAGTCAAAGGTAAATATTTGAGTATAATTTTTATTGCTTTTCAAAGATCTAAACTTGGATTACTAGTAAATCTACTCAGTTTGCTAATTGAGTATGTTTACAGTTCATAAATATCAAGCTCCTAATTATTTAAAAATATTCTAATTAATTTATTCTCCAACCTTTATTTTTAGATAGATATACATTTTTTATTGATGACAACGACTAAAGTTAACTCAATTATTTTTTAAGTAAATGATTTTCATATGTTTTCTTAAACAAAAACATATCTTTAAATGTAGCATTCCTTGATTCTAATAGTATTAGGATGGATGTATTCAATACTTGACTTGTATACAAGAAATTAATATACATTACTACTGTAGGTATATTTGATAAAAACATTACTTATAGTTTTAGGTCTTATCTTGATTTTTTTTTGGGATCAAGTGCCACCACCTCTACAAGATACCTTCATATTTTGATGTATTTTTTAGAAGTTCTTCTATCTTCTTACAATTTATAAAAGGCATAACATTCTACAAGACACCTTCATACTTTGTTTACATGTAATATTAAGAAAATAACTCCACTCTCATTAATCTTTTTATAGCCACAAGGTTCATCCATATTTTTGATGAAATCAAACTGTTTGATTATCTCACTAAAATGAATATTCCAACTCCTTGAAGTTTACTTAAGTCCATAAATGGGTTTGTGTAGCTTGCATATTTTTTGGTAAATGTTTTATATTCAAAATCTTCAAGTTGTCATATACACATCTTCGTAAAGATTCCCATTTAGAAATGCAGTTTTGACATCAATTTTTTAAATATCATAATCATGGTATGCAAGTATAACAAGCAAAATCCTTATGGGTTTTAACATAACTATTGATGACAAGGTTTCATCAAAGTCAATATTTTCTCTTTGTTTGTAACCTTCGGTAACTAGTCTAACTTTGTATGTTTTTACATTGTCTTTTATGTCAGTCTTTCTTTTAAAGACCCACTTACATCAATGAGTTTTATTCATCTAGATGGATCAACCACAATCTATACTTGGTTGGTGAACATGAAATCCATTTTAAATTTTATAGCCTTAAGTCATTTCTCATAATCAATACTAGATATTGCTTCCATGTAGTTGGTAGGCTCATTAAGTATAACAACTCGAAGTCATCAACTTTTAATTCAAAAATTTAATTTTATCCTAATCTAATTAGAAAAGTTAATATTACAATTAATTTGATTTAGGATTTTAATTTTTAATTTTTAAAATATAAAATCAATATTTTATACATGCAGGGGTAGAATTATAATTTCACCCCAATTACCAAATTGTAATTGTGTATAAGTGATAAGGGCATAATCATAAATTTTCCCAAAACATAATTGTAAATAGACGCAAGTTGTAGGGTAGAATTGTAATTTCCCCCTCATCATTTTCTTCTCAATGCTGTTAGCCCATTGCTGGTAGCTGTTACAACTGCTACTGCTGGAGTGGGGCACCCATGCCGACGATAGCCTTTAGCCGCTGCTCCTAGTGACAAAGAGGGGTAGCAACCCTTGCACTACACCTCCTAAAGTGCGAGGCTGCTGCTTGGCAGTTGGCACAGCTTCGCCCCCTTGCTTTAAGGGATGTGCATGGCGTGACAACAACCCCTGGCGACTGCCTTGCCAGCTAGTAGTGAGTTGGCTGTGTTCACACTTCACAGCACAAATAGTAGTACCAGTAGTGCTGGCGCCGCCAATGGTTGTTTTCTTAGCCACAAGTCCAGCCATATCTCAAAAAATCCAGCTAGATCTGATTGGAATAATACTAGATTTTTTTAAATAGTGAGAGAAATTACTTTTGAAAAAAATAGTAATTTTGCATATAAAATTAATTCATAATTAATACTAATAACAATTAAAACATGCAATTAACATCCCTAATTGTCTAACGATGACTTTGATATCACTGTTGAGTTTCTCAAGATGCATACACACAATAGAAACGATAAATTTAAAATTTCTTAAGAATTCCAATAATCCTGTTAGACAGATCTAGTGTTATTTTTGTACTGTACTGTATTGTGTCGAACAGTAAATAAGATGCATAACATTCTATTTATACAAAAACCTGAAAACTCTATAAATGATAAAATATCAATTTGCCTATTAAATAATATCACATATATTATTTTAGGATAATTTATATATTTATTTAATCAAGTCACCACTTGATTTTTTTTTTAGATCTAGAATTATAATCTTCTGTATTAATTATATTCTAGTTCTTAATTTCTAAAACTTATTTATAATCAAGTCACACTTGATGAATCATTTCATTTTAATTTATGACTAATGGTTCTTATGTGTGTGACCCATTAGGTTCCCTAATAAGTTGACCCAAATATAAATCATAATACTAAGCAAAATAAGATTAAATAAATTAAATAATTTAATTTATTATCAATTCAATAATTGACTGATTTATATTTAAAGATCAAGTATAATGTCTAGCAACTTGTCATGATCCCTAAAATATTATGAAAATTATAAGTGGTTTGACTTAACCTTTCAATGACCAATTTCTTAGTGTAGTTATTATGTTTTCATCAATAATATTCTAATTTAAACATTATAGCATATAGTATGTTTACTTTGTTAAATTATTTTTGTTATCAACATTATAGTAATTGATTATTTGAATAAGATTTAAAACTCATTCCAAATCTCATTTCATCTTGGCTAATGATTTCACAATCAATACTATTTGAGAACAAATGAAACACTTTATCTAATTTACCTAGGATGATGAATCATTTTTTGATTACTCAAATACATTCATATAGTTTATCTTATACCTTGTTACCCTTGATTAGAACAATGTGTAATCAGGATCAAAGCATAATACTCCATATATAAGATAACT
>Ga0307509_10012026_pt1 | contig 10391 bp, 9 predicted proteins | sample 10_EM_MG_FD_202245 | JGI IMG/M metagenome (GOLD analysis project Ga0307509, IMG submission 202245) | Populus trichocarpa ectomycorrhiza microbial communities from riparian zone in the Pacific Northwest, United States - 10_EM | ecosystem: Host-associated > Plants > Roots > Unclassified | place...
TCCCAAAATATTCCAAACATTTTCGAGTTAATAAACAGGTAATGTACATTATATACTCTATAATGTGTATATTCTCCAAAAAAAATGAAAGAAAACAACCAAGAACTTGAGGATTTCTGCTGTATCAGTAATTGTGATGTTGGGGGCTGTGTGACATGCTGTGACTGGGCTGGGCTGTTACCGGGGATTGTGCAGCACTATTTTTATTGTCTCAAATATTTTTACATTTTCTTCTTAACTGTGGAAGCCATAATAACAAGGACAAGAAATACTGAGCATTACAAATAAGAAGATCACGTGGTTGCATTGCCAAGTAAAGTTATGTTACTGGAGTCGAGTTTCATCAGGTTCAGCTGTTCATTCCAGTGTAAGTGAATTAAGAAAATGCTCTGAAATATGATTTTTTAATTTATGGAATTTTGAAAATTCTCCCGCACACATTGGTGCGCAGATTCCTACAGTTTTTGAACTAAATCTGCTTTAAGTCAAATATGTATTTGGCCACTGCCCTAAAATACTATGTAGAGGATCATAAAAAATATTATTGTATTTCATTTCCTAGCCAACAAATCCACAATGTGAGAATGAGGATGGTGGCGAGCCTACTGGATCATGTGGCTGAAAGCACAATTCCTCCACTTCAAAATAGATAACAAGGATGCAGATTCATGCATAAATATGCATATTGGTTAACCACGAATTTTCAGAGCAAGAACATCCACCTATGTGTAGGAAATACAGAAGGCTTGTGGGCAGTGGTGCAGGGTCTTGGTCAGCTGAAATTCAGCAGTGGCAGATAACATTTAGAGCTCATGTCCATTTTTCAGCATATTGTGTGCAATTTTGAATTGACAATTTCATTTTAATTACTTTGTTGTAACTATGTGAAAAATTTCAGAGGGTAAGGGTGACTATGTGGGTTAGGAAAGGCGAAATAGTCTCAGAAAAGAGTGCTTTGGCATTGTCCAAGCAGATCACTCAGGAGGTAAACTGATTATTATGCTTTAAAATAGGTCAGAAGGCGCTAAGAGATAAAAACGAGAAAGAAAGTAAAGGGAAGAGCTTACCAAAATTCTCAGAGGCACAAAGAACGAAGATGTGAACCATTGGTGAGGTGGCTGTGTTGGCAGATAACCGGCAGATAACAAGGGTTCCAATCATCTGTAATTGGCAGTGGCAGATAACATCCGGAGCTCGTTATCACCTTACAGCATGTTGTGCACAATTTTGAATCGGCAATTTTATTCTAATTACTTATTTCTACCTGTATGCAACATTACAGAGGGTGAGTGCTACTGTGTGGCTTAAGGGAGGCGAAATGACCTCAAAAAAGAACATTTCGGCGTTTTCCGGGCAGATAACAACCCAGCAAAACGGGAGGTAAACCCGTACAACAACTGTGGGTCAAAAAAAAAGAGGCATGCACTGGATGAAGTCCAGCTTCTCAGCGTGCTCCACGGATCCGGAGGATTGGAAAGAAGCGTATCAAATAAACATACCGTCGGATCCATGCAAGGCGATCCAGAGGTCCTGAGTCGCGTTCAGATAGGGATCGCCCTTTGGCCGGAATATTAAACTGAAGAAAGTCTCGAGTCCTTTATTTTCGAAGCGTGCGGGAGAAAACCAGGAGGGAGATATACCATTACCAATGCGGTTCCTTGTTTCTTTTTTTTTTTTTCAAGTCAGCGAGCACCCGAGGAACCATCGCTTCGTGTGAAATAGCACTGGCACGCCCGGCCGGTGGCTTTATTTCAAAGTACCCGATCAAAAATTCTCACTATCAACCTGGGTCAAGTGAAATGAAGTTCGGAAATGAGCAGTTTGCATTAGTCCATGAATACACATGCTTCCAGCCCGTGACATTTCCATTCCATTTCCCGGCCACCTGTAGTAAGTAAGTAATCGACTATGTATACCGCCCTCATTGACTGGGATTTGTGGCGCATCGATATCGATGAGCAGAACCGCTACCCAATCACCGATTTGAAGATTGAGGCGGAGGCGTAAGCATCTTGATATCCGTATGAATCGTGCAACGTTCATTCATGATCACGCATTCGGAATGACCTCAGCCATATAGTCTGAGTCGCGAGTGTGTACGTGATTGTCTCTTTTGCCGGTCCAAGTGCCAGAAGTGTCCACGAAGAGTCCGCCTCGCACTGATAATCAATCCTCATTATCAAAACGGTAAAGCAGAGAAATCGCCGGCCCCGGGTATTCAGTTTTTAGACTATCCTCGACATATCAACATTAAGAGCTCAGCCTGGGAGTCCGGGTTCGCGTGGAAACCTTTTTTTTTTGTTTTGAATGTGGGGAGTTCGGTCACGGGCATACTACATAGGCAGAACTGAGAAAATGGGGTTGGGGGAGCGCGTGTACGCACGTATGTGCATGTCCGAAGAGGTCCGGAGCGTCTCATAAAATTGCCGCGGATGATGACATGCAAGGGGTATGTTCTCTCCGTACAATCGTGGGTATGTGAATGGCTAATGTGCCGCACCATATGACGCTTGCGTTCAGGAGATTGACTAAACCCCGAGGGTATGTGTCTTTCCTAAATCAACAAGTTGCCAATGATCCCATGGTGCGCGAACCGGGAAGCAAGGATGTGTATCCTCCGGCACTGGAATGATCGACGAGCGCCTAATCATACCCACCGATCGCGCAGGTTCGCAATGTAATCGACTGCATCACCCATTCAATCCAACCCCGTCCACCCTGAACGACCAACCCACTTGGGCGCTGACAAGTCCCCGGGTCTAGACAAGGGACAATAGAGGTCTCTGCAAACTGTTCCCTCTGAGGTCCGTGGGACTGGAGACATCTTGTCGTCGACTCAATGGTCATCACAATAATCTTAAATCGCGTATACAGTCCGAACAATAAATGTACAACCCACACACTCCGAGCATTTTTCTGGTTCCACATATCGTGGCGTCGTATTCCTCTCGTGACATGTACTTACCATACATATCTTCCCTGAGGTGAATGTGCCCACTGGCAGGGCGATCTTCACTTTCTGTAAGCAGGTAAATAGTTATTTTCAGACATTACCAAACACAAGTGGTTTTCAGGGTTCCAAATCTAAATCCAACAAAGGACAAAGGCACGCACCTTATATACTTTGGCTGCTTCGCAGATTCGGCAGCCGCATTTGGGACAGTGGATAAAAAGCAGGATAAATACGGCACAAAGTAAGATTAGAACGGCTTACCATAAGTGACTTAGGTCTGGGGTATCGATACTTATCTCTGCATCTTCCCTTATTTTAAACTAGGAGAAAAAAATAAAATATCAGGATGTGTTGAATGACGTTGATGGAGATGTACATCATAGTTAGATTTGATTCAGACATGGCCGTGGACGTGATTCTCTCTCCCTTTTTTGGGGGGAGAAAAGATTTGGAAACGCTGATGACGCTGATGACGCTGACATGGTTCTGAGTTTAGAAGCACAGACTGGGAATAACCGTCGAGTTGAGTATAAATTGGTCTCGGCCCTTTCACTTAGAATTGCCTATATGTAGTGCATAGCTAGATTGATTCAAACGTGATTTCTTTTGAGCGTGTCGAGTTGAGTTTATATCGGCCTCGACTCCTCCCCTAAAAATGGATATATATATATACTTGGCTCCAGGGAACGCGACCTGGTAGTAACACGTCCATCCACTAGTCGTTAGGGTGATTGAAGTATCAAGTTGTTTGGTTCATGTAATTCCTCTCAACGTCATACAATAATAGAGTGACAGCGGAAAATTACATGCCGTTTGATGTGCGGAGAACAGTCAATTAAACCTCTGGTTAGAATTTGCAGTGAAATCAACTGGAAGAAGCGTAGATGATAGACAAACATCAGTAGAAATTTCAAGCTGAAGTTGGATAAATTAACACACGGGGGTATGGTGAATTCGACACGGGGATTTGCCCTTTAGGCTTTAGTAGTTCCCTTGAGACTTGAGTCGTTCTAGATCGAGAAGTAGTAAAAACAGGAATTGGAGATGATGAATTTATCCCTGCAGTTTACTTATCTCAAATAGCATGATAGCACCGTGTGAAAGAAGATAAGTAGATCGTCGGATGTTGGGTTAGGGAATCTAGGGATTCCTCATCAAAATGGCAGGGTTGCACCGGGCGCGCACAACAAAAAAGAGTGGGGACACGGGATGAGTACTTCTCCCGGATCATTCATAGGGGAGATCAGTTGTGAGCAAGGGGGGTCTGGACCATTCGGGATTTTAAGCGAGGGCTGCGCAGTCGGGGACTCGGGGGTTGCCTAACTCGGGCCGCACCTCTGCAAAATGCAATTCTCCTGGCGCCATCATGGGTAGTCCGATGTATCATTGCATGAGACTCCAGTCCAGTCTCCCAGCTAGCTGAGCAGATTCAGGTTGGATCGGGTTTTTCGTCTTTTGTTGACACAAAAGGCAATCCCTGGCAGAACATGAAAAGTAGACGATACATCGCGTGTTGATCAGATGTGTTCTTGCGTAGATGATCATCACAGGGTGATCAGGACGCTTAAGGATGCCTGTCAGGCGTCCTTATAAAGCTGCGTGTACAACCCCATTTGGAAGGGCATGCCGTGTTTTGGGGTTATTGTGTTTTTTTTTTCATGCACGCACTTGTTTTTTTTTCCTCCGTGATCCCATCTGATGTTGGATCGAGATTGGGGGAATGAGGATGTGTGAGATTGGAGGATTTGCGAGGTGGTGATTGACCATGAGCGAAAGTAGGGAATGATAAGCATGGCGAGGCGTGAGTGTACATTGTGGATTGCCGCTGATGAGAGAATCGGACGGGGGAACCACGAAGGATGACATGATGCGTGTATGCGGATGAGGCTAAGGGATTACGTGTCGGGGACGATTCGCTGAGCGTTCGTCGACGTCGACGTCGCCGCTGTCGGGGAGAAAGGAGTCGGGAGATGTGCGGAGGATGGATGAAAATATATTCTGGAACACGGGATCTGAGATCGGGTATTACCTCGCATTGCACCTCCGACCGAATTACACGCCCTTTTTCTTTTTTCGCATACCTCTTCAAAAAAAAAAGGCATTCGTCCGTTGACTTTGAACACTGAGGATCCCAGTGTTCTGCCTGGGAATTCGGATGTTGCTTGTGCTCGCTGTAAAAAACCAGGATTGACACCACCGTCAGTATTTACTTTTCGTTTCCTTGCTTGCTGACAACTCTTGCCAAGCGCAGGTCATGGACAGCTATCCCATGAACACTACTGACGCCCACCACTACTCTCAGCGCCAACAGCATTGGCCACCACACTTGCTTGCTCCCACTCATTCCCAAGCCTCGTTTCCTTCTCCTCCAGCCAGCGAGCATGGCCAGCATTATGCCTTCTTCCAGACCCAGGCACAGGCACAAGCCTCGCAACAGCAGCAGGCAGAACGGGTGTCCAACGACCCTTTGCAACGCACGACATCGTCCCTCTCCCTTAACCTCTCCTCCTTGACCGTCGCCTCACCCACCAACCTCTCCCCCATCAACCCACCGTCTGCGTCAGGTGTCGCGGCGGTGGCGGCAGCCTCTGCCCTATCACCTGTCACTCCCATCAGTCCGGGGACGACAGGACATCATAACCCCTTTGCGTTGCATTCGGCCCATGGGGTACACCATCCACACATGCAGTCGCCTTTTTCTTACGACCCTAGTCAAACGGCATCGGGCCAGCAGAGCCCGCATTATGATAATGAACATGGACAGCAGCAGCAGCAGCAACAACCACCTGGGTCTTCAGCGGGGTACGAACATCACCGTCGTACCCCTGCACCGTCACGCTCGTCCTCGAGCTCGACGTCCGCCTCGCAGCTTCCGAGGAAGCGGAGTTTCACCGCCAACCCTAACCCCTCTTCGACTTCCCTCGCCTCCTCTGCAGGTGGAAGTGGAGGCTCTGGCGGGTTGAGTATAAATGTGAATGTGAACCCGACATTGTTGGAGGAGAGTATGTATGATGATGAGTCGCGAGACGCGGCGATGGAGTTGACCTCTGCAGTGGATAGACCAGGGACGGCGAGTGGAAGCCCTGTGGATGGCAGTGGAAGCACGAGCGGTGCGGAAGACTCGTTTGGGATGGGGATCATGACCGGCGTAGGTGGGACCATGAATATCCTTGGTAAACCGCTCGCTACGAATAATTTTGTCACCAAGCTTTATCAGTGAGTTTTTTGTTGTTTTCTTTTTTCCTTTCCATTCGGCGTTTTTTTGTTGTTTCTTTTTTCCTTATTCCAAGGTCAATATTGATCTTCGGTCCTCGAACCCTCCGTTGTTCGTGTTGCCTTCCTGAGTTTCCCCGATTTATTACATCACCCCCTAATTTTTACCTCCGTTGTACCTTGCCCCTTTTCTTCTTCCGCTCCGTGTTTTCTTCTATTTTTATGTTTGGGGCCGTAATATCTGTCCATGGAAATGGCTTTGGAACTGGCTGGTTGGTTGGGTGATTGAGCCCTGCGAAGAAGGAAAGCCTGTACCAGACACTCGTTGATCGACAGATGGAAAACGACGACGACAGGAGCAGATTATACCTGGAGCTTCGCGGGTTGTGCGCTCGAGAAAGGACTAGGACGGATGCAGCACTGACTTCCGGAGCCATGGACGCACTTATTCTTTGCCACCACCGATCGGTACCGAGTGACCCTCTGTCCAATCCTGCACACACGCCAAGCAGTGCTCTGCTTGTGTCCCTCCATACCTATTCCCCTTCTTGCATTTTAGGTATGGGGCGCATATACACGAGGCCCCTAATTCGGTTGCTGACCTTGTTGGAAGCCGGAACTTGGCTCATGCTGATGTTCGCTTCCCTGTACTTGCATTTCGTTTCGTTGCACCCAGCACCGACGCTCTCGCCCGCATATATTCGGCTTTTTGGACCATGATCGGCGAGCTAGTGATTTCTTCACAATCACACGCCCTGCACTGACGTTCCTTCCTCTTTTGTTGCCGAACTCGCATTTTTCCTTGTCCTGTTGTTTTCCACCTACTCATTGCGTTGACCTTCTGTCCGTCCCGTTCCCGTGGAGATGAACCTCGGCAGATCCAGTCACGTCATGTCATGCTATGCGATGTCTGACCCTATCGTCTGTGGGGCTGTTGTTACTTTCGGGAAGGAAAGTGGTGCGGGTGGGTGAACTGTAATCCCCTGGTTAATTGCGCAGGAGGAAGACAAGGGCTGTAAATGGGGGAACATGATTTATGCTCGGTTGCATCCTTGTTTGTCTTCGAACAGAGTGACGGAGAGAGATAACATGGGGATGGGGTGGTGTGATTTCTCCTTTTTGGGGTGCCTTCCTGTTGTCGTTGACTTTTTATTTTCTCTTTGGGTTTTTTTCTTTCCTTTTTCGTCCAGTGTCGTGCTTCTATTACCTCTCACTTTCTCCTTTCGATCCGAAGTTTCTTATAAATAATCATGGCTAATCTTTGTCTTATTTCCTGTCTTTTTCTTGGCACAGGATGATCAACGACCCAAAGTCAGCACAATTCATTGCCTGGACAGAGCTCGGGACGTCGTTTGTTGTTTCGAATGTGGGCGAATTTAGTCGGAGCATTTTAGGGTCCCATTTCAAGCATAACAACGTGAGTTTTATTTTCGTTGGTGAATATAAGAAAGCTTTTCCTTTTTTCCCACTGATGTTTTGACCGCGGGCTGATCTTTCTAACTGTAGTTCTCGAGTTTCGTTCGGCAGTTGAACATGTATGGGTTTCATAAAATCAACAGGGTGAGTTTGTCTTCTCTTTATTTGACGTATCTTCCTAATTTCTTTTTCTGCGATAGACGCCTCGAGCGCAACGGACATCGACGGACGCACAGACCTGGGAATTCTCGCACAGCAAGTTCCTGCGTGGCCGACCTGATTTGTTGGACGAGATCAAGAGAAAGGCGCTCGAGCCTGACCCGAGTATAAAGCATCGTATTGAGCTTCCTGGGGAAGTGAGTATTTTACATCCGTGTTGTTTTGTTGTAGTTTAGCTTTTCAGTGCCAATTTGTGGCCCTCTTGTTCATCCATCACCTTGCGATCCTTACTGATGTCTTCTTTAAAAATCAATTGATCCAGGTAGCTGCGCAGCTGAATGCGATGAGAGATGAAAACTCGAGGATGTGGGAACAACTCTACTCAGAGAGACGGAAAGTCGAGAAACTGGTCAATGTCGTTGGCCGATTGTGGGATGTTGTGGGTAAAGGCTTCCCTGGAAGCGGTCAGTTTCTCTTCTGGAACCGCGTTGGAAATTTGGGCTGATGGTTCCACTTTGTCTCCCAACAGTACCACAATTTCCTTCAGACCTGCTGGAAACGGCGGAAAGCCCCAATATCTACATCACAGCGCCCACCGCGACCTCCTCGCGTTACCCACCCCCACTATCGATGAACATGCACAACCTCAACAGTCCAAACTCCAGCCCGACCACTGGGGACTTCCCCTCACACGGCGGCCAACACCACTCGCAGCATGGGCAGCATCACCACACGCAGACACCGCACTCGCTGTCTCGGCAGCACAGCTTCCAGCATGTGAGCAATTACCGCGGGGAGGGCACCTCTTCCACGCCTTTACCCTCTTCGCCTGGTTCGATCTCGACGATGGATCTGTTTGACGATGGCTCGTGTGATCCGCCGCCTTCTGGTCGTGGGAGCACGAAACGCCAGCGGATCGATGAGAGTGGGGTTGGTGTTGGTGTGAATGGGATTGGGTCTGGCGATGGGTCGATGTCGTTGATGTCTTCTGTGTCGTCACCTGGTTCTGGGACAGGTGGGGGTGGTGGTGCGGGTTTGACGGTGCCGAAAAAGTCCTCGAGTCGGGCGAGGAGTGATAGTGCCCCGTTGGGGTATGCGGGTGCGCTGTGGCAGCAGGGCGGGTTGAGTGGTGCCGGTGCTGGGAGACCGAGGAGTGGGAGTGGGATGATGTCAAGGGGTATCCCAAATATTGGGAATATGACGAGGGGGAATAACGCGAGCACGCCGTTGTTATCCATCACGACTGCTGATTCGGAATTGAATGGTCGATGAATGGGCCGGGTCGTTTTTGTTTTCAAGCTTTCTTGTGCAACATCCGTCCCTGGAAACGTTGACCCCCTTTCGCCTTCTGCGCACAAAAATTCGGATGGAAACCTATCGACCTTTCTATCTTCCCTCCGTGTCTCCTATCCGCTTGTCGACCGATCTCCATTACGCCATCCATCATCTAGACAAGACCAAGATTTCAAGATTTATACAAAACTCAAAAATTGCTCTCATTCTTATGTATTTTTTACCCTTTCTCTTTTCCTTTCCTCCTCTCTTTTTTCCTTCCCTTTTTTGCTTCTCGTTTTTTCATTTGTTGTCGCTATCGTTTTAAGCATGTTTCTCCCCAACAAAATATACCCCACCCCCAAATCCTCAACCAACCAACCACATTCTACCCACTGTTTTGATTTTTGTTTAAAATTTTGTCGACCAATTACAATTATCATTCATGTGCACACACCTCATTTCAAATACCCCCCCCCTCTGCAATTTGCGTCCGGTTTTCGTCGTTTGTGCGTTTTTTTTCCCCCTCTCGTCGTCGTCGGACAACCCAACAAACCATTCATCCTTCCAATCCAAACCTGTTTTGCTGCCAATGCCCCGGGCGCCTCCCGATTTTCTTTTTCTTTCATGCAATGTCATCTATCTATCTATTTATTTGTCTGTCATAGCGCCCGCCGCCCCGTTTTTCATACACATACATTTCCAAAAATTTCGATTGTGGACATGGCTTTTTTCCTTTCTTGTTTACTTCTCTTTTTTTTTTTCGCGTGTTTCATGTACATCCTGATTTTTACACCTTTTTTTTTTTTTTTTGTTTTTTTGTTTTATACAACGGTGAAACGAAACTTCAAGCTTGGTTATGAAATTCTCCTTTTTCCATGTTCTGTCGGACCTTTCTTTCTTTCTGTTTCTCAGCTGGCTTTAGTTGGGCCTTGTGTGGAGTCGTTTTGACTCAGTTGGGGTCCTTTCTTTCCCCTCGTTTTCCATCTTTTGAAAGTTGTTACATATCAAAGAAATGTGTCACTGTGTTATAGAAAGCTTTCGAATTTCCCGATGATGTATATATATTTACCCCCACAATGACTGGGTTTACATCTCCATGGGTCTACATTTTTGTAGCTTTGTCGCCCTTGGACTTCAATCGACAACAGCGCCATGTTGCCGAGATCGAGAAACGTGGCTCACATACCTTCCTGGCATTTTCCTAGACGTTTTGCACTGCTTCTACTGGCATCGCATCGCAGGTCAGAATGCAAAAGGACCTTTATTTTGTGAGTTCCTCATACTCATTTTTGGTTTTACAACTCTGATGTAAATTTCTGTGTTATGTTCGGTTTTTTAAGTTGGTGAGGTGCTAGATCTCAGACATTACGACGGT
>Ga0307509_10012027_pt1 | contig 10390 bp, 10 predicted proteins | sample 10_EM_MG_FD_202245 | JGI IMG/M metagenome (GOLD analysis project Ga0307509, IMG submission 202245) | Populus trichocarpa ectomycorrhiza microbial communities from riparian zone in the Pacific Northwest, United States - 10_EM | ecosystem: Host-associated > Plants > Roots > Unclassified | place...
TCGTTGGCGCATAGAGGGTTGAGGGTATACCTTTCCCTTCCGAGACAATTTGTAGGAAGGGTTTTACTGGTGCCCGATGATACCTGGGTGGACTTTGCTTTCTTTCGTTTTCTTTTCTTTTCCTTTTACATTTCGTTCTTCTTTTTCATACAACTATATCCGGGTCTTGTTCAGGAGGGAAGGTGTTAGGAAATACCACTAGCGAGAACTGAAGGCACCGGAGACATGAGACCTCTGTGATAGTCGATACTATGTACATGCGCAAAGTTCTGTGTTTGTGGTGTGGATGACGTACACACCTAAGCACCTGACTGATCTTACTGCAAGGACCGTACCAGAGCAACCGTGCTATCTATTAAAAACCGCTTAATGCTTTACCTGTCTTCAACTTCTACACATCACTCTTTTTCTTTTCTTTATCCTGTTTTTAGTTTCTCAAAAAGACTGCATTCTCGTCCCAGTAAGTCTCATAGTAGCCGAACGAATCTCAACACCTCCTTTAAAGAAAAATACCTCTATTTCGAACTGTCCGGCATTGTCCCGCACCCCCCCCCACCGCCCCTTCGCAGGCCTGCAGTCTTACTCCTACCCGCGAATAGCACTATCGCACCCTATAAGGCCCGCCACAGATGGCCGCCCTAGGACTTCGCTGCCCTGGGCTGTGTTATTATGTCCTTCAGGGTTCTCGGCAACCTGCACTTCCCCCCTGGCCACTCTCTTAGCGGCACTTCCCCTCATTCTTAACGATCGATTCATCCGCCCTCTTCATAATTGCTCTGCATTAGCCCGCATCAAGGGTCTTGAGGCTGAGATGGAGGAACTCAAGCAGACCTCGCCGACCTGAGGGCGAATATAACCCCCCGCCCCGGCTTCAGCCGCCGCCTCCGCCGGGAAAGATCCTCTCATGGAGGCAGGGCTAACCATTGCGGCAGCAGTGAAGGGTGGGCCTGTGGATGAAGCACGAGTTGGCAGCCGGGGGGGGGAGGTGAACTTCTTGGGGGCTGGTGGTGGGTGGTTAGTTGCTGCGGTTTTCTTGGGGCTGCAGTTATTATACTCAACTACAATGAAAAAAAAAGGCTCTCTGTTTAAAATGCTACTAGCAGGCACCCGCGCGTGCCACCCAGTCACTTTGAAGCGCGGGGAAGTAGTGTCCGATGAGGTGGCCACCAGGTTGGGGCAATGTTAGGTTTTGACAAGAAATTGAAGTCTTCATGAATCGCAGTTTGAGGAATCGTATATTGATAATAGAATATACAAAACTCGGGGTTACGCTGAGTGATACTTTTGAAAGTAAAGCTCTTTTAAACCGGGGTTGGTGAAAAAAATAGAGGATATCACAAATAAGGTCATAAGTCTTCCACTCTTCTTCTCGTGAAAGCTTAGCAGGGTGTCTTAGTGATGTAATTTTCAGGTTAACTCTTAGTCTAGGACTTTACATAAAGCTTGGCCGTCTGTTCGTTTCTAGAGTTCCGTGTGATAAAGGTTTAAATTTTACCAGTTTGGATACTTCGAGCCCCAAAATAAAATCTAGCCCCCGCGGGTGACGGTACTCTATTTATTGCTTAAGTAGTTTACTTATATTGTCGGTGTTGTATTCAGCGGTGCACGGTACAGTAGTTGTTCTCAGAATTGTAGTTTCTGCATTTTGTCTATTCACTCGCCCTATGTATAATACTCTGTATTCTATGCCTGCCTATTAATGATATGTGTGCTTATTCATTCATATAGATGTGCCAACGTAATAATTTCCTGTCCTGGAGTTAGGCGTAAGGCCGGGCTGAGGCTAGTGGCTGCGGGTCACTTAGTTAGGTTCGCCAGCGTTAAAAAGAACGGGATTGTTCTAATCGGAAATTCGCGATACAAGTTTGAGGGGTTTCGGCTGCTTTTAGTGACATAGTAAATTGGGACCCCTTTTTTTCTGTTAGTGTATGATACAATCTTGGATTAAAAAGTGGCACTAGTATTATAAGTCAAATACAAAAGTGGCCCACCTCCGTCTGATCACCCTCACTTTTCAGATTCTCTATATGGGATTGTCAAACGAACACCTCCAAGCCCTGCTCGAAAAGGAAATGGGTGTTCTATCAAGAACACCTACTGTCGCAGCCCTCCGGACCTTCCCTCTATTCTCGGGAGTTGTGAGGAGGTTCGCGACTTCTTGTTTTCTGACTGGTTTTATCATATATATACCGTATGTTCTAGGCTGGGTCCGGGAGGCTAGGTGAGAGTGTTCCCAAGTTTTCTAATACAAAAGGGCATTCGGCCTCCTCTTCCTTCAGAGGAATCTAACTCCTATTTACTAACACCCGGATAACAACAATTCTGTTAGAATTTTAGTTGCTCTTGTGACTAGTGCTGAGGGTATTTGGTTTGTGGGGGGCGCTCTGGGTCGGGTGTAATGTTCAAATAAATAACATTATGGGGTTGCCGGTAGTGGAGGGGGTGGAGGAACTGTGGGTCCCCAACTATATCTGTACGGCCTTAATCTCACAGCTGTTAGATATGGGATAATTAGTGGCCTGTAGAGTTATCTATTTCGTACCCCCCGGGAACATTTTCGAGTTCATATGCAGCATCCCTCTAAGTATAGTGAACCCTTATAATACCGTTATATAATGAAAAAGACTCGAGACATTAGGTTATGTTCTCATTGTGGTACCTTCCTGTATTCTAGAGTCATCATTACCGGATTTAATGGATGGCGGAGTGATTGCTTCTAAGTTGGGTCAGTGTTGTTGGAGGTATTCTATATACTCCTTTTATTAAGCCCATATTGGTACAGTATAATACAGCAGCACTTGTACGATAACTTATAATCTACCCACCCGGCACTCATCCATAGCCCCTTGCCCCCCTGCGTATACGAGGCCAATATCTCTGAAAGAAAAAGAACAGGAAACTGGAATAGTATGCTCGACCCAACTAGTTTGAGGTTGTGCCCCTTTTGGTGCGCCACCGCGGCCAATCAAAGAAAACACAACTTTAATCTTGAGAGATAAAACTCTAAAAAGGCTGTTATCTTTAGATTTTGTCATGGTGGGGGTCGGTTTTAGATATCTATTCGTAGAGCCTCGCTATACTGCCCAGTATGTTAAACCTCAGACCGGATCATCGGTTGCATTGCTGTTCCGGTAACTTGCTGTACGGTACTCGAGCGTCAGGGGAGTTTAAGTCAGAATGCAGGACACTGAAAACCGGCCCTCTCTTTCGCTCGGAATATATCGGTACATACAAAAAAGTACCGCCATGTCATAAATTTGTACGATATATGTGTTCGCCTGTCAAGCTGCTCCTCTCACCATCCTCAATTTAACAAAATATTGAATTGATAGAATGAAAGGGGAGTTGGTTTTAGGTAGTTCTATGGGAGTTTTTCTCTGAAATCAGCGTTGTTGTCGGGGCTGGTTCCTACAGTCGCACCCCGCTATAACGAACGCCAAGTATCAGGCCATTTTTGTTCAGTATAGCGGATGTTCAGTATAGGTATTTGTGAACATCTGTGACAATGATGAATAAGCAGTGGAAGAAGTTTTCAGAAGGGAGCAGGGAAGGAAGAAAGTACATATTAAAATAACGATACCTTCAAATTATCTACTCGATCAATACTTTACTATCCTCTAATCTCTTAGCACAGGGCACGGAAAGGGAAAAGGAAAAGGAAAAGGAAAAGAGCATGGAAAGGAAAAGGAGAATGCTAGGGAGGGAATTAGGGGTAGGGTGGACAAAGGGCAAGGTTTAGGCAGCGTGAATGCTGGCAGGATTGGGGGGGGAGGGGTAAAGCCTGTGATGAGGAGGAAAATGTTGCCGGAGATGCTATCCATGATGAAGATCAAGCGGGTACAGTACTAGAAACCACCATCTCTACTCATATCCATATAACTCCCAAGACCTCAACCTCTACCGTATCCTTTGTAACGTGATCATGGTTTCAATCAGACATGCAAATATCCTTTTTTAGTCATCAAGAATTTACCAGGAATCCATTATAGCAGATTAAATTTGTATGGAAGCAGGGGGCAGATATCTCAAAATTGAATTCGGATTCGTTAGCAGCTAGAATCCCTTATAGCGGGGAAACTTGTATGGGGAGGTTGAGCTCCCAAGTGATTTGTTCGTAATAGCAGTTTTTCCACAATAACGGGGTCCATTATAGCGGGGTGCGACTGTAATTAGAATTGCTCGCCGGGAGGGCTAATTTTAGACGCCATGCACCGGAGCTGTCCCGAGCGAGGCTCTTATCTGCCAAGCCACGCCGGGTTAGGGTGGTGGACCTACCGGACCATGTGATCCAGATGGATTATAGGTATATAGACTAGCTGAAGATTTCAAGTTTTATTTTTTTCTTCTCAAGTTTCCTACACGACAACTTCGAGCAGCCCACAACTCATCAAATCTTCGACCCGGCCAAACTCAACCTATACCCACGGTGACCGATTCAACCTAGGCTCATTTAAAGGCTAGGAGAGGGTGGAACGGAGGAAAATGTCCCAGATAATGGATCATGCCTTTGGAAGGAGACGTGTCAAGGCCGACATGCCGGACATGAATGGCCGCACCCCCCTCTCATGGGCTTCTGCGGAGGGTCATGAGGAAGTTGTGAGGCTATTGCTGGAAAGAGAAGATGTCAACCCGGATTTGCCCAACAACAGTGACGAAACACCCCTCTTGTGTGCTGCCTATCGGGGGCATGAGAGAGTGGTGAAGCTACTATTGGGACGGAACGATGTCAGCCCTGACCACGCAGAGGTATACTATGGCCGAACACCGCTCTTTCGGGCTGTTGAGATGGGGCGTTGGGAAATTGTGAAACTGCTCCTGGAAAGGAAAGATGTCAATCCTGATAGGCCAGGTAATGACGGCCGAACGCCGCTCTGGCAGGCCGCTTATGAGGGATATGAGGAGATTGTCGAGTGGCTATTGGGGCGGAGCGAGGTCGACCCCAACAAGCCAGACAACAACAACCGAACGCCGCTCTCGCTGGCTGCCGGAGCTGGGCATGGTGGCATAGTGAAGCTATTGTTGAGACGGAAAGAAGTCGACCCCAGCATGATAGACTTATACGGCCGTACACCGCTATCGTGGGCTGCTGAAAAGGGGCATGAGGAAGTTGTGAAGGCGCTGATGGAAAGGGCCGATATCGACCCCAACATGTCGGACAGCAGCGGCAGAACGCCGCTCTTGTGGGCTGCCCAGGAGGGCCATGAAGGAGTTGTCAAGTTGCTATTGGATCGGAGGGAGGTCAACCCCAACATACTGGGCGGCGACAGCTGGCGGCCGCTCCTTTGGGCTTCCTACGGTGGCCATGAGGAAGTTGTCAGGCTGCTATTAGAAAGGAATGATGTCAACCCCAATGTGACAGACACCGGCCACCGAACACCACTCTCGTGGGCTGTCCAGAGGGGGCATGAGAGGATTGTTAAGCTGCTACTGGAACGGGAGGATATTAAACCGGACATCGGAGACAACCTCGGCCAGACACCGCTTCTGTGGGCTGTTAAGTGTCGGGCTGGTGAAATAGTGAGACTTCTCTTGGAAAAGGATGCCAACCCCGAAATTCCAGACAACGGCGGCCAAACACCTCTTCTATGGGCTACCAGGCGTCGGCATCGTGGAGTGCTAAGGCTACTACAAGCCCGCAAACAAACAGCCCCCCCAGCACGATTTTCAAGTTAGTCGAAGTGTTGCCATTCACTACATCCGCGAGCTACAGGAATATACTGTAGTGCTTTTGCAGGATTTATCCAGTATAGACATACAGTCCGGTTTCCGTAACTACTACCCTATCCACCTCTTCTAAGCATAATCATTTCACTACCTCCGATCGGGTACGACATCTACTATCTCGAGGACATCTCGGTTTCTTATCTCTTTCTGGGCTCTTCCGCCGCTTATCTCCAACTTGAGAGTGTAACTTAGTTGGGCATTTTCTAGGGCTCCAGGCCCCCATTTGTTAAGGTCTCCATCCCTGGAGTTCGGGAGAAGGGAGGGGGGGGGGGATAGGCCTATTACTATATGGGAGGACTTCCTTGAATTGCTTCTTGATGTTTTATTTCATATGTTATACCTTTTCGTCGTCTTCTGGGTGCGCATTACTTTTGGGGGAATTTTTGAAAAAAATTAAATTTGTGTTTCTTTTTTTGTTGTAAACGCACATGAGTGATGCTTTCGTGATTCCTCGAACTGGGCGGATAAATACTGGTACTAGGGTTCCTCGTTGACGAAGCCTTAAGGAAATGGTGCCGAGGCCTATGAGCAGGGAACGGGGTCTCATAATCCAAGTGGGAGGGGGATTTGGACTGGCACGTTTAGTTATTTTCCAGTATCTTTATCTCGGGCGGAATTCAAGAGAGCTTTTCCTAGCCGTCAGAGGAAATATCTCTATTTATTTTTAGGCATACGGCCTTGGCTTTAATAGTATAGTTCTACCGTAGGGTATAGAGTAAGCCAGGTACTAGGTCCCTAGCTAGGGCAATGTATGATATATCATAGTGCAATCACGTGGATGCCTGGGTCCTGGGCTTAAGGGTCGAGTGAGAGATTGTGAAAGAGGTAACTTAGTCGGTAACTTAGCTAGTATTTGTACAGTAGGAAGTGGGCGGGACATCCCCAGAGCATAGGAGAATCTAGCCACATTGTTGTAATGATCGTTGATATAGATGAAAATGATCTCCTCTGCGCCAATTGAACGACCGAGGAAGCACTGACTAAAAGGAAAATAGAGCTTTAAGCATGACAGTACCAGTGAGGCGTGGGGGTGGTGGATTCTTTGCTTGCGGTATTACTGCCTACCAGCTTCCTTGGCTTCCCAGGAGCTCGTTAGTTGAAGCGACCGGTACTCCAGGATGTATTTGCCTTTTCGTTCAACCCTTTCCGGAGGTGAGAGCCGGGTTTCTTTTGGAAGTAAAGCACAAACAAAAATACAACTCAGTTGGGGATCCTGAGGGGATATATCATCCTTTTTCCAGATCAAAATACAAGGCCCCCGATAGGCTTAGTTATAGGAGGTATTCGAAAAACTAGTGGCTGTGGGCTAAATTATCTTAACGAATTGGCTCTAAAGGAGGGGAATAAGTTCTTAATAATTCTTCGGAGGAGGGACGAAGAACCATAAACCGTGTGAGTAGTGTTTCCCTTATCTCACCAGCATAACACCACCTACTACCCTATCATATCTAGTGATTCGATCTCGGATCGTTAGCGGATACTGCATCAGTCCAAGACAGCATTGGTTTGGGTTAGAAAATTTGCTAACACTAGTTATGAGATTTAACACATCCAAAATGCCAAGGCAATACCGCAGAGGAAAAGCGGGGACCACTCTCGGGGGGGGCTACCTCTGAATCCAGGGACTGTATAGTGTTCACAAAGCGGGAGTCCCTCCGTACTGAAGGAGGAGGGTGGTGGACGACATTGTGTTGTCTTGTCAAGTCCTCGACCGAACTTGTCCTGCAGCTCACGGCAAAGGACTAAAGCCCCACCGTCCCACGGGGGAAATGTGTCATGCTGGAGGGCCAACTAGAGCGTAGAGCTACCACACACCGAAGCCGCGGAACCTGTGTGTTTCATCTGCAAAGACAAGGTGGCCTACCTGTAGATACCGTACATCCGGTCTGTCTCAATTTCCGGATTTTGAAAGAGCCTACTGAGGTAGACCCTATCCCAGATCGAAAAAAATAAATGGAAGGGGTAGGTTTGTAGCAGCCTTGCCCCCCCCCCCCCCAGAAAATTGCTTACCTTTCGGAACTAGTCTTAACTCAACTGTCAATGATTTTAGGCCTGATTCGGAATTGTCTAATAGAGTTTATTCCTCAAAGGATCTTATTACGGATCATTTGCCATGCTGAGGGTGGGCGCGCTGCCACTTTGCCTAGTATTGGGTCTTACTAGCGTTCCATTACCGGGGCCTTGTTTGTTTGCTGTACTGGGTGCTGGAGCTGATTTTTAGCTATAAATCTTCTTACAAAAAACATCCAATAGGGTTACCTTTCCCAATCGATCATGATTAACTGTAGTTGTATTCTTCCCGCTCGCCCGCCTGTTACTCTCGCAGCAATGTTGCTATTGGGCACACAGGAAAAAACCGTTTCGATATCAGCTAATCACCGGCCCTCCTTGTAGAATAAAGAGCAAATTTTTTTCTCCCCTAGCAAAGCCTCAATGTTTCACCCATTGCCCCGAATGTTCACAGGGGGTGGCCTGGGGGAATACAGAATAGTTACTGTACTGGAAGAATCTAGAACAAGGATTGGAGTTGTGCTGCCCACCAATGAAAAAGGTCCCTCATTCACAATCCTGACATCCACAACTTTTCTTTCGACCGAAGATTTGTGACTGGTCACAAAAACAGCAACGGCATGGACTAGCACTCAGAACAATCATGTCTGTTCTTTCAATGCAGGTATCTTTATTCGACAGCTCTGTTCTGAGGTCGGGGTTGGCACATTTTATGGCCTGAGATGTCTACTCGAGTAGAATCTTTTATGGTGACTCTGGTACAAGTAGGGTGCTTGGCACTCTATCTCCCAGTGCTGGGGGAGACAGTACATTCGGAGCATTCCCAGCACGCTGGCATCCAGTTTCCAAAAACAGGAATAAATACCGCATTATCTGGTTAAACTCGTTTTCACGCTAAGAGGTCAAAAGAAAGTGTGGCGGAATACACGAACTTCTTTGAGAAGAGAGTTTCCTTTAGGGGCAGGATTTTCATAAATATTTACTGTGGAGTGACCTGTGGGGTGACCTTGCCATCGATTTAGAGGAAACAACTAGCCCGGAAGGGTTACTTTGTGAAAAATGCTGACCCACACCTTATTCTGACCTCTTTGCGCGAAAACGAGCTTAACCAGATAATGCGGTATGGTCTCAAGAAAGCTTGGCGGTATGACCGCCTGGAATTTCTCTAAAAAGGTGATCTTTAAGCAACACAAGCCATCTACACTCGCGTTTGAAAAGTCCTCGTAACATCTTCCGTCTCTCTTACACACCCAGTGAAAGAAATAACGACAACAGTGACGTGTCACTTTTCGAGTTTTGACCTATAGGATCCTTGGAATTTATCCCGCGATATTTTCAAGTCTTTATCTACCTTTGTCTTGTACCAAGGTATTTCCATCGATTCTAGTGATTATTTTATCACTTCCATCTACTTTTATCTTTACTTTTGCTTTCTATATCAACGAACAACTGTTAGAATGCCTCAGCAAAAGTCTACGAGTTTTTCGGCGGCCAAGGTTGCCAATTTTGGGGTTGTCATGGCGGAGATGGTTTTGGAGATGAGTGAGTTGAGAAAGGAGGTGAAGAGGCTCCGACATCATGTTTTGGTGCTTTCCAAGAGGAATGACCGGCTGGTGAAGGATGGCAAGAGTGGGGCGGCGTCATCCATGGCAAGTGACGCTTCCCTTAGTAGCGACGATGAGGAGGTAGGAGAGGAAGAGGGGGCAAGGGTTAGGGTTGTAAAGACGATGGTGGGTGAGGAGGCGAGGAGGAAGGCACATGAAGACGGAGTTCCGGCTCCATGGTGCAGCGAGGAGGCTGAACGGTTTTGGAGAGAGGCTGAGGGGGAGAGGCGTTTTGGCGGGCGCACCAAGTGGAAGGTGGCGCAGTTGGATGTGGCTGAGGATGTGGTGGCTGAGAGTGTGGCGGTGAGAGAGGAGGAGGAGGTGTCTAAGCCGGTGGTTAAGATACCTTCTTATGAGAAGGGGGGTGAGAAGAGGAGGAGGGTAGGGGAGAGTACGGAGGACGAGGAGGAAGCGCAGACGGTGAAGGAGTTGGTTGCCCCGGTTGGTCCTAGGATCAGGTACGGGGGTTTGTTGAAGGTGGTAGGAGGTGAGAAAGTGTTTGGGAAAGCCGATCCGAGGTGTGCTGCCGGTGGTAGTTCTGACCATGCCCTCAGTGGAGTGTCCGGGGGGACGGACGCCTGGCGCCAAAGTCCAGGTGGGAGCGGGGGTTACCAGCTGAGGCCGAGGATTGGTGGGAGTGCGTATAGGGGTTTTGGAGGTAGAGGTAGGGGGAGAGGAGTTTATTTTGGGTGATACCGTGCGGCATTGGGGATGCCACCGTTTTTTGCCTGTGGTTTCACCAATGGGGTTGCACAAGGTAAAGTGGGGGGAGGCGATGGTTGGGATTGATTGTTTGTGTTTTTGCGTTGTGGTTGGGATTTGGTTTGGAGGTTGCTGACCGTGCCCATACCGGGGAGATCTGTATAACCGACCCGCTAGAATGGGGAGGGGGTTGGATCCGGGTGTTGGTTAGGGTGTTGGCGTATAAGACGACTGGGGCAAACAGACTTAATGCTATAAAAAGCCCTATAGTATTCTAGATAGTTGTTATATAGCTAATAAGAATCGAAAAGTTTGATAAAAAAAAAAAAAAAAAAAAAAAATAAAAAAAA
>Ga0307509_10012028_pt1 | contig 10390 bp, 8 predicted proteins | sample 10_EM_MG_FD_202245 | JGI IMG/M metagenome (GOLD analysis project Ga0307509, IMG submission 202245) | Populus trichocarpa ectomycorrhiza microbial communities from riparian zone in the Pacific Northwest, United States - 10_EM | ecosystem: Host-associated > Plants > Roots > Unclassified | place...
TCTTTTAATGAGCTGAATTTTTCATTTAAGAATTGAGTGAAGGAACGATCACTAAGAAGATGAAGTCTATTGTAAAGGGAAAGCGCAATTAGTGAACCTATCCCCGACAGAACTGAAATGAAGATTTTAATAAATAAAGTTTCAACTTGAAACCAATCAAGCGCTGAATAAACAATGAGAGAGATTCCTGCGGATTGTAAAACAATTTCAGAATACCGATGTAAAAGATATTTCTGTTTAAGCTTGTTCAGCTTGTATCGTGCTTGCTCGTTCATTGATTTCTTTGGTAAGCAAGGATCCGTTCAACAAATAATAAGGCGAACAATAAAATAATTAAATACTTGTTGGCTGGTTCCGTTTGAATCGAAGCTTGAATTTTCTTACCACTATCACTTCGGCTCCAAGCCAGTGAATCAGAAATCATCCTTCGGTCATTGCTGCTTATTTTTTCCGCAAGACTTTCTTCCGGAATAAGTAAGATTGCTAGCTGCATCGTTAAGTTATCGTGCAAGGCAATTTCTTGATTTAATCTTTTGGTTATGATCCATTGATTCAAATCCGTTTGCACGATTAGTTCGTTGGACGCTTGCGTCTTTACTTTAATAATTTTTTTAGCATTTAGCCCTTCTAACTTTTCAGAAGAAAGCAATAAACACCAGTCAGTTGGGCTTGCTGATGTTTTTGATGGATCAGTTTCGATCAGTACGATTTTGACACTAAGTAATTTCTCAATGGCGAGCAGAGCTGCCTTGATTACTTTATGATCATAATTGTATTCGGCATCAGACATCAAAGCAATTCTAATTGTGTCTTGAGGGGTAATTGCGATCGGACAAGAGGTGGCACTAATTTTTTCGGTTGTGAAATAAGTTTTATCGGACGCGGTGTGCCCAGTTAATAGTGAGACGCTGTCACTACCAATGCGAACCGCCCTTACTGGAAAGTCAAACAAAGGAGGTGATTGACTGATCCATCGGACATTTTCGGGAAGAGCCGCTCGCATGCCTTTAAAATGGTTGATGTTATTTTTTGAAAAGACAATAGCATCAGACAAATTCTTTTGTTTTAATTCCTCTAGGAGTTGCCAATAATTAATTTCTACGGAGTTGTTGCTGCTGTCTTTTAACTCTGGAAATCCATTGGTCAACAGATGGGATGTATAGCCATTACTTTCTAAGCTGTCTAGAATGAAATGGAGATTGGAGAGACCCTTTAATCCCTTTTCAATGATCACCCATTTTTCATTGCCTTGATTAGTGCATTGCAATCCACTGAGCAGCAACGAGAAAACGATTACCATCGCACAGCGAAGGGCCAATAAAATAAGTTCATTTAATTTGATGCCTTTAAATTGCTGAGTGCTCGTCTCAACAACATGTCTGACACTGCCCAACTTTATCACCTTTCCTTCTTTACGACTTAATAAATGAATGGCAATGGGAATAGCCAATCCTGCAAGAGCGAAAAGATATAACGGATTGCTAAACATTAGCGAAGCAAGGCTTTTCGTGCATGAAGAAAATTCCGTAGTACGATATCCACAGGCTCATTGGTAAAAACGAGTTGATAATTAATTTGCTTCTCCAGCATCCATCTTCTTGAATTGCCCAACCACGTCTGTACTCGCCGTGAGTATTCTTTTTTCTGAATTACCGTGTCAGCTTTGGTGCGAACTCCTGTCTCTAGATCTTCAAAAGTAAAGGAGCCGTCAAAATCAAAATCCGTTTCATGCTTTCCCATCAAATGAAAGACAATTACTTCATTGCGCGAGGTCTTTAATTTTGTGATGAACTGCTGAAGATCTTCGGCATCGTCATACAAATCGGTGATGAAGACAATCATTTCCTTGCTGTGATGATCGAACAATTGCTCCAGACCATTTCCTTTTCTCCAGGTCCCTTCACTTTTTAAATGCACCAATTCATTCAAAAAGCGAATAAACTGTTGTTGTTCAAAACGCGGTTGAACAGTTGCAATGTGTTTGTCATTTACTGTAAATAATCCGAGTGTGTCACTTTGTTTGCGAGCAAGATAGCCGAGCGCGGCTGTCATCACTTTGGCATATTGAAGTTTGCTTAATCCATCTTCTTCATAAGCCATGGAGTGGCTTGCATCCAAAATAAATTTTACGGTGATGTTCGTTTCAATCTCCGATTGTTTGATGTAATAACGCTCGGACCGTGCAAATACTTTCCAATCCAATTGGCGAAGGTCATCACCCGCCTGATAATTTTTATATTGATTGAATTCTTGCCCCGCTCCCACCGATTGACTTTTATTGCTTCCGCTCATGAATCCTTCCACAATGATGCGCGCGATCAACTCCAATCCATCAACCGTGTTAAGGATTTCAGGTTTTAATAATTCTTTGATTCGCGCATCCACAACTTATAAACTTTTTGATACGGCGATATTTTGAAGAAGATGTTTAGTAACATCGTCAGGACTAACTCTTTCGGCTTCTGCCTTAAAGTTCATTAAAATACGATGCCGCAATACGGGATAGGCAACGTGCCGGATGTCATCCTGTGTTACAGAAAAATTTCCATGAAGGAGTGCGCGAGCCTTTGCCGTTAGAATCATTGCTTGACCTGCACGCGGGCCAGCACCCCATCGCACCCATTCGTCAATGTAATTATTTTCCTTTTGACCTGGCCTTGTAGCTCGAACAATGCGACTTACCCAATCGATCAGTTCCGGGTTGATGTGAACTTCCCTAACAAGCTTTTGTGCCTCCAAAATCTTGTTGCCAGCAATTACGTTTTTGATTGGTTCACTTTTTTTGCCCGTAGTATTTTCAAGAATTGAACGCTCCTCTTCCAGGGTTGGATAATCAACTTTTATGTAAAGAAGAAAGCGATCAAGTTGTGCTTCAGGTAGTGGGAATGTGCCAGACTGCTCGATTGGATTCTGCGTAGCAAGGATAAAGAAAGGCCGCTCCAACGGATACGTTGTTCCTGCATAGGTTACCGCAAATTCCTGCATTGCTTCAAGCAAAGCCGATTGTGTTTTAGGTGACGTACGATTGATTTCATCCGCCAGAATAATATTCGCGAACAGAGGGCCTTTGTTGAATTTAAAAATGCGTTTGCCGGTGGTGTGATCCTCTTCGAGTATTTCAGTACCAATAATATCCGAAGGCATGAGGTCAGGTGTAAATTGAATTCTTCTGAAACGAAGATCGATTGCTTCCGAAAGGCTCCGGATCATCAACGTTTTGGCTAAGCCAGGAACCCCTTCTAGTAATGCATGACCGCCAGCTAGAAAAGTGATTAGCAGTTGATCAATGGTTTCTTCCTGCCCAACGATTACTTTTTTTATTTCTTGCTTTAATTCATTTAAGCTAGAAATGATTTGCTGAGCTGATTGTTCTACTTCTTTTAAATTACTCATTGAACTTAACTTGTTAAAGCGTACATGACTATATTAATACTAAACCTCGTATTGTCTATTCGATAAAAACGCTTGTTTCTAAAATCATAGTCCCACTCGCATCCGTAATCTTTATTGCTGTAGAGTACGCCAATTTTATTTTTGATTTCAATAGCCTTTAGATAGTTATGCACGATATCATCACCCCAGCCGTTGAGTTCTTGAGATGTAGTGGGCGGCCCATCAAAATGAAAAAAACAATTGTAGATCAAATGATTGTTTGGAATTTTCTTTAAGGAACTCTTTCCAAAAATTTGCTCCATTTGTGTTTCGAAAGACTTGGCAAACAAACCGTCAATATCGTGATTGCAGTCATCCACAAACACAAAGCCTCCGTTTTTTACATACTTTTCAAAGTTCTCCTTCTCTTTTGCAGTAAACTCGACCAGCTTGTGTCCACTCAAATAGCATAGCGGGCAACGAAAAATTTCATCACTGCTTAGCGCCACAATGTTTTCTCTTGTTTCAATTTCGATCGTTGTATATTCTATCAACGAATTCAAAACATTGGCCGGCATACGCTGATCTACCTCCCAATCGCCTGATTCGTACTGCAATCTGGTAAAGAAAAATTTATTGGACTCAGGCATGTAAACGCAAGTTCTTATCTAATGATTAAAGTGTGCTTTAAATTTATACAAACGGATTTTACGCATGATCTCAATCGTTATTCCTTAAAATAATAATCCCCGAACGGGTCGGGGATTATTATATAAGTTCAGAATAAATCAGACTGCGTCCGACAAACTGGTAAATGTAAAGTCACGAACTTTAAGTGGAGGTAAAAGATAATTGTTGTTCGACTCCTCGCTCACAATACGTTCAGTAATACCAATTTCTTCAAGATTATTAAGCATAATCACCGGGCTTTCGTTGAAGCGGAAATTTTTAACAGGATATAGAATTTTTCCATTTTCAATATAGAAGGTTCCATCGCGTGTCAGTCCGGTTAGCAAGAGCGACTGCGGGTCAACATCGCGGATGTAATAGAGACGAGTGACTAAAATTCCTTTTTTAGTTCCCGCAATTAATTCCTCGAGTGTTTTTGTTCCGCCTTGCATGATGGCAGCATCAGGACCAGGAATTGCTTTCACCCCTTTCTTTTCAGCCCAGTAACGAGAATACGAAAGATTTTTTACAACACCTTTTTCAATCCATGTGATTTTTTCTTGCGGCCTTCCATCGCCATTCCAAGTGCTGGTTGGCAACTCTGCATTCAATGGATCAGAATAGATGTTAACTCTTTCATCAACCAATTTTTCACCTAATCTTGTTTTGCCTCCAGGCATGCTCAAGAAGCTCCGGCCCTCATCTGCCTGCCTTGCATCAAGACCAAAGAAAATCCTTTCGAGTAAAACAGCTACAGCAGCAGGTTCGAGTATCACTGTATATTTTCCTGGCTCAATTGCTTTTGCGGTAGCTGACTTAACGGCTTTCTCTGTGGAAATTTTTGTAACCTTTCCTGTGTCCATCTTGGCGACATCGTTGTAGCCTCTAGTGGCCCAACCAGAACCTTTTCCATCTTCTGTGCGAACAGTGATAGAAAAATTTACATTGGTAGACGCGTTGTAAGCAAACAAACCTTTGCTGTTCATCATCGCTGAGAATCCATTGGTATCTTCCCAGAACCCTGCACCGATTGCCTTATTCTCTTTTGTGATCTGTAAACTCTGCGCAACCGCGTCCGCACGTAACTTCGGTGTGATGGCTGCTGTTGCAGGAATAAAATTTATGGCGTCGGCATAAGTTTGCGGTCCGAGTATCGAAACGTATTCCGGATTTTCAGGAGCAAGTTGCGCTAACTCCTCTGATCTTCGAACTACTTTTTCAAGAGAGGCATCATCAAATTCATTGATCGTGGCAACGCCTGATTTTTTTCCGTAGGCGGAGGAGACAACTAGACTGCTTTGACTTACGCGCCCGCTGGTGGAAACTGAGTTTCGTGCATAACGAATATTGCCACTGTCCGTTCCGGTGAGGTTCACTTCGCATTCATCAGCTTTGGAGTAGCTTAATGCCTTTTGCATTAGCGCTTTTGCTTCTTCTTTGGTAAGTATAGCCATGTCTTATCCTATTTTTCGTGAGGTGTTGATTACATTGACTCCGGTGAATCGCGTGGTGGCGCAGCCATGAGACACTGCACTGCTTTGAGCCGGCTGCCCTTTCCCATCGAAGAATGATCCGCCCAGACGATAGTCGCTTTGATCCGCAATGCCGGCACATGAATTCCAGAATTCCTGTGTGTTGGATTGATAAGCAACATCTTTCAGCATGCCTGCGATTTTTCCGTTTTTGATTTCGTAGAAAAGCTGGCCACCAAATTGAAAATTATAACGTTGCTGATCGATGGAGAATGACCCATCGCCAACAATATAAATTCCTTTCTCAACACCCTTGATCAGATCATCAACACTCTTTTTTTCTTTGCCTGGCTGAAGAGAAATGTTAGGCATCCGCTGAAATTGCACGCTGCTCCAATTATCGGCATAGCAGCAACCCTGTGATGCATTGAGCCCTAGAATGTGAGCCTGATCACGGATAGCCTGATAGTTAACCAAGATGCCTTCTTTGACAACATCCCACTGCCCGCATTTCACACCTTCATCATCATAACCAACAGCGCCTAATGAGCCAACCTGTGTTTTGTCAGCAACGATGTTGACCAACTTATTTCCATAGTTGAATTTCTTCGATTCCCATTTATCCAGCGTTAAGAAACTAGTTCCAGCAAAATTGGCTTCGTAGCCCAGCACACGATCTAGTTCCGTTGGGTGGCCGGCGGATTCGTGGATTGTTAACCATAAATGTGATGGGTCGAGTACGACATCATATTTTCCCGGCTCGACCGATTTCGCTGTAATTTTTTCTTTCACTTGAACACCGGCAGCTTTTGCGTCTTCCAGCATGTCGTATCTGCCTTTGTAGAGTGTTGTAATGCCCTGAATTTTATCTTGAGGCCTGGCATTAAGATATTCGTAGCCCATTCCTATGGGAGTACTTAACGAATTTCTTGTTTCAAATTTCCCCGAAGCTGCATCAATAGCGGTAATAAAAAATGCTGGCCAGATGCGATGGATGTCTTGATCAATGTATGAACCATCGGTTGAAGCAAAATATTTTTGTTCGTTCACCAGGAAAAGAAGTGAAGTGATATAATTCGCACCGCCCTTCATGGCTGCACTGTTTACACCTAATAGGAGGTCGACTTTTTCTTTTATAGGAACTTCAAAAGCATTTTTTTCAATGGGCGCTTTCCAACTTACTTCACCATATCCTTTTTGTGGAGCGAGTCGTACCGGCTCAGTGAGCAATCGTGAATTTTCTTTAGCTATGGCAACCGCAAGTTCAGCGGCTTTAGCAATGCCATCATTATCTAATTTGTCAGTAGCCGCGAAACCCCAACCTCCATTGGCGATCACGCGAATGCCCATCCCATAAGATTCGGTGTTCACAATGTTCTGAACTTTGTCTTCGCGCGTTACAACAAACTGATTGAGATATCGACCGATGCGAACATCACTATAGGTTGCGCCTTTCGCTCTTGCCGCATTCAATGCAACATCCGCCATTTGTTTTTTTAACGCGGGGTCAACTGTTTCGAGCATTCGTTCCGGATCAATCGGCTTGCCGATCACCGGAATGCCGGGCATCATGGCAGCCGTGGCTCCCATTCCCGTGAGGTAGATAAAATCTCTTCGTTTCAAAATGTTGGGGTTATGTTTCTATGATTTAGTAAGACGGATAAGGTATTGAAAAAGTTGCCTCATAATTTACACAAACCTTTTTTGATTACAAATGATTATGACATTGAGAGTATTGCACTCTCTCTAAAACAAAAAATCCCCAGCAATTGCCAGGGATTTTATTTATAAATACTGGAATATTAAACCGCGTCTGATAAACTAGTGAAAGTGAAGTCGCGGATTTTCATATAAGGAATAAGTGAAGGTGCTCCTCCTCCTTCTCCGTTGCCAACGCGGACTTGTTTCCCAAGAGTCTCGAGATTATTCAACATAATAATTGGGCTTTCGTTGAATCGGAAATTTTTTATTGGATGTTTAATCTTTCCATTCTCAATATAAAAAGTACCATCACGCGTAAGACCTGTATATAATAATGTTTGTGGGTCAACCGGCCGGATGTACCAGAAGCGCGTGACAAGCACACCTTTCTTGGTGTCTTTGATCATGTCTTCCAACGAAGCATTACCACCTTCCATAATCCGATTGCCAGGGAAAGGAACGGGCTCAACATTTTTTTGCGAAGCCCAATAGCGGTCATAAAATAAATTGGACACAACACCATTTTTAAGGATGTCCATTTTTTTGCGAGCCAATCCATTTCCTGCCCACCCTGAAGCTGGCACTTCTTCGTGCCATGGATCAGTGTAAATATTTACACGTTCATCCACAATTTTTTCTCCCAGTTTAGTGCCACCACCTTTCTTCGACATGAAGCTACGGCCTTCATCGGCCTGACGGGCATTCATTCCAAAGAACATGAGGCCGATTAAATCTCCGGCAGCAACAGGTTCAAGAATTACAGTGTACTTGCCCGGCTCAATCGCTTTTGCATTGCGCGATTGTAATGCTTTATCAATAGCAACTTTCGATGCTTCTGCCGTGTCTAATTTTTTTACATCGTTAAAACTGCGCGTTACCCAACCGGAGCCTGTGCCATCATTGGTGCGCATCGTCACGGTGAAGTCAACGCTTGTTGCTTTGTTGTAAGCAAATAATCCTTTGCTATTCATCAGCGCACTAAAACCGCGGTTGTCAGTGAGATAACCAGCAGCCGTAACATCTTTTGCTGCTGCCGGGTTGATACTATTGGCAGCCGCTTGAGCGCGATAATCTGGAGTGATGTTCGCAGTAGCTTCAATGAAAGTCTTTGATTCCAAATAGGTCTGCTGCGGCAGTGGCTCCATGAACTCCGGATTTTCCGGCGCAAGTTGTGCCAGTTCCTCTGAGCGTCTCACCACTTTTTCCAGTGAAGCATCGTCAAACTCATTGATGGTCGCTGTTCCGGATTTTTTTCCGAAATAAGACTGTACCCCAAGGCTTACATTGCTGTCTTCGCCCGAAGTGGAAACACTATTTCGTGCGTAGCGGATGTTGCCACCGTCATTTCCATTGAGGGTTGCCTCAACGCCATCGGCTTTCGAGAAGGCGATCACTTTTTTTAGGATCTGTTGCGCTTCGTCTTTTGAAAGTATTGCCATATTAATTCAAGATTTTAAATTCAATGTTTAAATAGTTCTTCCCGTGTTGATAACATTCACTCCGTTGAATCGAGCAGTTGCTGATCCGTGAGATACTGCATTGGATTGTGGTGGCTGCCCCTTGCCGTCATTGAAGGCTCCGTTCATCCGGTAGTCACGTTCATCACAAACTTGCACGCATGAATTCCAAAAGTCCTGTGTGTTGGCCTGATAAGCAACGTCTTTTAGCATGCCTTCAATTTTTCCATTCTTGATTTCGAAGAAAAGAACTCCCCCAAACTGAAAATTATATCGCTGCTGATCGATGGAGAATGAACCGTCTTTCACAATATAAATTCCTTTCTCAACACCAGCGATCATCTGGTCTGGCGTGAGTTGTTCTTTGCCAGGTTGCAAGGATACATTAGCCATGCGCTGAAACTGCACATCGCTCCAACTCTGCGAATAGCAACAGCCATGCGATTCTTTTTGGCCAAGAATATTTACCTGATCACGAATGGCTTGATAATTCACAAGGACTCCATCTTTTATTAAATCCCATTTTTTGCATTGCACGCCCTCATCATCATAACCAACAGCGCCAAGAGAACCCATCTGTGTTTTATCTGCTACGATATTTACTTGTTTGCTGCCGAAATTAAATTTCTTAGTCTGCCATTTGTCAAGAGTGAGGAAACTAGTGCCTGCATAATTAGCTTCGTAACCCAACACGCGATCAAGTTCAGTTGGGTGACCAACAGACTCGTGGATGGTAAGCCACAAATGTGAAGGCTCCAATACTAAATCATATTTGCCTGGCTCCACCGATTTTGCAGCAATCATTTGTTTGACTTGCTCGGCAGCCATCGTTGCATCTTCGACAATGTCATACGATTTGTTGTACATAATCACTCCACCTGGTCCCTGGATTTTATCTTCAGCTTTCCCATCTAAATATTCGTAACCCATCCCAACTGGTGCACTAAATGCTGGCCTGCTTTTGAATTGTCCTGAAGCGCGGTCGATCGCATTAACACTGAAGTTGGGCCACGTGCGATGAACATCCTGATCGATGTATGAACCTTCGGACGAAGCAAAATATTTTTGCTCATTCACTAAAAAGATAATGCTATTGACAAAGTTGGCGCCCTTCTCTAATGCCTTTGCATTCGCGTTGAGCAAGAGATCTACCTTTTCTTTTACCGGAACTTCGAAACCATTTTTTACTATTGGAGTTTTCCAGCTGACTTCACCATACGAAGGCGTGGCCGCCAATTTCACTGGTTCTTTTTGAAACTTTGAATTTGCTTTTGCAATGGCAACAGCACGTTCCGTTGTTTTCTTCAGTCCATCAGTGGTCACGTTATTGCTAGCCGCAAAACCCCACGTACCGTTCACAATTACACGAACACCCACACCAAACGATTCGGTGTTGATGATGTTCTGTACTTTTTTCTCACGCGTAGTGACGAATTGATTCAAGTACCGGCCAATGCGCACATCGGTATAGGTCGCACCCAAGGACTTTGCGGTATTTAAGGCGGCATCTGCCAATGCTTTTTTCTGCTGAACATCAAGCAATGGATCGAGGAATCGTGCTGGATCAACTGAATTGGCAAACGATGAGATGGGCAACATCATAGCGCCAGCGCTCATCCCCGTCAATTGAATAAAATCTCTTCTCTTCATATTCAAAATTTAAATTGTCCTTCCTGTATTAATAATATTGACTGAATTGAATCTTGCCGGTGAACTTCC
>Ga0307509_10012029_pt1 | contig 10389 bp, 8 predicted proteins | sample 10_EM_MG_FD_202245 | JGI IMG/M metagenome (GOLD analysis project Ga0307509, IMG submission 202245) | Populus trichocarpa ectomycorrhiza microbial communities from riparian zone in the Pacific Northwest, United States - 10_EM | ecosystem: Host-associated > Plants > Roots > Unclassified | place...
AAGTATGGCTACACCGTGCCGCCCTACGCGTACACGCGGCAGTACCTCAAGATGGTTCTCGACCGGTACTACAAGTACAAAGCGGAAGAGCAGCGGGCGAAGTAGTGTCAAGTCGTACTCGTACTCGCATCGCGCGTCGACGTGAGATGGCGTGCGAGAGAACCGGTCTCTTCTCGAAGCCCGAGGTGGTTCGACGCGACGAGCGTCAGTTCCGCGAGCCGGCTCGAGTGTCGACGCGCGAACCGTCCCGGAGTGACGCGATCGATCGCGCGCGGGATTCGAGTACGAGCACGAGTACGACGTGTTGAGGATCGAGGTGAGCGAGGAGGGTCGCGCGGCGATGCCGGCGATCGACGTCGCCGACGAGCGGTTCGTGATCGGGAGCTCGCCGGTCGCGCGGATCCGGTTGCCGGCGGCGGTCGCGCGCGGAGAGCACGTGACGATCGATCGCGGCACGTGGCGCACCGCGGAAGGCTCGGGCGCGCTCGCGGCGGGTCACACGTTCGCGATCGGCAGCTATCGCGTCCGCGTAGCGCCGGCACCGGCGGGTGCGCAGCCGACGCCGCCGCAGCGCACCGAGTCGCTCGCGCGCGAGCTGCTGCGCGACGTGCTCGGTGCCGCGGGCGCACCGACGCTCACGGTCGAGCGCGGGCCCCACGCCGGAGCGAAACGCGCGCTGCCGCCTCCGGAGTCCGCGTACGTGATCGGTCGCGGCGACGACGCGCAGTGGATCTTCGACGATCCCGATCTGTCGAAGCGCCACCTCGAGATCCGGAGGACCTGGGACGGCGTGCGCGCGGTCGATCTCGATTCCAAGAACGGGACGAAGCTCGATGCGTTGCCGCTGCGCGACGCCGAGTTACGCGACGGCATGGTGCTCGAGCTCGGCCAGCTCGCACTGCGTTATCACGATCCTGCGGAGCGGCATCTCGGCGAGCCGGTGGCCAGTGGCGTAGCCGAGCCCGTACGCACGGTGGCCGCTGGTCGCGGAAAGCTCATCTTCGCGGTCGCCATCGTCGTCGCGCTGGCCGCGGTCGCGGGCCTGATCGCACTCGTGCTGCGCTGAGCGAGCGCGCCGTGGCGTGACCGCACGATGCGAAAGCCGGTTTCTTCGGTGAAGCCTCGGTTAGGTCGCGGCATGGCGGCTGCAAATGCGTTCGTCCATGTCCGCTCCTCGTACCCGTCTTCGCGACAAGCTGTGCCGCGAGCTCGCCCAGGCCGAGCGCGATGCGCGCCTTCACCCGCGACGCGAGGCGAGGCGCCTCCGCGAGGGCCAGGCCGCAGAGGCGCTGTTCGCGATCGCCGATCACGCCGACGGGATCGAACCCGGGCTGATGAAGGTACTCGGCCGGCGCCAGGCCGTCGGGATCAAGCTCGCGCATGCGGTCGCGAGCGTGTTCTCCGGCGTGCGCCACCTGTTCCTCGATCACCTGATCGGTCGAGAGCGCTCGTATCGCGGCACGTTGCTCGGGCTCAGGCACGGCGTCGACGTCGCGCGCCTCCTCCGCGAGGTCGCGACGCTGAACCACGACGTCGCGCTGATCAAGTTCTGCGACCTGTTCCTGGTCGAGCGGCTCTGCCTGCTCGAGGATGCCGAGCAGGCGTTCGCGTGGTTCGCGGAGCACCCCGAGATCGCGCTCGGTCACGGCGCGCGGCACGGAACGCGGCTCGCGCTTCCCGCGCCAAGTGAAGTGACCGCGTAACAGACACGTGTCGCCTCGCAGGCGACAGTCGGCACGCCGGATCACGTGGTTGCGCGTGGCATGTGCCGTGCTGTTTCCCGAGCGCATGCTGAAACTCGGGGTCTTCGTCTCGATCTGTCTGGGCGCGTCCGTCGCGAGCGCCGATCCGTACTTCTACAACGCGACGTCCGGCACCTACACGGTCGAGCTCACGCAGCCGAACGGCAAGGTCGACTCGACCAAGCTCGCGGGGAATTCACCCGGACTCTCGTCCGGCTACTTCATCATGCCGCCGAACATCAAATCGGCGAAGATCGGGATCAAGGACGACACCGGTGGTTCGGTGTGGAGCGGCTCGGTCAACAGGGACGACGCGATGGTGATCGTGCCCGACGGCAAAGGCGTCAAGCCGATCTACGCGGGCGAGCACGGGAGCAGCAACGGTCCGCACGGGTTGATCTTCATGAACATCTCCGGCGAGTCGATGACGCTCGATCTCGTCGGTCACAACGGCGTCGGCGCGGTGCGCGGGATCAAGCCGGCCGCGAGCTTCGACCCGAAGCAGATGATCAAGATCGAGCCGAACGAGCAGACCTACGACGTGGTCGCGAAGGGCAAGGATGGCGCCGACCTCGGCATCACCGACAAGCTCCACCCCGATCACTACTGCCTGATCTGGAAGGACGGCTCGACCAAGCTCCACGCCACGGACCTCGGCTGGATCCCGAAGCCGAAGAAGTGATCAGAACAGGTTCAGCTGCGCCGTCGGCTTCACGGGCCGGCGAAACCGCGACGCGATCTCGGGCATGTAGCGATCGTCGCGCGCGTTCAGGCCGAGGCGCTTGACCGTCGTGTCGAACATCGCCGCGATCGTCTGGGCGTAGACGCCCTCGCCGCGGCCGCGCTTGTGGAACGTCGCGTTGTAGACCTTCTCGCCGCCGCGGGTCTCGCGGATCCGATGCATGATCTTGTCGGCGGCGAGGGGCAGGGCGGCGCGGATACGCTCCTCGAACACGGTCGCGACCGCGCCGGGCAAGCGGAGCAAGACCCAGCCTGCCGTGGTCGCGCCGGCGTCCTTCGCGCGTTCGAGCACGCGCACGACCTGATCGTCGTTGAGGCCGGGCATGATCGGCGCGCACATCACCCCGACCGGCACGCCCGCTTTCGCGAGCTTCTCGATCACCTTGAACCGGCGCCCCGGCGCGGGCGCCCACGGTTCGATCGTGCGCGCGAGCTCCGGGTCGACCCACGCGATGCTCATGCTGACGTGGACCCCGGCCTCCTCGTGGAGCTCGACGAGCAGGTCGAGGTCGCGCTCGATCAGCGCGCTCTTCGTGATCACCGCGACCGGGTTGCGATATTCGAGGCAGACCTCGAGGCACTGCCGGGTCAGGTGGAGCTGCGACTCGACCGCCTGGTAGCAATCGGTCACGCCGCTGAACATCACGAGCTCGCCCTTCCAGCTCGGCTTGTCGAACGCGTCGCGCAGGAGCTGCGCGGCGTGCGGCTTGACGACGATCTTCGTATCGAAGTCGGTGCCCGCGCCCATGTCGAGATACTCGTGCGACGGGCGCGCGAAGCAGTTGTGGCTGACCACGCCGTTCGCGATGAAGTCCGCCGTGCCGGTGGTGATGTCGAACAGATCGCGCATGCCGAGCGGCGAGATCTCGACGACGCGGAGGCCCGGAAGGGCGTCGACCACGCGGCCGTCGAGGTGCCACGGGCGAAGCTGCGAGGTCACGCGATACGCGAGGCTCTCGGTGATCGCGCGTGCGTTGCCGTTCGCGTAGCGCAGCTCGACGGCATGCTCGGTGACGTACGCGCGCGTCCGCTGCGCCGCGTGGCGGCCGGGTCCGACGAGCGCGTCGCCCTCGCGCAGCGCCGGCCGCTGGAACGGCGGGACCGCGGGCTGGACGAATTGCCAGCCGCGGTCGGTGAGGAAGCGATGATCGCCGCTCGCGATCAGCTCCGTGCCGTCGGCGAGCGCGATCCGGAACGCCTCCTTGCGCGTCGCCCAGTGATGCAGCACGCGCGTGCGCACGTACCGACGCGTACCGTTCGTCACCTGCGTGCCGTAGATCGCGTCGCCGGGATGGAGATCCGCGATCCGTCGCGTACGGCCATCCGCGAGCATGATCTGCGTGTCGGGACTGAGGCAGTACGCGCAGGCGTGCAGGCATCCACGATACGGATTCACGCTGTAGTTGAAGCCGACGTCCGGCGAGTCGTTGCTCGCGAGGATCGATCGCGAGTGATCCTCGATCAGCTTGACGGTGGCGGGCGGTGGCCCGTCGCCGTCGTCGTACGCGACCGCAGTATCGTGGAAGCGGTTCGTCGGGTTTGCACTCGGCCGCGACTTCACGGAACGAGCATACTGAACAGATGGTCAGGCGTCCAGTTCCTGCGGCAACAGCTCTTCGATCTTCTCGATCAGCGGCGCCGGGAGTGGCGCGGCCTCACCCGCCGCCCACAGCTCGCCGAGCGCTTCGCGCGTGTGAATGCGCGGCAGCGGGATCGTCCCGCGATCGATCACGTAACGCAGCGCGAGCTCCGCGATCGTGGTGACCATGACGTTCGGTGGGCGTGGCGAGGTGTCGAGCACCGCGCGCGCCGCCTCGCACGACCGCGCGGACAGCGGCTCGCGCTTCACGCGCGATGCGAGCTTCGCGACGCCGACCGCGATCGCCTCGAGCTGCTCCGGCGTCAGCGCGTGGCGATCGTCGTGCGGCGCGAGGCTCGCGCCCGGCCCGAGCGTGCCCGCGAGTGCACCACCCGCGAGCGGATGGAGCGCGAGCACGGGGATCTTGCTCGAAGCGATCAGCGCGAACGCGTCGCGCGCGCACATCGCGAAGTCGATCGCGAGCGCGGCGAGCCAAGGCTCGTCGAAGAAGCCGACCGCGGGATGCACCACCTCGGCATCGTCGGCGACCGCCGCCGGCGCGGTCGCGCGCGACAGCTCGACCGCGATCGCGAGCGCCGGATCGGCGAGCACGGCCTCGTCGGGCAGCATGATCAACGAGCCCGCCGGCCGGGGCGCCGGGGCTTCCTTCTCGATCGCACCCACCGCCGTACGCTGCACGCGCGGGATGTTGGGCATCGCGTCGCGCGAGGTCTCGCTGACGCGCACGGCCCAGCTGATCACCTTGCCCTCGCGGATGATCCGCGAGCACCAGCCGACGAGCTCCGGCCACGCCGACGATCCGCGCCACGCCGCGCGCAGCGGGAGCTGGACGAGCGGCAGGACGTCGAGCTTCGTCGCGCGCAGCGACGCCTCGACGCGCTCGATCAGGTAGCGCACCGGCAAGCTCGCCACGAGGTCGCGACCCGCGAGCGCCGGGACGCGCGTCGTCACGATCGCGCGATCGCGGACGCGCAACCCGCGCACGGTCTCTCCGACCGCGCGCTCGCTGTCCTGCTCGGGCGCGACATCGATCACGTCGAACCCGCGCTCGAGCGCCTCGCTGACCCGCCGGATCGCGTCCGCCGGATCGCGCCCGCGCTTGCTCGTACGCTCGAGGCTGACGTCGCCGAGGCCCACGCTGGCAATCTTCCGACCGGCGAGCTCCCGCGTCCGCATCGGGACGCATCCTACACGCCGCACACGTATGATGCGTCATGCGCACGACCTGGCTTCTCCTCGCTCTCGCAGCCTGCGGCGACGACGGCAATCACAAGATCGCCGACGCGCCCCAAGGACCCCAGGACGCCATGAAGCTGGTCGACGCGCCACCGTCGGGCACGCCGGTGACGGTGACGGTGGCGGATGCGGCGTCGAACACCCGCGCGTACTTCTTGAACGCCGATTCGACCGTCGTGAAGATGACCACGGTCGACGCGAACGGCGACGCGATGGCGGTGATGGACGCCGGCGGGTACGTCGCGATCGTCGAGTCCGAGGGCACCCCCCCGACCTCGTTCACCGTGACGTCGTGGGCCGGTGTGAAGCCGGGCGATCACCTGCTGCTCCACCGCGCAGGTCAGACGGTCGGCGGGATCCAGATGACGATCACGCTGCCGGTCGACACGACTCACGGCGTCGCGAGCTATCAGATCTCGTCGACGTGCGGCGGCGGCACCATCGCGCAGCCGACCGCGGTCGTGACCACCGTGACCGCCCAGGCGTTCTTCAACGACTGCACGAGCGCGGACGTCATGGTCACCGGCCTCGACGCCAACACGCGCCCTGTCGTCGCGTTCTACGTCGGCGATCAGGCGCTCGCCGACGCCGGCACGATCGACTACACGGCGAAGACCTACGTGGTCACCCCGGCGCGCACGTACGAGCTCGATAACAACCCGGATCCCGCGACCCCGATCTCGCTCAACGACTCGTACACCACCGCGAAGGGGCCACTGTTCGATGTCAACGGCGTGCTCACGCTCACCGGCAATCCGGCGACGACCTCGATGCCGATGCCTGCGCTACCGGCCGGTGCGACCGACGTGATCGCGATCCAGGAGTCGACCGCCGTCAACCTCCGCCAGTTCGCGGCATGGGGCCCGACCGCCGGACCGTACGTGCTCGACTGGGCCGCGCACCTGTTGCCGTCGTTCATCCCGGCGACGCCGCCGACCTACGACGTCGCGAGCCGCACCCTCAGCTGGACCGGGACGCCGGGCGGGATCGCGGCTGACTTCAGCGGCGGCGGGCTCTCGGCCACGCGCGGCACCACGCGCTGGTCGTGGCAGGCGTTCGGTCCGAGCGCGACGAGCGTCGTGTTGCCGACGCTGCCGACCGACCTCGCCGATCTCAACATCGCGGCGACCGACACCGCCGGCGTCACGTTCATCGGCATCGTAAGTACGCCCGGAGGCTGGGATGCAGCCCGCGCAAACATCCAGCAGGGCCCGCCCCTGCCGAGCGGCGCGAGCGGCCAGATCGTCGTCGGCGTGTTCACCGGCGCCACCCCCACGCTGCACCGACGCCCGGCGCGCACCTGGTAAGTGCGCCTTCGCACTGCATCCGACATTACAACAAGCCGCGCCGTTGAACACCGCGCGGGGTTATGCTGGGCGACATGGGTCGACTTTATTGGGTGCTCCTTGCCCTCGCTGCGTGCGGTGACGACAGCAACCGCAAGATCGCCGACGCGCCTCCCGGCGGTCAGCACGATGCGCCCGGCCAGATGGACGCGCCGCCGGTGAACACGCCGGTCACCGTGCTCGTCAAGGACGACGCGGGACCGACCCAGGGCGCGCACGTCTACTTCCAGGCGAACGACTCGACGGTGATCTCTTCGACCACGACGGATACCGGCGGCACCGCGAGCGCGGTGATGCCGATGGGTGGCTTCGTCACCGTCGTGCCCTCGCCGCAGAACGGCAAAGGAAGCCTGTTCTATCACCTGTCGACGTGGGCGGGCGTGAAGCCCGGCGATCACCTGATCCTCGACGACAGCGGTGGCACCGAGGTGCCACCGACGAACGTGACCGTGGTGTTGCCGCCCGATCCGAACCACACGGTCGGCCAGTACCAGGTGAGCACGACCTGCGGCGTGGGCTACATCAGCGTCGGGACCGGGAGCGCGGTCGTCGCGACCACCACCGGCACGGTTTCGGTCTACTGCGCGACCGCCGACGTGCTCGTCGTCGCGCTGGATATCGACGGGCAGGCGGTGAGCTCGTTCTACGTCGCCGCGCAGGCGTTCGTCGAGGGCGACACCATCGACTACAGCCTGAAGACGTTCACCAACTCGGCGACGCGCAACTACCAGTTCACGAACAACACCGACACGGCGGACATCCCCGTGACCGATGTCCTGACGAGCACCCGGGGCACGATCTACGCGCCACAGGGCATGACCCTGTCGGGGAACCCAGCGGTGAGCTCCGCGGTGTTCCCCGCAGTCCCGACGGGTGCGCTCGATCTGATCACGGCCGACCAGTACGCGGGGATGACCGAGCGGGTGTTCCTCGAGTGGGGCACGACGGGCGACTACACCCAGGACTGGGCGGCGCACCTGTTGCCCGATTTCACCGCGGATCTGCCGACGTTCGATACCGGCACCCACGCGCTCGCGTGGACGACGACCGGCGGCGCGCTCGTGCCGGATCTGGTCGGCACGCAGACGTACGGCAGCGGTAACAGCACGTACTGGAACTGGGACATGTTCGGTCCGGGCGGGACCTCGCTCGCGTTCCCGGCGCTGCCGACGGACCTCGCGGACTTCAACTACACGCACGACCCCGGGATCAACGCGATCGTCACCGCGAAGGTCCCCGGCGGCTACGACTCGATCCGCGCGACCGTGTTCGCCGGCCCGCACCCGAGCGGTGCGACCGGCACGATCAGCGTCAACCGCTACATCCCGATGTCGACGCTGGCGGCGACGAGGCAAGCCCCCAAAAAGCGTGATGTAATGCGCCGATGGATTCGCCATCGGTAGGCCGTTCGCTACCGCGCGTCGACGGGGTCGCGAAGGTCACCGGCCGTGCGCTGTACCTCGACGACCTCGCTGCTCCCGGCGCCTGGCACGGCGCCACCGTGCGGTCGAAGATCGCGCACGGCGTGCTCGAGGCGATCGATCTCGACCCGACGTTCGACTGGAGCCAGGTCGTGGTCGCGACCGCCGCAGATGTTCCCGGCCAGAACGTGATCGCGCTGATCGAGAACGATCAGCCGGCGCTCGTCGCGATCGGCGCGCCGGTGATGCACGTCGACGAGGCGATCGCCCTGGTCGCTGCACCGACCCGCGAGCTCGCGTTCGCCGCGATGCGCGCGATCAAACCGCGGGTCCGCCCGCTGCCGGCGATCTTCACGGTCGAGGACTCGCTCGCGAAGAAGCAGGTCCTCTACGGCACCGACAACGTGTTCAAGCAGTTCTTGATCCGCAAGGGCCACGCGACCGACGCCGAGCTCGAGGCCGCGTTCGCGAAGGCCGCGCACGTGATCGACAGCCGCTACTACACGTCGCCGCAGGAGCAGATGTACATCGAGCCGCAGGCGATGATGGCCGAGTGGGCCGATGACAAGTGCTTCATCGTCGGCTCGATGCAGTGCCCGTACTACGTCCACAAGGCGATGAAGGTGTTCCTCGGCGTCGACGGCGACGACGTCGTGATCACCCAGTCGGTGACCGGCGGTGGGTTCGGCGGCAAGGAAGAGTATCCGTCGATGCTCGCGGCCCACGTCGCGACGCTCGCGAAGGTTGCGGGGCGCGCCGTCAAGATCGTCTACGACCGTGACGAGGACATCGCCGCGACGACGAAGCGCCATCCGGCATGGACCCGCCATCGGCTCGCGGTCGACGCGCGCGGCGAGATCGTCGCGATCGATGTCGATGTCGTGATGGACGGCGGCGCGTACCTGACGCTGTCGCCGGTCGTGCTGTCGCGCGGCGTGCTCCACGCAGGTGGGCCGTATCGCTGCGCCGTCACCCGGGTGCGCGGTCGCGTCGTCGCGACGAACCATCCGCCGCACGGCGCGTTCCGAGGCTTCGGCGCGCCGCAGACCACGTTCCCGTACGAGCGACAGATGGAGAAGCTCGCGCACTACCTCGGCGAGGATTCGCTCGCGCTCCGCAAGCGGCTCGCGCTGCGCAGCGGCGACTCGACCACGACCGGCCAGGTGCTCGGGTTCTCCGTCGGGACCGACGAGGTGATCGGCGCGATCGAGAAGGCCGCCGGTGTGCCACCCACGAAGGACGGCCTCCGCAACGGCACGCCCGTGAAGCGCGGCCGCGGCATCGCGTTCTACTTCCACGGCGCCGGGTTCACCGGCTCGGGCGAGAAGTACCTCGCCGGCAAGGCGACGCTCGCCGCGCTCGCCGACGGCACGTTCGAGGTCCGCTCGAGCTCGACCGACATCGGCCAGGGCGCGACCACCATCTTCACGCAGATCGCGGCGACCGCGCTCGGCGTCGACTCCGAACGGATCACCGTGATCGAGCCGAAGACCTCGCTCGTGCCCGATAGCGGCCCGACGGTCGCGAGCCGGACGTGCATGGTCGTCGGCGGGCTGATCGACAAGGCCGGCCGCGAGCTACGCGAGCACCTCGCCGCGACAGACGGCGTGCGCGAGGTGACGAAGCAGTACGAGCATCCGCCCGGCATCGCGTGGGACGACGCGACCTACACGGGCTCGGCGTACCCGGTCTACGGCTGGGCCGCGTGCCTCGTCGACGTTTCGGTCGACGTCGACACCTACGAGGTCCATGTCGATCGCTGCGTCCACGCGGTCGACGTCGGCAAGGCGATCAACCCCGTGATCGTGAAGGGCCAGATCGAGGGCGGCACGTTGCAGGCGCTCGGCTGGGCGATCCTCGAGAACGTGCTGTACAAGGACGGCAAGGTCATCAACGCGAACATGACGAACTGCATCGTCCCCACGTTCGCGGACGCGCCGGAGCTCGAGACCGTGATCGTCGAGTGCCCGTATCCGTTCGGCCCGAGCGGTGCGAAGGGCGTCGGCGAGATTCCGATGGACGGCCCGGCCGCCGCGGTCGCGAACGCGGTCGAGGATGCACTCGGCGTCCCGTTCGATGCGCTGCCACTCTCGCCCGAGACCGTGCGGCTCGCGTGGAGGCCGTCGTGAAGCTCGAAGTGAACGGCGTCGAGCGCGTCGTCGACACGTCGCCGTGGAAGCGCCTGCTCGACGTGCTGCGCGAGGATCTCCGCCTGACCGGGACCAAGGAAGGTTGCGGCGAGGGCGAGTGCGGCGCGTGCACCGTGATGCTCGACGGCGAGGTCGTCAACTCGTGCCTCGTCG
>Ga0307509_10012030_pt1 | contig 10388 bp, 7 predicted proteins | sample 10_EM_MG_FD_202245 | JGI IMG/M metagenome (GOLD analysis project Ga0307509, IMG submission 202245) | Populus trichocarpa ectomycorrhiza microbial communities from riparian zone in the Pacific Northwest, United States - 10_EM | ecosystem: Host-associated > Plants > Roots > Unclassified | place...
GCACGAAGAAGGCCACCGGGCCCACCAGGACCGCGACATAGCCGTACACGGCGACCAACTCGCCCACGCTGAGCTGCCCTTGGGCCGCCAGCCGGGCCGCGAGCCAGGTCACCACGGCGAGGAACAGCGTCGGCAGACCGACCCCGATCGCCTGCACCCAGCTGGCCACCGCGCCCACCCGGTAACCCTGCGACCGCAGCCGCTGCGAGTCACGCCGGAACGCGTCCGCGAACAGCCCTTTGCCGCCAAGCCCGTTGAGGACCCGCAGCCCACCCGAGAGGTCGGCGATACGCGCGGTGAGCACGCTCTGCCGTTCCCGGTACTCCGTCTCCACACCCTGCAGCCGCCGGGTCAACGGCCCCGCGAGCAGCGCGAGCACCGGCACCCCCAGCAGCACTACGGCGGCCAGCGGCGCCGAGATCGACAGCAGCACCCCCGCCACCACGCCGTAGACGACCAGGGCGCCGAAGCCGGGGCCGACGACGGTCAGGGACTGGGCGATCGTCCACACGTCACCGACGCCGATCGTGATGACCTCGCCCGCCCGCGCCCGGCGTGAGAGCACGGCGCCCAGCCGGACCGCCTGGCCCACGATCAGTTTCACCGTGCGGAAGTTGGCGTCCATGCGCACCCGGGTCATGGTGCGGTGCCGCATGATGCTCAGCCACGAGTTGACCGCCCCGACCACGAACAGCGCCCCGGTCCACCAGGCCAGCGTGCCCAGATGCCCCGGCACCAGACCGTCGTCGACGGCCCGCGCCATCAGATACGGCGCCGCCGCCATCAGCACCATCCACACGCTCGACAGCAGCGCCCCGACCACCGCCCGCCACCGCTGCCGCATCACCAGCCACCACAGGAAGTGCCAGCCGCCCCGACAGTCGGGTGTGCCGGGATCCTCGTACGCGTCGATCATGCTCCCCCGATCCACGATCCCCGGGTCGGCGGAATCCTCTTGTACCGGGGCGGAATTGGAGGCTATCGAGGGTCAGAACCGATGCCTATCGAATTAGGGCCTGTCCCGGCCAGGTGACGGGCGATGGCTGTCCGCTACGCGAAATCAGGTGTCCTCCGACGTCATTCCGGCGGGGCTTCCCCGAGATCTAGCGTGATCGATGCGGCACCCGGCGTGCACGGGCGACTTCTCCGCCGCAGACATCCATGCCTGAATCCAGGGGGTTCCCATGTCCACGACCGTGACGACCGCGCGTGGTTCCACGCCGGTCGACGTCACACCGCGCGGGCCCGGGCTCGTGCTGTTCATGGTCTGCGTCGCGATCTTCATGCTGATGCTCGACGCGACCGTCGTCTCCGCCGCGCTCGCCGACATCCGCTCCGACTTCGACGCGTCCATCGACGGGTTGCAGTGGGTCGTCGACGCCTACTCGATCCCGCTGGCCGGCCTCATGCTGACGTTCGCCACACTCGGCGACCGCTTAGGACGCCGGCGGATGTTCGTGGCCGGCATGCTCGTGTTCACCGCCGCGTCGCTCGCGCTGACCCTGGCGGGCGGCATCGTCCAGCTCGACGTGCTGCGCGTGGTGCAGGGCATCGGCGCCGCCATGCTGTTCGCCACCGCGCTGCCGCTGCTGTCCGTCGCGTTCCCCGAGGCCCGCGCCCGGGCGAAGGCGATCGGCGTCTACGGCGCCGTCATGGCCGGCGCGACCGTCCTCGGCCCCGTCATCGGCGGTGCGCTGGTGACCCGGTTCGGCTGGCGCTCGATCTTCACCGTGAACGTCCCGATCGGCATCGCCATCACCGTGCTGGCGCTGCTGAGGATGCCCGAGACGGTGAGCACCCCGGACCGTCGCGCCGACTGGCCCGGCTCGCTGCTGCTCACCGGGGGTCTGGTGGCCGGCGTGTTCGCCCTGACCCGCAGCCACGCGCTCGGCTGGACGTCGGGGACCGTCATCTCCCTGTTCTTGATCGCGGTCGTCTCGCTGACCGTCTTCCTGGTCCGGCAGACCCGGGCCCAGCACCCGCTCTTCGACATCTCGATGGCGAAGAAGCCCGGCTTCACCGGCACCGCGGTCGTGTCGGTCGCGCACATGGCGACGCTGATGGCCGCGGCCACCTACCTGTCCCTGTTCCTGATGGGCACGCTCGGCTGCACACCGCTGCAGATGGGCCTGCGGCTGCTGCCGATCAGCGTCTGTGCGATGGTCGCCGCGGGCGTCGCCCCCCTCTTCGCCAAGCGGGTGTCGATCGGGGTCGGACTGACCTTCACCATGGCGATGGTGACCGCGGGCATGTACCTGCTGGGCAACTTCGGTCAGGGCGACGGCTGGACGCACTTCCTGCCCGGCATGATCGTCGGCGGTCTGGGCATCGGCGCGCTCACCGCGGTCAACCAGGCCGCGTCGCTGACCTTCGCCTCGCAGGAGAACGCGGGCATGTCCACCGCCACCTTCGGCACCCTGCGGCAGGTCGGCATGGCGATGGGCATCGCCGGACTCGGCGCGGTCTTCGGCCATGTCGCCGAGGACAGGGCGGCGTCCGGGCTCGCGACGGTTCCCGGGATCGGCGCGGTGCCGCAGGACCTGAAGCGGCAGTTCGTCGACCAGGTCGGGTCCGGCGCGGGGCACCAGGTGGTCGAGGCGGTGCCGGCGCGGTTCCACGACGCCGTGCCCGCGCTGACCCGCGTCGCCGACAACGCGTCGATCGACGCGCTGAACGCCCTGGCGAACCTGGGCGCGGTCGTCGGCGGAGCCGCCGTGGTCGTCGCGGCGACCGCCTTCGCGATCGACCGCCGTCGGACCGTCCGGCCGCGACCGGATCAGGCGTCGGCGTCCGTGTGACCCGGATCGGCACGACTTCTGCCGAAGTACGCGGCGGGAGTCGTGCCGATCCCGCGCCGGAACGCGGTGATGAAGGCACTGGCGGTGCCGTAGCCGACCGCGTGGGCGACCCGGGAGATCGGCTGTCCCATGCCGAGCAGGGGCAGTGCCGCGTTGAGCCGTTCGTACGTCCGCCAGCTGGCGAAGCTCACCCCGGTCTCGGCGCGGAACCGGCGCGAGAGGGTGCGCGGCGACGCGCCGACCTCCCGGCCCCAGTCCTTGAGGTCCCGGGGGTCGGCGGGGTCGCGCTTGATGGCGAGCGCCACCCGCAGGGCCAGCGGGTCGGTGGGCAGGACGGTCGGGATCGTGGCGACCGACAGGGGCTTCATGACGTCCCACAGCACGGCGAGGACCCGGGCGCGGTGGTCTGCCGAGTCGCCGGCGAGTCCCGCGAGGTGGGTCAGCAGCGGCCCGACGAGGCCGGTGGCGTCGACGACGGTCGGGGCGCTCCAGCGCAGCGGGCAGTCGGCCGGTTCGAAGTACAGCGAGAGCATGGCGACCGACGAGTTGGGGATGACGGCATGGTCCACGCCACCCGGGACCCACAGGGCACGCGAACGCTGCACCACCCAGCGGAAGTTGCCGACCTCCATCGTGAGCAGACCGCTCGGCGCCCAGGTCAGCTGGTGCTGCGGGTGGTTGTGGGCGGAGATGTCGGCGCCGGCCCGGAGCGGCAGGGCCACGGTCGCGAAGGCCGGGTAGCCGATGGTGAAGTGCGTGTCGCCGATCACGCCAGGCTGTCCCGCCAGGCCCGGTGCAGATCCGAGAACCGTCCTGTCCCCGCGATGAGTTCGGCCGGGCGGCCGTCCTCGACGATCCGGCCGTGCTCCATGACCAGCACCCGGTCCGCGATCTCGACGGTGGACAGCCGGTGTGCGATCACCACCGCCGTACGGCCCCGCAGGACCGTCGACATGGCCCGCTGCACGGCCTGTTCGCCCGGGACGTCGAGCGAACTGGTCGCCTCGTCCAGGATCAGCACCGCCGGGTCGGCGAGCAACGCCCGCGCGAACGCCACGAGTTGGCGCTGACCGGCCGAGATACGGCCACCCCGTTTGCGTACGTCCGTGTCGTAGCCGTCGGGCAGCGCGCTGATGAAGTCGTGCGCGCCGATCGCCTTCGCGGCCCGCTCGATCTCCGCACGCGGCGCGTCCGGACGGCCGATCGCGATGTTCTCGGCGACCGTGCCGGAGAACAGGAACGCCTCCTGCGTCACCATCACCACCCCGCGCCGCAGTTCGGGCCCGGACAGCTCGCGCAGGTCCACACCGTCGAGCAGCACCCGCCCGTCCGAGGGGTCGTAGAAGCGGGCCAGCAGCTTGGCCAGGGTGGACTTGCCGGCGCCGGTGGAGCCGACCACGGCGACCGTCTGTCCGGCCGGGAGGGTGAGGTCGAAGACGGGCAGCACCTCGCCGCCGGTGCGGTAGGCGAAGCGGACCCCGTCGAAGACCACCTCGCGGCCGGGCTGCGCCGACTCAAGTGCCGGCAGTTGCACGGGCGTTGACGGCTCGGGGACGGACGGTGTCTGGGCGAGGAGCCCCGCGATCTTCTCCAGGGAGGCGGCGGCCGACTGGTAGGAGTTGAGGAACATGCCGAGCCGGTCGATCGGGTCGTAGAGCCGTCGTAGATACAGCACCGCGGCGGCCAGGACGCCCAGTTCCAGGGAGCCGTCCGCGACCCGGTTCGCGCCCCACAGCACGATCACCGCGACCGCCGTGTTGGCGACCAGGCGGGAGCCGGTGACATAGCGGGCCATCTCCAACAGGGCGTCGCCGTTGGACCGTTCGTGCCGCTGGTTGAGGATCCGGAAGTCGGCGTCGTTCACGGCCTCGCGGCGGAACGCGCGCACCGGGCGGATGCCGTTCATCGTCTCCACGAACTTCACGATCACCCGCGCGATCGCCGTGGACCGCGCCCCGTACACCCGCACCGCGCGCCGCTGGTAGACCCGCACCAGCAGATACAGCGGCACGAAGGACGCCACCGCGACCGCGCCGAGCCCCAGGTCGAGCCAGAGCAGCATCGCCGAGATGTAGACGAACGACAGGATGACCGTGATCAGTTCCTGGAGGCCCTCGCTGAGCAGTTCGCGCAGCGCCTCGACGTCCGTGGTGGAACGGGAGATGAGCCGGCCGGACGTGTAGCGCTCGTGGAAGTCGATGCTGAGCGCCTGCGCGTGCCGGAAGATCCGGCCGCGCAGATCGAGCAGCACGTCCTGGTTGACGCGGGCGGAGGCGCCGATGAACGCGTACTGCAGGCCGCCGGAGAGCAGCGCGCACAGCAGATAGCCGACGGCCACGGCGATCAGCGGCCCGCGGTCGTGATCGCGGAACGCGGGCACCGCCCGGTCGATGGCGTAGGCCACCAGGAGTGGGCCCACCTGCACGGCCGCCTGCTGGAGCAGCAGGAGGAGGGTGGTGACGGCGACGCGGGCCTTCATGGGCGCGAGCAGGGAACGCAGGAGGGCGGCGGTCGCGCCCGGGGGAGTGGGCAGGTCGTCGTGGTCGAAGGGGTCGTCCACGGCGTGCGGGCGCGGGGGTTCGTGGTCGTCGTCGGTGGTGGGCGCCGATGTGGTGGGGGCGGTCATCGTTCGTCCTCCGGCCGGTCGTGCGGTTCGGATCCCGACATGAGATGCGCGTACTCCGCGTTCGTACGCAGGAGTTCCTGGTGGGTGCCCACCGCTGTGATACGGCCGTCCGACAGCAGCGCCACCCGGTCGGCGAGCAGGACCGTGGACGGGCGGTGGGCCACGATCAACGCCGTTGTGTCCGCGAGGACCTGACGCAGGGCTGCCTCGACTGCCGCCTCCGTGTGGACGTCCAGCGCGGAGAGCGGGTCGTCGAGGACGAGGAAGCGAGGTCTGCCGACCACCGCCCTTGCCAGCGCGAGGCGTTGGCGCTGGCCGCCGGAGAGGCTCAGGCCCTGTTCGCCGACGCGGGTCTGCGTGCCCTGGGGCAGCGCGTGCGCGAAGTCTGCCTGGGCCACGGCCAGTGCGCGGTCCAACTCCGGTTGTCCCGCGCCCTCTTCGGCGCCCATCAGGACGTTGTCGCCGACGCTGGTCGAGAAGAGGGTGGGTTCCTCGAAGGCCACGGCGACGAGGGCGCGCAGCGTTTCTCGGGGCATGGCGGTGATGTCCTTGCCGTCGAGTGTGATGTGGCCCGAGGTCACCTCGTGAAGGCGGGGGACGAGTGCGGTGAGGGTGGTCTTGCCGGTGCCGGTGGCGCCTACCAGGGCCATGGATTCCCCGGGTCTGATGTGCAGGTCGATGCGGTCGAGGGTGGGTGGGGAATCGGGAGAGGCGTCGGGGTAGCGGAAGGAGACGTTCGAAAAACGGAGGCCATCGGCCATGGGTGGGGGCCGGTGGGGGCTGGTCGCGCAGTTCCCCGCACCCCTGAAGGGCGCCTCCTGCTCCGGCGTTTCATCCATTGCCTCGAAGTAGCGCTCCGTCGCCGTTGCCGCCTCCTGGCTCATTGCCAGGAGGAAGCCGATCGACTCCACCGGCCAGCGCAGGGCGAGGGCCGTGGAGAGGAAGGCGACCAGCGTGCCCGCCGACAGGTTGCCGTCCGCGACCTGGATCGTGCCCAGGACCAGGGTCGCGCCGAGGGCCAGTTCGGGGAGGGTGACGATGACGCCCCAGATCGCGGCGAGCAGGCGGGCCTTGTGGAGTTCGGTGCCGCGCAGGGTGCGGGAGAGGTCGCGGAAGGCCCGGGCCTGGCTGCGGTGGCGGCCGAAGCCTTTGATGATGCGGATGCCGAGCACGCTCTCCTCGACGACCGTCGTCAGATCGCCGACCTGGTCCTGTGCGAGCCGCGCCACATGCGCGTACCGCCGTTCGAAGATCACGCAGGTGACGATCACCGGCACGGCCGGCCCCAGGATCACCAGTCCCAGCGTCCAGTCCTGGAGAAGCATGATGATCACGCCCACCAGGATCGTCACGGCGTTGACCAGCAGGAAGGTGAGGGGGAAGGCCAGGAACATGCGCAGCAGCATGAGGTCGGTGGTGCCCCGGGAGAGGAGCTGACCCGAGGGCCAGCGGTCGTGGAAGGCCACCGGGAGCCGTTGCAGATGTCGGTAGAGATCCGCGCGCATCTCCGCCTCCACCCGTGACAACGGCCGGGCCACCAGCCAACGCCGCAGCCCGAACAGGCCCGCCTCCGCGATGCCGAGCAGCAGCAGATACAGCGCCCCGAGCCACACCCCCGCCGTGTCCCGGTCGGCGACCGGTCCGTCCACCATCCACTTCAGGACGAGCGGGAACACCAGCCCCGTACAGGACGCGACGACGGCCACCCCGGCCGCGGCGAACAGCCGTACCCGCACGGGGCGGACGTACGGCCACAGCCGCAGCAGGGTGCGTACGGCGGAACGATCGGTGTGGTCCATGGGGGTTGCACGTGTCGTCGACATCACGGGCGAGCCTACGGACCGGCACTGACAGTGCCCACCTAGTTTTGGCCGACCAGGGGGTCGTAGCAGCGCATCAACCGATCGGTTGATGTCCCTTCGAGCGCGATGGCCGATGTGGCCGGCCCCGCCTTCCCGGGATTCTCGAAGCATGTCAGCCACACCTGTCATCGAAGTCACCGCACTGCGCAAGTCCTACGGCGGCCGGGCCGCCGTCGACGGTGTCTCGTTCGCCGTCGAGGAGGGCGAGATCTTCGGGATCCTCGGCCCGAACGGCGCCGGCAAGACCACCACCGTCGAGTGCGTCGAGGGACTGCGCGTCCCGGACGCGGGCCGGGTCCGTGTCACCGGCCTCGACCCCGTCGCCGACCACGAGCAGGTCGCCCGGGTCCTCGGCGCCCAGCTCCAGGAGAGCGAACTCCAGGCCAAACTCACCGTCCGCGAGGCCCTGGAGCTGTACGCGGCCCTCTATCCGCACCCCGCCGACTGGCGGCCGCTGGCCGAACGCCTCGGTCTGACCGCCAAGTTGACCACTCGGTTCGCGAAGCTCTCCGGCGGTCAGAAGCAGCGCCTGTTCATCGCGCTCGCCCTCATCGGCAACCCCCGGGTCGTCGTCCTGGACGAACTCACCACCGGGCTCGACCCGCGCGCCCGCCGCGACACCTGGCAGCTCATCGAGGACGTCCGGGCCAGTGGGGTCACCGTGCTGCTCGTCACCCATTTCATGGAGGAGGCCCAGCGGCTGTGCGACCGGATCGCCGTGATCGACAAGGGCCGAGTCGCCGCGCTGGACACTCCGGACGGGCTGATCCGCCGCTCGGCCGGTTCCACCGTCATCAGCTTCACGCCCTCCGCGCCGCTCGACGACGGTGACCTGAACGCGCTGCCCGCGCTCACCTCCGTGGCCCGCAAGGACGACCGGATCACGCTCTCCGGCACCGACGAGACCGTCAACGCCATCATCACCCTGCTCGCCCGGGGCCATATCACCGCCCACCAACTCCGGGTCTCCGACGCCACGTTGGACGACGCCTTCCTGGACCTGACGGAGGTCACCCGATGAACACCGCAGTCCTGCGCACCGAGTTGCGCCTCTTCCGCCGCGAACCGGGCGCCCTCTTCTGGATTCTGGCCTTCCCCACCCTGCTGCTGGTGATCCTGGGCTCCATCCCGGGCTTCCGCCACCACGACGCCGACCTCGGCGGCCTGCGCACGATCGACGTGTACGTCCCGGTCGCCGTGCTGCTCGGCATGATCGTCGGCGCGCTCCAGTCGATGCCGCAGAACCTCACCGGCTACCGCGAACGCGGCATCCTCCGCCGTATGTCCGCCACCCCGGTCCGCCCCTCCGCCCTCCTGTCCGCCCAGATGGTGGTCTACGGCGCGGCGGCCCTGGCCTCCGCCCTGTGCGCGCTGATCGTCGGCCGGCTCGCCTTCGACGTACGCCTCCCGAAGCAGCCGTTCGGCTATCTCCTCGCCCTGCTCCTCGCGATCCTGGCCGCGCTCGCGCTGGGCGCGGTGGTCTCCGCGCTGTCGCGGACGACGAAGATCGCGGGCGCCATCGGATCGGCCGTGTTCTTCCCGATGATGTTCTGCGCGGGTGTGTGGATCCCGGTGAACTCCATGCCGGACGTCATGGCGCGGATCGTCGGCTACACCCCGTTCGGCGCCGCCGCGGAGGCCCTGAACCGGGCGGCGGCCGGCAACTGGCCGGGCTGGACGCACCTGGGTGTCCTGGTGGCCTGGACCGTCCTGCTGACGGCGGGTGCCTCCCGCTGGTTCCGCTGGGAGTAGGGGCGGCGGCCGTGCAGACTGGGGAGATGACCACCAGGGACCGCCAGATCGACCGGCGCTGGGAGCAGCTGCACACATGGGGGCCGTACGGGCTGCTCGGTATCAGTGTCGTCCTCGCGGTCGCCTCCGCCGGTCTGTTCGACTACAGCGCCGCCAAGTGGTACGCGGGCTGGTCCCTGGCCGGTGCCGCGTTCGTCCTCCAGCTGTGGTGGCACGCCACCCGGGTCCGCCGCCCCGGCCGTGGCCGGACCCCCTCGCGGACGGGGACCGCGTACTACCTCGTCCGCTGGGCCCTCGCCTTCGTCCTCACCTGGATCGACCCGTTCTTCGCGTTCTACGCGGCCTCCGGCTACATGGACGCCGACGAGCTGATCCCCGGCAGGAACCGGCAGCGACTCGCACTGGTCGCGACCTCGGTGACCGTGGCCGGTGCGCAGGCCGGCGGGATGCCGTTCGGGAGCGCGGTCCAGTGGATCCTCTTCGGCGCGCTCCTGATCGCCATGTCGGCCCTGCAGTTGGCGGTCGCCCATCTGCAGGAGGCGGAGACGCGGCGCTCCCGCGAGCGCAGCGAGACCATCACCGAACTCGAACGCACCAATACGGCGTTGCAACAGGCCCTCGACGAGAACGCCGCCCTGCACGCCCAACTCCTCGTCCAGGCAAGGGAAGCCGGGGTCGCCGACGAACGCCGGCGGCTGGCCGCCGAGATCCACGACACGATCGCCCAGGGGCTGACCGGCATCATCGCCCAGCTCCAAGTCGTGGCGAACGCGCCGGACTTGACGACCGCCCGCACCCACCTCGACCGCGCCGCCACCCTCGCCCGGCACAGCCTCGGCGAGGCCCGCCGCTCCGTGCAGAACCTCGCGCCGATCGCCCTGGAGCACGACGGACTGCCCGAGGCGCTGAAGAACACGGTCGCCGAATGGGGCGAACGCACCGGCGTACGCGCCGAGTTCACCGTCACCGGCACCACCGAACAGCTCCACGACGAGGTCTCCGCGACCCTGCTGCGCATCGCTCAGGAGGCCCTGTCGAACGCGGCCCGGCACGCCCGGGCCACCCGCGTCGGCGTCACCCTCTCCTTCCTCGGCGAGGACGTCATCCTCGACATCCGCGACGACGGCCAGGGCTTCGACCCGCTCGCGCTGCCCGAACGCACCCGCACCGGCGGCTTCGGCCTCGACGGCATGCGGGCCCGCGCCGAGCGCATCGCGGGCACCCTCGCGGTCGAGTCCGAGCCGGGGCACGGCACCGCCCTGTCGGCTCGCGTACCGTTGGTCCGCCATGAGTGACGAGTTGCTGATCTCCCTGCTGATCGTCGACGACCATCCCGTCGTACGGGACGGT
>Ga0307509_10012031_pt1 | contig 10388 bp, 10 predicted proteins | sample 10_EM_MG_FD_202245 | JGI IMG/M metagenome (GOLD analysis project Ga0307509, IMG submission 202245) | Populus trichocarpa ectomycorrhiza microbial communities from riparian zone in the Pacific Northwest, United States - 10_EM | ecosystem: Host-associated > Plants > Roots > Unclassified | place...
GAAACTTATTGTTTCTGAATCCCGATAAGAATGCGGTTGGGTTTAATTGTTGACCGGGTTTTCGAAATGGACCATTAGGAACGAGCAGCAGCATCGACAATCCACCTATTACCGAAATGGAAGAAGTGGCGAAGACAACATATTTCCACGAAAAGCCCGCAGACAAACTTTTTATCAAGTGAGGAAATGCTGTGCCCAGCACTAAAGCTCCCACTAAAAATCCCAATGACTTTCCCAAACCTTCCTGGTAATAGTCGGAGGCGATTTTCATTCCTACCGGATAAATGCCAGCCAGAAAAAAGCCCGTTGAAAATCGGAAGAAGAGCAACCATGAAGAATCAACGTTGTCAATAACAATTCCAAGATTGAATAGTCCTGCTAGGATGGAACAAACAAAGAAAACCAGCGATGGAGAAAAGCGATCGGCTATCGTTAACAAAGCGAAAACAAATGTGCCTGCGATAAAACCAAATTGTACCATACTGGTGAGGTGCGCCAAAAAATCGGGATCAAGGTTAAAGCTTTTGATGAGGTCAGCGAGAATGGCGTTTCCCGCGAACCACAACGAAGTGCAAAAAAATTGAGAGATAACAATAATGGGGAGAACTCGCTTCATGAACTCAGGATTTGTAACCCGAGCAAGATAGTAAGGATTTTAAATTCTCTTTGTCTGCCGTTTGACAGACGGCTGTTCTCTTTATTTCATTTCATTTCATTTCATTTCTCTGCTGGCACAATGGCTCCGTACCAATCGCATATGCTGATGGCATTGGTTATTTTTCCTTTACTAACTTTAAAATTAATCAGCGTATGATCCTTACAATCGATGGACAGGCCACAGGGAACGAAACGAGTATAACCACCACTGCCTTTTGATTTCTTATTGTTTAGATCAAGCATGGTTGCTTCGGTGGTGTAAGCAAAGGCAACATAACTTCCTTCCGGTATTTTTTTAAACGTAAAGGTCTGCTCGTTTTCCTTGCTAACTAATTTGTAAATCGTGTTGGAACCTGAAGCTTTCAAGTAAACATTCATGGCCGGAATGTATTCAGAAGGGAAACATAGTTTTCCTTGCACAACACCCGTAGTACTTGCACAACTTGTTAATACTAGTGCGATGGATATAAATCGGAAGGTGTTTTTCATTTTATTTTTTTTGTTATGGGGCAAGCCAAGATAGTCAGGATTTGTACTCAAGTGTAAAGTTATTCGATAGGCACTCTTCTAAGCAGGTTTGATTGATTGAATATCTGTCTTACTCACTTCATGAACTCTGCAATCAGCCTATGAAAATGATGTGTGCCCTGTTCGCGTGTTACTGAGTAGCGGCCATGAGTGTAAAACCTTGAGCGAATTCCTTTTTGTACATTTTGCACGATATCTTCATCTTCCAATTCTACTTTGTGTAAGTCGGCACCGGCGCCTTGCCTTAGCTTACTTTCATCCAGCACGTATGATAGAAACGAAACTTTCGTTTTGTTAATGCCTAACGGCCGGATGATGTTGATAGAGAGACCCCACGGATAAAAATTAAACATCATATTTGGAAAGACCCAAAAATAATAACCAGCCACGCGCTTGCCATAATCAGGAGAGGAGGGAGGCAAATCAAAAGCCAGTTCTCCTTCTTTCGCCACACCAAGTTGTAAATTGGAATAACGGAAAAGCTCAATGGTATAATTTCCATAATCTATCACTGAGTTTAAGCCGGCATGCACAAACGGAATATGAAATCCCTCCAGGTAATTTTCACAATACAACGCCCAGTGCGCATCAATCAAATAGTCTTTAGAAAGTTCAGGATGAAAGACGAAATTCTGCAGCGGCATCCAACCCACACGGTCGGCCATTGGTTTTAGGAAATCATCAACATTTAATTTGGGGTTCAACGAAGTGAAAAGCCATTTTCCCCAAAGATGTAGCGGCAGCTCGTGTAGGTCATCCCCCTCAGTGGGGAAATTTTTTACTTCTTTAAATTCAGGCATCGATAAAAATTTTCCATCGAGGTTAAACCTTTTCCCGTGGTATTTGCAGCGGATGTCATTGAGTTTGCAAGGATTCTCCACGATTAAATTGCCTCGATGTGTGCACACGTTGGAAAGACAATGAAGCTTTTCGTTTTTGTCTTTGGAGATAAGGAGCGGTTCGTCCATAAAATCCTCCAGCAAATTGACAGGCGTGACCCAGCCTTTGTCTTTCACCTGGTCGGTATCACCAACAAACTGCCAGCAGTTGCTGAAAATCTTTTCTTTGGATTGCTGAAAGAATTCTTCCTTCAAATAGAAATCAGTGCTGATCGTTTTTGCTTGCGTGATATCGCTGTCGACAGAAAAGGCCATAGATTATAAATTTCAATCCCGATAATTCGGGAACAAATTACGAATTTCAGATTGGATGCAACTTGAAATTGATAAATCTGTTAAACTGAAATTAAATGCTTAGCGGTTCTTTTTCGCCCAAATGCTTCGGGGCTGTGTTGAGAATGTACAGGTCGATAACAGCTTTAGTGCGCGCAAAGTATTCGCGGATATAAACTTTGAAGGGAGCCTCATTGGTCGACTCTTGCGTCACCAGGGCAACGGCATCGATATTGTAAAAGTTGCTGATGAACAGAGCGCGATAACTGTAAAAGGGCTGGGTGATGATCGTTATTCTATCCTGCCCAAAAATTTCTTTACTGCGAACAATGGAGTCGAGCGTACGCAGCCCAGCACGGTCAAGGGTGATGGCGCTGTCGGGTACACCTAGCAGTACCAATGCTTTTTTCATTTCGTTAGGCTCATTGTAATATTTGGAGCGATTATCTCCACTCAAAATAAAATGAATGACTTTGCCTTCGCGATAAAGTTCAGCAGCGGCCTTAATGCGATTTTCAAAATAGGGATTGGCTGTGCCGTTGCGAAGTTTGTGGCTGGTGCCAAGCACCAACGCAACTGATCGGCCGTTGAGTAAATTAATATCGGTGAGTACTTTGTCTTCTGTGGATTTGATCACCCACCAATTGGCGCAGCCAATTAACAACACGGCCACTAAAGGCAGTGCAATCAACACCATTCTCATTCTCCGCCACCCTATCATGATTTTTCGATTAAAGCTTAGGCAAAGTTAAGCAATCGAGCGGAGAAACTCTTGTTCGATGAGATCAGATCTTCTCACCACTTTACGGTACCATTGAAGGCGTAGAGTTTCTTTCTCTTCTTCTGATAATTGCCATGAAGTACTTGTCTCCCGCATTTTCGTTAGCAGCGTGTTCAAGCAAATGGCTGCGCTCACCGAAATATTAAAGCTCTCGGTGAATCCATGCATCGGTATAAAAATTTTTTGATCGGCGTGATCGAGTGCAAAGCTGGATGTGCCTTTAAGTTCATTGCCCATCACGACTGCTATTTTCTTATCGACTGGAATTTCATTGATGGATACACCATCAGGTGATGGATCAGTAACTAAAATTTGGTAACCTTGTTCGTGCAACTTCCTGAAACATATTTCTGTGTTGTTGAAACCTTTCATTTTGTAACGATACAAATCGATCCATTTGTTCGCGCCTTTCAATACTCTTTTATTCACAGCATATTTACTGTCTTCTTCAATGATGTGAATGTCTTGCAGACCTAGGCATTCGCAGGTGCGCACCACAGCACTGGCATTTTGTGATTGATAAATATCTTCCAGCACCAACGTAATGTGCCGGGTGCGTTCACTTAATACCTTTTCAATGAATTGCTTCTTGTGGTCGGTGATGTATTGACTGAGGTGATCAGTGATCTTTTTTTCCTTCGAATTCATTTTTTCGGGACGCCAAACGGACGAGTATTTTCCCGAAAGTTAATCACGGATTGTTAATCTCCTCTTCAGCTTTCTCTTGTTGTTCTATAAACCCATCTGCCCAGACCCGGTATTTGTCAAGAATGGAGATGACAGCATTACGCAAATGGCGTGAATTGTTGAAGTCGATGTTGCCGTAATAAGCAGTTGCATAGCCTTGCCACACCGACCGGTTTTGACGTCTGTCGTAAAATTGAATGAGCAACGTACCTGTTCTCATATTATATTTTTGCTTATCATAATTCATTTCTTCCTTTCTTGTCTTCAACCAGGTATCCATATCAGGTTGCGTATATCCGTTAAAACGAAGGCTATCGGCAAACATTTTATAGCTAATGATAAGATGAGGGCGGGTTTCTGTTTTCTTATACCCCAAAAATTTCATCCGTGCGGTAATTGATTTTTCAATCACATCACTGTTCATTGAGCTATCGTTTACGCCAAGCGGCTTCATCAACTCGAATGTGCGGTATTTTTTAAAATTCCCTTTGTAACTGTAATCATATTCAACGGGGAGGTCCTTATAGCCAAGGCACGAACTTAGAACAGCGACAAGTAATATGGGGTATATTTTAGTCATGCTAATTCGATTTTAGTCGTAAAAGTTAATCTTTTTTTTGGTTTAAATTTTGGAATGCGCATCTTTTTTTAAAGGGTGTCGAAACGCACTTGTTCTATGGGAATTAAAGGAATATTTTAATTCAATATTTGAGGGAAAACGCAATTGCTCGAAGGTGTTTCTATATCTATACCCAGAAATTTCCTGTTTGGTTGCCTAACAAATGGCGTATTGACAATAAATTTTAAGCAGCATATAAGTTTCTTCTAGCGAACTGTCTTTCGTGGTAATTAGAGAATGCGTACGTTTTGAATCTCTTGAAATAAGCTGAAAATCGAAGTGAATCCCTTCTTTGTTATGCTGGATTGCCAAAATTATTAATTGACAAAATGCTGCTCCTGACCCGTTCAATCGGGTGAAGTACTATCCCAGGATTAAAAGATTGTCCTTCTCGTCAAAGAGACTTATTTTTCCGCTTTGATAAAAAACTATGTTTTCAAAGTACGAAGAGCAAGTAGGCTCAAGGTTTCATATTTACAACAGCTTGTTTCTGAACTTGCCGTTTCAGCACATTTCTCGCACAGGCATGCTGTTGCCTCTTTTACAGCAGCAATGTGAGGCTGATTTTGAAAAAGGTGTTTCTGCTAGAGAAATTATTGAGCGGTTCTTTCACGATTTTGTTCCTGGCAGTAATACACAAGAACAGCTCGATCTGCTTTTCAATTTCATTCAATATGTTGAGCGTCAAGTGGCATTATTTGATTCGGTAGAGGATTCTGCCTTTGAACAAGTGCATGACCTGACAGGGCGAGGAACAGTGCCTGCCTTATTGCTTCGCACAAAATTTGAAAATAAAGAAGAGGAGTTAAAAGAAAGACTCAAGGAGTTTAGTTTGCGCATTGTATTGACTGCACACCCAACTCAATTTTATCCGGGGTATGTGCTAGGAATTTTGACCGATCTTGAAAAATCAATTCGCGAGAATGACATCGGGCAAATTAATTTACTGCTTCGTCAACTCGGCAAATCAGCCTTTATCAACCAGACAAAACCAACGCCGTATGATGAAGCGGTGAGTTTGTGTTGGTTCCTGGAGAATGTTTTTTATGCAACAGCCCCAGAAACGATCATGTCGCTCGCCGGAGGTTTGCAGATGAATTTAAATGAGTGGAACAACAATCGCCTCATTGTAATTGGTTTTTGGCCAGGCGGTGACCGCGATGGAAACCCTTTTGTTACCAGTGACATCACGTTACGGGTTGCTGCGCGCTTGCGTGAGTCGATCTTCAAATGCTATTACCGCGATATTCGATTATTAAGACGCAGACTTACTTTTCACGGCGTATCAAAAATCATAAGCACGATCGAGCAAAAAATTTATGGACAAAGAAGTTATTCCAGTCCGACTGAATTGCTATCGGAACTAAATGAGGCCCGAACCAATTTAGTAAACGAACACAATGGCTTGTTTTTAGAATTGCTTGACTCGTTCATCCTAAAAGTGAAATTATTTGGTTTCCATTTTGCCAGCCTTGACATTCGTCAAGACAGCGGCAAGCATGAAGCGGTTTGGGATTTTATTTTAAAGACGCTATCGGCGAAGAACCTTTCCATTTCTCCTGAAGAATTTGCCGCGCTTAATTCCCGTGAGAAGATTGATTACTTGCTTGGGTTGAAGGCGAATTTAAAGCAACAGGAATTCAATGACACGTTTGTCAGTGAAACAATCCAAAGCATTCACGCCATTGCAGCAATTCAAAAAGAAAACGGAACGATGGGCTGTCATCGGTACATCATTAGCCATTGTGAGAGTGCATTACACGTTATTCAGATTTTTGCGCTTACCCGATTGTTGATTGGCAGTGAAGATAATTTAGAGTTGGATATTGTTCCTCTATTTGAGACTATCGATGACCTCACGCATGCCCCTGGCATCATGGAAGAATTGTATTCTATTCCTGCGTATCGAGCTCACCTCAGCAAAAGAAGGGAACATCAAACGATCATGCTCGGATTTTCGGATGGCACAAAAGACGGAGGGTATTTGCGCGCCAACTGGTCAATCTTCAGGGCGAAAGAAAATTTAACAGCTGTTTCGCGCAAGCACGGCTTAAAAGCCTTGTTCTTCGATGGCCGAGGTGGTCCGCCCGCTCGTGGTGGTGGTAACACGCATGATTTTTACGCATCGCTGGGCGAGACCATTGAACATGAAGAGGTGCAGATCACTATTCAAGGCCAAACGATCAGCTCTAATTTTGGTAAACCGGCTTCGTGTAAATACAACCTTGAGCAATTGTTATCATCTGGGTTGGAAGGAACAGTTTTTAAGCGCACTGAAAATCAATTGACCGATGAGAACAAAAAGCTTCTGGACGAATTGGCCGATGAAGGATATCGCTCCTATCTTGATTTAAAGAATGATCCGAAATTTGTTCCTTACCTGGAAAAAGTAACGCCACTTTCATTTTTTGGTGATACGAATATTGGCTCTCGCCCGGTGAAGAGGAATGCGGGAGAAGGATTGAAGTTTGAAGATTTACGCGCGATTCCTTTCGTAGGATCGTGGGCAATGATGAAACAAAATATTCCGGGTTTTTATGGAGTGGGTTCCGCTTTGAAGAAACTTTCGGAAAAAGGCAATGAAGAAAAATTAAAAGACCTTTATAAGAATTCACTTTTCTTCCGAACGCTGTTAGGAAATAGTATGATGTCATTGACGAAAACCTACTATCAGGCTACCGCTTATCTGAAGACCGACCCTGAGTTTGGAGACTTTTGGAAGAAGATGCATGCTGAGTTTATCTTGTCGAAGGAAATGACACTGAATATTTCAGGACTGAGCGAGCTGATGGGTAACAACCCCGTGATTAGCGAGTCGGTGAGATTGCGCGAACACATTGTGCTTCCGGTGATTGCCATTCAGCAATATGCACTGATGAATCTTCGCTATGGAAAAGAGGAAACTAAAATTCACGAACCACAATTCCGCAAGCTGGTGATCCGGTCTATGTTTGGTATTATCAATGCGGCACGTAATTCGGCTTAGGCTAAGTTAATCGTGAATAGTTAATTGTTAATTTGAATATAGCCTTGGATATTGATTTAAACCGCTTCAAAGAGATCTCCAAAAACAAATCGGAAGAGAATAAAAAATTTCTTCAAAGGATCAAGAAACAAGACGCTCGGAAGGTAGATGATGCTTTCCATGAGACGCATGAAGAAGTATTTGCCGAAACGGATTGCCTCACCTGCGCTAACTGTTGCAAAACCACTAGCCCGATTTTTTACCAAACCGATATTGATCGTGCTTCCAAATTTCTGCGAATGAAGCCCGGCGATTTCATCGAAAAATACTTGAGGATCGATGAGGACAAGGATTACGTCTTAAAGTCATCGCCATGCACTTTTCTAGGATCAGATAATTATTGTTCTATCTACGAATCTCGCCCCAAAGCGTGTCGCGAATATCCTCATACTGACAGAAAGAAGATGGTGCAAATCATGGACTTAACTTACAAGAATACCTTGGTATGCCCTGCGGTTTTAGAGATGGTGGAACGGTTGAAGAAGATATTTTAAGTTTTGAGTATTGGTGTACTGAGCCTTTGGGGCTGTGGGGATTAGCGTATTCAGCCTTTTTTAATTATTATAGTATGAAATTTTATTTGGGATATGGAAAACCTGAAAGACAACTGGCTCACTGAAGGGCTAATCGATTTCGAATACAAAAAATACCAGTTGCTTGGTTATCTTCAGAAAGTGAAGGATTCATTTAATCGCGTTGAGCTTTACCCATTTCTATCAGATCTGGTTTTTCATTACCGAAACCTGATGACGCTACGGGAAAACAAGCTGATGATTGGTGAATCCTTTCCGAAAGAACTGTCCACTGAGCATTTGAAAAATCTGGAGATAAGTTATCGAAAAATTATTGAGGATGACTTGATCATGCAAGAGATCGAATCGATCATGGAATATGCGCTTCCTCAATTCAAGTCTTCGTTGGAGGAAGGTTCTTATATCTATGAATATGTTGAATCAAAATGTGAGATTTCGCCTGTTGGATTGACTGCATTGTATGCCAACGAAGGATACCTGTTTGTCACACAACCACCGGAAAAGGAAACCAACATCTATCGTTACCAAATAACTTTTTTCGAACAGAGCAGTGAACCCATGCGTGGCATTCAAACCTCGTTTGTGGAAACAACCGAAAAAAATTTGGCTAGCACCTATGAAAACATCAAGCTGTCGCTGATTAAAAAATATGCTGAGCTGCCTAATCCGGCCGCTTATTTGGTGCTTTCAAAACTAAAATTTCCTTATACGCAAACGCTCATGCCCGTAGCAAAGCGGCTGCTGGTAAAGGAAATCTCAAAAGTAGTGTGACCTACTTCTTAGTACTATCTGTCTTAGTTTCTGGCTTCTGAAGATTAGGCACTACAGGAGTTTGTTGCTGCTCCTTGGCACGCTCCATAATTTCATCGGTTGGGGCAGCTGTGTTGGGGGTCGTGAAGTTAGTAGCCAATGAAAACACAATGATGGCAATGGCAAAACCCCAAGTGAGGCGCTCTAATACGTCCCCTGTCTTTTTAACTCCTATTAGATTGCTGGCGCCAGAGCCACCGAACTGGCTCGAAAGGCCTCCACCTTTAGAATTCTGGGCCAATACCACTAATACCAACAAAACCGCACTTACAATGGCGAGACTGATCAATAAAACGTACATAAGCTATTTTCTTAATTCTTCAATTTGGGCTGCAAAGTAAGCCTTTTTCTGTGGAAACTTCCAAATCAGTTTTTTCAATGCTTCAATTGCTTTCTCCTTTTTGCCCTGTTTTAAAAGAATTTCAACTAAAGTCTCCGAAACTATATTTTCCCCAAATTGTGCGCTGGGTTCAGAAAGGTCACTGTCTTTAGCATCGCTGGTTACGGGTTTGGGCCTGGGTATGGATGGTTGCGTCTTAATGAATTGATCAATAATCTCGATTTGTTCCTTCTGCTTAACCCCTTCAGGTTTTATTTTTTTTTTAGTTGATTTAATCTCTTCTATCAATGAATCTGCCTCTTTTGGTTTGTCGGTAACTGCCGTTTCTTTTTTTTCTGTCAAAGGTTGTGCTTTCTCTTTTTCAAGCCGAGCGATTGTCATTTCATACACTCGTTTTGATTCTTGAAGACTTTCAATGTCATGTAATACTTGCTCACGAAGTTGGTCTCCGGCCTCATCAACCGCAAGTGCTGGAACTTGAATTTCTATCTGGGCCACTTCGGGCTCAACTCTTTTTCTTTTGGGAGAAGTCATCACAGCTTTCAATGCGGATCGGTCGGTGCTGTAGATGGCGCTGGTATGTAATAATTTTTCTTTGCCTGAAAGCGCACAATCTTGAGCTGCCCGTGCCGATAGATTATGAATGACCTGACTATAGGGAAATTCTCTTGAGAGTTTAATCAACTCCTTTGCATCGGCTTCTGTTAAAGCCGCAAAATTGGTCAATAGAGTATGGAATTGTTCTCGCTCCACGGAGTGGGTTTTGTAGGTAAGTAAATGTAATGGAAAAACCCGCTTGAAACAACCGCTACCAGGTGGCGATAGTAGCATTAAAAATGTCGAGCATGATTTGATCTAAGATTTTCTTTTCCAAGCTCTCTTGGATTGAAATGAAATTCTGAGAGTCGTTATCAAAATCAGCATAAAAGGTGAATGAGCGATCCTTAAAACTATTTTTTTCCTCCGCGTTATCCACGTAATTTACTTTTAAAGTTATCGTGAGGCGTGTTTGAGCGCCGTAGTTGGGTGTTGTATTCGCTCCCGTACCTTGGCTGGCTTGAGGGGCAATGGGTGCCGTAGCATAGGTAACGATTGTTCCTTCAATTTGAAGTTCACCATTGGTGGGCACTACACGCAAACTGGAGTTTTGCTGAAAGTAATCTTTCACTTTGTTCGTAACGGTTTGCCCGAAGTTGGCGGGAGCAAGTTCAGAGTTATTAAAAAATGGATCTACCT
>Ga0307509_10012032_pt1 | contig 10387 bp, 13 predicted proteins | sample 10_EM_MG_FD_202245 | JGI IMG/M metagenome (GOLD analysis project Ga0307509, IMG submission 202245) | Populus trichocarpa ectomycorrhiza microbial communities from riparian zone in the Pacific Northwest, United States - 10_EM | ecosystem: Host-associated > Plants > Roots > Unclassified | place...
AAAAAGTCAGTGAGATGAGAACTAGCTGAGGACCAATTTACTAACCTGTAACACCCACAATGAAATCGGTCCTTTCCAGCTGCCTCAGCTTCGCAACCACTTTCAGCCCACTCATAATCGGCATCTGATTATCCAAAAACACTACCGCATACTTGCCCTCCACAAGCATTGGAGTCTCCTGTGACTGTACTTGTTCCAAAATCGGGCCCGAATTGCCTGACGCATCACTTGACGGCGTACCTCCAATCGTATTCCGCTGCCCAAGTATCATCTCCAGAGCTATTTCCCCATTCTCTGCGCACGACACCCGACATCCCAGGCGCGTTAGGATGCGTTTCATCAACGTCCGCGTTAGCGGGTCATCATCAACCACCAGAACTGGAAGTCCAGGCTCGAAGGTGATGGTGGCATACGAAGCGGCGGGACTCCCTCGCGGGAAATTGGTGTCAAATAATTTGAGATTTGATGATGACTTATCACTGGAGCTCGATTGTTGGGAGTGACTAGATGTAGACTCCATTGGTAGATGTTGCAAAGCATCACCTATCGTGAACGTTGTGCGAGTTGGTAAGCGGACGTAGGTAGGGCGTTGGATCGGCGTAGCCCTCGTAGGATCACCTGGAGGTGATTCCGGATTGCTGGGGGTGGCCTGTGGTTTGAATAGAAACTCGTCCAAAGGCTCATTCGTGGGTCTCGGGCTGTGTTCTAAAGAATCCGAGATCGCAGAGATTTCTGTTGGTGTTGGATCCATCACATGTCGGTTTGAGGCCAAATTTTCATTAGAAGTCGCGTTGGATTCATCTGCCAGAGCCCTATTCCTCAGGACGAGTTCAACACGGCCACCTGCAACAAAAGTCAATTAGGCATTGCTAGCTAGTTAGAATCCTGACACACCTTGTTCCATAATCCCCTGCATCGCAGCATCAGTTTGTGATGGCCCCCTTAACGCCCTCCGCTTGGCCACATCCGCGGCCATTGTCACACCATCCAGTCCACATGTCGGCGATTTCAGGCGAGAGGTGGTTCGTTGATGTAGCGTCGCGAGATCCGAGGAGCTCGAGCCTTCAGGGAGATCAGGGGGTCCAGAAACGAGAGTTTTCCCTCCAATTCCTAAGGGTAATTCCACCCAAAAAGTTGATCCTTCGCCTGCTTTCGACTGGACACCTAGGCGGCCCCCGCTCAACTTGACAATTTGCCGGACCAAAGCTAAGCCAAGACCTGTTCCTTTCCCGCCTGCAGGATAAGGATAAGGGTATAAAAAACAAGCCAGTATATGAGTAATAAAGAGAAACCAGCCTTGTTGACGACCTTGTTCAGTTTGATTGAATGCAGCTACAACAGATAACGAACATCAATCCAACAAACCCTGACATTCGGGGCACATTCTGACGACTCACAAAACAATTTACTCCGGGACATATCTTGAGCCTTGATCCCGTATCCTGTATCCGAGACCTCGATCCGGACAACTATCCATTCTAGCGGCGATTTACTCCCATCTTGCATATTATGCTGCGACAAATAATCTGCTGACAGCGGGCGCTGCGCGTCATCCGCTAAAACCTCCACAATTTTCTCTTCTTCAGATAGGTGCAACATATCTACGGCTGGCAGGATGAGACGTGTTGTGATGGACAATTTACCACCCGAAGGAGTGAATTTACACGCATTGCTATATAACCCAAGAAAAAGTCATTAAATTCATCCATCGACAGAAGGAAAAGTGACCCACCTGGCGAGATTCGTGATTATCTGGCGTAATCGCGTTTCGTCGCCTGTAACCACGCCATCAACATCTGGGTGCTCTTGAATGTGTCGACGGATCGCCTCATCGTTTTCGCCAGTCGATTCATATGCCGCTCGTCTCGCAACCTGTGGTATGGAACCGATATTAGCGGAAGCTAGAGGTTGCACGTAATAGAGGACGTACGATGTCGATGTTAGGATCAAGTTCAGTTTCGAACTTGAGGCCACGTGCATCCGTCGCCAGTCGTAGTGGCACAAAAAGCGAACGCATGACCTGATGAAAGCTGTAAGGCTGCCATAAATGAAAGCTATTAATACAAGGCAAAAGTCAAAAACGAAACAAGACAGTTTACCCTTGACATCGATTCAAAGTTACCACTATCCATGCGATTGCTAAGTCAAAAGTGCAAATCAGTACCACAAACCCTGCATGAAAGTAAAAGCATCCCACAAATCTAGAACATCATTTAGAACTGACGTAAAAGTCGTTAGGATGGGTGTGTCAATTAACATCAGAGTCGTGATGACATGCCTTTTGACATCATGCTTAAGCTACCACATAGAGCGTTGAACTCGATTTCCTGATCTTTGACGACCGTTCCGGAAGCCTCCATGTTCTGGACGGCTAGCACTGAGTAGATGCAGCTTGATTTATTTTTCGAGCAACTACGAGGACGACTTGACTTACGTGCAGTGTTCAACGGAACGCGGACCTGTAATAATTGGAGAAATTAGCCGACGTGAAACAACGCTCAAAGGACTTATCATGGAAGACGTAGCTGGTTAAAACAGGAAATAAGTAGGGACTTTATTTGTGCACCAGGAAGGAATATAACATACGAAGTTAGACGGCGTTTCGATTCTGACGCTTTCCGCTCATTGATTTGGGCCTTTTGCGTCGCCTACAGTTTTCTAATTATGCATCAACATAAATATTAGTTGCGTAGCGGCAATACCTTAAACTGTATCTTGAGTTGATCTCGCAGAGCATAGAGACGTCGCTCAGACTAATTGTAAAAGTTATGTGAGATAGAATCCAGCTCGCGGAACAAGAAGGATCAAACACTCACGCTCTCCTGCACATAGTGCACATATATGAGAACTGGTGGGAAATTTAGGATATAGTAGGTCTCGTAGTCCTCATGGCCTTACATGTGTGGTATATGAAAAAGTTGATCATGCCTATTGGGTGACGCAAAGTGGCCAGTAAGGAACGGTGACGACATAATCAGGATATGACAAGCTTACTCCGTCCCCATGTCTTCCTCTTGGGTATCACTGCAATAGATGCGCTGAGGTCAAACCATTAAATACTAGGGCCGATCCCATCAGAAAAATGGTGACCGTACAAGAGAAAAAATATCAGTGCGCCCAGCGCGGCAGGAAAGCGATTGAGTTTCAGGCCGAACAGTGCGATGGTTTGTAGTGCCTGGGTAGGTCAATTAAAATTATAAATGACGAGAATTTGGATACAAACAGTGGTGTAGTAGAACGTTGCCATGAAGTCCCTGCCTTGACAATGTGGGGTTTTGCTATAGTAGCCGCATGCGATCCTGAGCCGAATGTAAGCGACACAGGTCGACATGAAGTTCCAAGACACTTGCATGAAAATCGTATGATAGAAAGGCCTAACGAGTTGATGAGAAAAGATGGCACACTTTACCACAATAACATCCTCACCAACACCAGATTGAAACAATGAGAAAAACCTGGTATGTGTAGGGACGGTCTCGAGGCCAATCGTACATAACCATAAAGCTGTCGGAAAATCAACTTTCCCTTTCAGGGGCGAGATGGGGAGGGAGGAACTCACACGGCGGGAACACTGAGGACAGGAGCTACCTATCGTAGAATTTCAGGATAGAGATAATAAAAAAATGGGTTAGTTCAACTTACACCAAAATAGAAGATTTTGTCGAGTCGCGTTATGGGGTTGTGAGGGATGAATATACACCCCAAAACCCAATTTGCGATGAGCCAAAGGGATGCCCAGAGCGCGAGGGATTTCTTGAGGAACCAACTTTCCTAAGGCAAAGAGATAAAAACCTTGCAAAACGCCAGCCTTAACGATAAAAAAGTAGGAAAATACGTACTTGAGCATAGTGTTGTTCAGATTTCTCGTCCACAAATCGAGAACTGAAAATCTCCATGATGAATGGCCATGTCCGCCAACGTAGAATGGCCAGAACCGTGGATGAGCTCCAAAATCCATCGTATACAATACTGTCATGGTCACTTGTCCCTTGGTTAGGTTGATGACTGCCGCCAGATTTTTCGGGGCTTCCGTTGTGGTCGGAATAAGAGACGGAACTCTTGATTTCCTCGGTCCAGCTGCGATCGACGACGACCTCGTCTAGGTAGTCAGCTACCTCTGTGCTTTCTATTTTCCGAGTGTAGCTATTCTCAGCTGCGCTTTCGCCAATGACTGAGCTACTTGAGGGTGCGACTGCTGTTCCCATCCTCTTCTTGAACCGAGCCCAATGCACGGAGAGGCCGGCGACTCGGACTGTCTTCTTGCGCAATCTGCGGGAATGGGAAGATGAAGCAATGCTTTGGACCACAGGTGGAGGCAGCGAGTTGTCCACCACGGTGGATGTCGTCGGAGTGGTCATCGTTGCCTGGATTGTGGAACCTTGCGTATCTTTGCTGGTCATGATAATGAGTGAGGGTCTATCTTGCTCTATCCATTTAGGCGGAGGAATCGGGGCGTTGAGGCGATCCAACCACTGGGGCATATACGAGAAGGGAGCAACAATCCCTTGTGAACTTCCCTTGCCCAGGCACAAGGCTCCCGTTTCTAAATCCGGTAAGCCGAATCTGCCGATCACTCAACGACTCGGACCCCTGTGTGGGCGACTGTGGTTCGCTCAGATTTGTTGTTCTCTATCGGCAACCCTGTTGAACCCACCACAGCTTCTGGGATCTGCACGTTGCGTGAGGGCGCCTAAGCTAAATGCAATAAAAACTTTTGGCAAACTTATTTAATTGCATACGCCGGTATTGTGGCATGCTTCCGGGGGCGGCGAGAATGTTTGGAGTTAATACGTGGATAGGCCTAGACTTTCAGATCCTCGAGAAGAATCCTCGGCAGTACTTACACGCTTACCCCCCACAATAATACCATCACCCACAAGCGAACTGACTTCAACTACTTGAGAACATTTTTGATTTATTCTCATTGACTCCTTTTGTCCCTCCAGAATCTTTCAGCGTTAAGATGATGGAGGCCATGTTCGAAGCCTGAGGCAACCTGCATTTGGATGAACCCAACTTCTTTCCAAGCCCACGCAACAAGAATTAAGCACGACTTACATATGTTCTGAAATGTGCCTCCGCCATAATTTAATATTTGTTGCATCTTACACCGCCGACGAGCGAATATTATGTAATATTTCAAGTTGAATATATAGGTGAAATCAAGGTGAAATGAACTCGAGCGCTGTCCGTGTGTTTATTATGGCAGGTGTGTGTCCCAACAGTGGGAAGGCTTTGTGTTTGATGTGGTCGGAGTATGAATCTGTCCCTCTTGTTCCCCTCCTCCACCTTCCTCTCCACATCAATTCTTCATCACCCATTATATTCCTTCATCTTCCCATCATTATTCACATCATCTTATTTTGAAAACCCTGATTACTTACCACATACCCCGTATTTTTCTTGGTCCATTGAGATTTCAAGCTCAGCACTGCTACGACCCCAAACATGGGGGATAATCCCGTTTACCTCAAAAACGGGGATCAGGTTAAAGTCAACGGTACACCCCCACTTGCATCTCACATATAAACTCACACAGCCCACTTACTGATTTTTCAAAGACCATGTTTACTGTTCGCCAAGTTGGGACTCCAGGGATGGAACCCCATACTCAGTGGCAAGAATAATGCAATTCCTTCCCCCGGAGGACGCCCCAAAAGGCGAAGAGGGCAAGAGCTATCTTTACACTCGTGTGCGGCTTGCGTGGTATTATCGGCCCAGCGATGTAAGCGACCGTCCTGTCGCGGACCCTCGTCTCCTGCTTGCTGCCATATATTCGGAAGTGTGCGACATCAATCAACTGCGCGCCAAGTGCCACGTGGTACATAGGGACAAAATATCCGACTTGTCTGGCTGGAAGAAACGTCCGGATAGATTTTACTTTAACCGACTCTTCGATCCTTATATCAAGAAAGAGTTTGAAGTTATTCCTTCTCATGATGTTCGAAATCGTAAGCATTTCTTGTTTTGGAAATTTTCCCATTGGAACTACTAACAATGGTACACAGTTCCTGACAACATCCGAGATATACTTATCTCGCGATACGAATTCGTTGTCGCTGAGAAAGAAGTTATCCCAGACTTGACCGACAATATTCGTCTTTGTGATTCATGCCAGGAATGGTGTCCCAGGTAATTTTGGCTATTTTATTTTCTTTCCAAAAATTCATATTTAATTGTGGCACATAGTGCTGACTCAGTATTATGCGACCGCTGCAAGAAATACTTCCACATGCGATGTGTGCAGCCTCCACTAATTGCAAAACCATCTCGTGGATATGGCTGGACCTGTGCGCCATGTTCGCGGCAGCATGACGAAGAGGTCGACAGCCACGAAATACGACATGCTACCCCTGTTGGTGTGAAACAAACCCGGTCCAATGCGCCCGCTGCTAGAGGACGAGGCCGACCTCGGAAGGATAAATCTTTGGCAGAGAAGGAGGAGAATCTTCCTGTGAAGCATTTTAATATGTGGCCTTTCCGATATTTTGGGTAAGGTTCCCTGCATTTTTCATCCCTGCAGATTCTCAATCCCTTCTCAGACAATACACTGTTGCCGAGGATACTCTGGGTAGTTCAAATTTCTTTCTTTCCTGTGGTGAATGGCACCAATGCGATGACATACAAAAATAGATCCGGAAGATCTCATATTCCCCCGCACTGCATCCCGCATTGGCCCCAAATTTCAAGCAACAGTGCCAGCTGTTCCAGAGCCGTACAGCACTCCACCAGGTACCATTCCCAGCACGCATAGCCATTTCGGTCCTGATTGTAATTATATAGAAATCGAAGAACGGGGAACGGACAACACTGTGGAAGTTCTCGGGATCATCAACACCTTCACCGAGTCCGAATGTATGCGCAAATTATTTTTAAATTACGTAATTGATAAGTTTAATATTTTTCTAGTGGCCGAAGGTTGGATCATTCTCTGAGAGTTGTTAACCGCTTGTTTACCCTGTGACATATAGCTGAAGATATCAAGAAACGCCTTTCTAATGATGCAGAACTGCAAACGAGTGTGGATTGGCTGACTGAGGTTATTCGTCGGTTGTCGGAAGCAGCAATGGATGGCGCCATGCCCAGTGTTAAGATTACCCCCATGCGATTAGAGAAGGTTCGTCTTTATTTTTTATCTCATTATAGACGGCCAACCATTTACAGTGGAAAAAATCTGAGACTCTTTACAAGGATAAGGAATGGAGTAGATCGGAAGTCATTGCTTTTGAAGATGCTATTCAACAACATGGACCGGAACTCCGTGCTGTAAGAGACGAAGTGGGATCTCGGACAATATACGAGGTTGTACGGTTTTATGGTCTGTGGAAGAGGTACGCAATGGCACCTACCCCATTTCATTTTTTAGTGAGCCTAACCTTTTCAATCAAAAGCGTAAAGCAAGGCGAGGAGACCCGACGACGAAAGGCTACAGGCCCACCTCCTAAACCCATCAGCCGACAATATAAATCCATAGCAGAAGCCAGTGATGGGCAGCGTGTCGGTCATGCCGACGACGATTCCTCTATCATTGCTCAACCCTCCAAGACGCCGAGTTGTGGGGCGTGCAGGACACGAGAATCTAAAACATGGTGGAAGGCGCCCAAAGGCCTCCCAACGAATATTCTCTGTGATACTTGTGGCTCAAATTGGAGGAAATATGCTGATCTGAATGTCCGCCCACTCCGCGAAGAATCTGTGCCGCTGACGAAAATGCGAGAGAAGCGGGAAGGCACACCCCTTGCTGGGCCGTCTATCAAACGGGCGAGAGTGAGTTTCAATGATCTTTTGTTATACCATTTCTAACCTTTGACCCCGTTTAGACAAGTATATCAGCTCATTCAACGCCACCTCCAACTATTTCCATTGCTGCTCAAAATCGCTGTCTTGCTTGTTTGAAAGCCGGGCTTCCTGGCAAGGTTCTGCGATGCAAGCAATGTCAATTCCGTGTCCACGCAGGTGCGTATACCCCCCTCGGCCGTCTGGATCTTTTTTTCAATGCACATCATAGGCACCTGTGGCGCTATTATCGAGCCAACTTCAACTGATTCATGGGTTTGTGAACTTTGCGAGAACGACGAAACACTCGAAGCATCTATAGTAAGGCTTCCTGCATTCCCTCTCCCTCCTTTCCTTACAATACGATGTTCAGAACCCTGACTGCCTCCTTTGCCCACGAGCTGCAAACGAAGACAAGCAAAAGAAGCCTTGGCCTCCATCAGATAGCTTTCTCCGGGCATGCAAACCCACGGAAGGCCAAGGATGGTCACACATTCTGTGTGCTGTCTTCACCCCTGAGTTAACATTTACGGACGCTGCACGCCTCCGGCTGGTGGAAGGGCTGATTACAGTCTCTCGCCATAAATGGTCAACTGTGAGCTCTTAAGTGATAATGGATTCTAATTATTGCTCAACATTTATCACAGAAATGCTTCCTCTGCGGCGAGATCGAAGGGGCAGTTCTTCGCTGTTGTGATTGTCCAAAGGAGTTTCATGCTTCGTGTGCTTGGAAACAGGGCCACAAGTTTGGATTCGAAATCCAACCTGTGGGTATTGGTCTATTAATCTTAACTGGTCATCACTCATTATCCTGAAGGTGAAGAGCAGCCGACGAGATACCACGACAACCGTAACGTTTAAGGGTGAAACAGGATGCATGAACGCCATCATTTCATGTAAAGACCATGACCACAGCAAACGCGATATCTATGATCTCTGCGAAACGAATGAAGGAGGCGAGGTTAGAGTCCAAGTGTTTGAAATTAATTGAAATCTCTAACTCTGAATTCTCAACAGACCGCTTTGCAAGTCTACTGCCAGGCATACAAACAAGCACCAGTAGGGCAAGCACACGGCTTGCTGCGTAAAGCACGCCGTCTAGATGCGATCCTCAACCTCCGCAGCAGCGACTCCCAACTACTCGTTCCTCCACTACCTTCAACGCCCACCTCCGGCGAGCCAGAATGCTACCGCTGTCATTCCCTGTTCTCGCCTGCCTTTTATCGGGTTACCGATTCCTCTCTCGCGCTTAACGGACACCGAAATGGAGAGGAGGTCTGGATGTGCCACAGATGTCATTTTGAGCTGAACGAGACCAACACCGGGAAGTTGATGGGTATGATGGTTTCATGAGTCCTAGCTGTACCGTTAACAGCAAGCGAAGAAATGAATGATTAACTATAAAGTACATATCCTGGATGTTCCAACGGAGGGCAGTGCATGCGTAAGGTGGCCTAAATATACAAATGAAAAGCAACTACAGCAGGAGCAGGCCGGGTAAATAGGGCTGATGGTGAAGGGATGTGAAAGTATATGGAATAAGCTACTTGTAGTCTAGTCGAACACGTTTGTAAAATAGAACATAGGCTTTTTGGCCCTATTTAATGTATCGAGTCAGCATCGAGGAATTGGGTCGGCGGCGTGAAGAAACTCACAACTACTTGTTTGGGGTCTACAGCTCTTACACTGCTGTCATCGCAGTACATCCAACCGCCTCTCGAGGCAACGAAGGCGGTATCTAATACAATGAAACCAGTCAACAAAATTCAAAAATGAAAGCAAGCTAGAGGACTCACAATGGCCACTACTAAGGTTACCATAGTGGTTCGTCACTCCATATAAATCGTACCGATATGGAGGCAACTGGGTCCTTGGATCCTCTGGTGACATTGGCAGGCCGCCGTTCAACTGGGATTTATCCACACCAGGTGGGAGTGGAGGGGGCATGTAGTTCGTCAGATCCAAGCTCTTCATCGGAAAATCGACAAAGGTGTCGACCTTGTCGGAGAAACGGCCGTTAGCCTCAAATCGCTTCAAGTGAATCATGAGCACTGGTGGCAATCGTGCAAGAGAGAGCTTCTTGGTTGCGCGTCGTTTGACTTTGCATTGCGGGCAGTCCCTGATTGAGAGTGTAAGGTATGATGACAGGCAAGACAACGAGTAACAAACCATGCATCATCTTTTTCAAGAATCTCTTCATTAAAGAACGCATCCAGACAACGCTCAATAGGAACCTTGCCACTTCTTGCATGGGGTATTGGTAATTGCAAAATCGAGAAGACATTATACGTCGTCGAGGTCTGTTTCAAAGAATCAGCAGGTGACTTAACCCATAGGCATCAAATACGCGGACCTTCTTGCAAGTCTGGCATTCTAAGCGACTCCTAAATTGACCTTGGAAGAAATCCACGATAAGGCTATCGTTTCTTGCCCTCCAAGTGCGCCATTCTCTATCGCTGGCGATCTGTGGGGGCAGACGTTCCAGTTCAGCTTCTTCCTCTGGCGTGGGTGCATAAGTCGGCTTAGCGATGATACGGTTGAGGTCTTCATGGATTCCGTCAATCAGGAAACTCAGAAACTCCTGTGAGTCGTGCTGGTCTGATCCGTTGTA
>Ga0307509_10012033_pt1 | contig 10386 bp, 18 predicted proteins | sample 10_EM_MG_FD_202245 | JGI IMG/M metagenome (GOLD analysis project Ga0307509, IMG submission 202245) | Populus trichocarpa ectomycorrhiza microbial communities from riparian zone in the Pacific Northwest, United States - 10_EM | ecosystem: Host-associated > Plants > Roots > Unclassified | place...
AGCTGTACTTACGCCGTGTCATTTGGCTAGGGCTTGGACTTCAAAAGCTTTGTAGAGGCTGGATGAGGTGGGCGTTACTTTTTCCAGAAATCAGAATTGATTCGACTGAATTCGCCAAGAATTCGCCCATTCGAAGTCGTCCTCCTTAGGTCTGGTACGCACGCCGACAAAATCGCCGTCATTACAGAGGTTATTGACCACAGCCGGGTATGCTTTATGACTCTTGGCATCGTTGCTCAGCCCATTGATGCTTGCGCAGGCAATTATTGATGGCCCGACAGCTGCTGTCCCTCGTACCCGTATAAGCACTTGACCCTCACACCACTGAAGTTGACAGGCCTTCCCCATACTGCAGGGTCTGGGGTAGTTAAGAAAGTAGTGGAGAAGGAGCAAGTGGTCAAAAGGTGGAACAAATCCGCGTGCGCGCAAAAGAGAGTTGCAATCGAAAAGAGGCGGTCGCTGAACGAATTAGCAGATGGAAGATGGGGGTAAAGAGGCGAACGCCGCATCAAGACGAAGAGCAAATGACGCCAACTTGACTAAATCAACGTTGGAGAGCTCTAGGTGCGTAGCAAAGCTCCCGAAAATGTAAAATACTCACCTTTGCGTTCAAACACAGGCTTTCTAAGCAAGCTGATCTCCCCGCCTGATCGAAACCCCATTGCACCCATCCACAGCCACCACGAGGTTTCCAACCCCGTCTGATGTTTCGTCGTTAGAATCGGCATTGAGCCAAGAAGAGCTCATATCGCACGCTCCGGGCTTACAGCCAGCCACTCTCCCACTTGTATATGGGCTGCTGGCTCACATGACCAGGCTGGACCTCGACGCCACTCCACCATTGCCCTCAGGTGGCGCTTGTATTTGAGCAGCTGCTGTTGGCATTTTGTTTCGCTAGGTACCACCGCCTCAAGAAGCCGTGGGGATGGGAGTTGCCAAGTCGCCCTCCATCATCCTCACCGCTGTATCATCCTTCTTCCTCCCAAACTCCAATCAAGTCATCGCTAAGCCTGTTCTATTGCCTACACCGACAATTTCGATTTGGTATTTGGCTGGCATATTGCACATGCCTGGCTCTCGCATCCAAAGTACAGTGACTCGTGGGCTATCGGTTCAGCTGCTTTCGTGCCGTTCTTGTGTGCCTGGGGCTTGCAGTTTGCTCACTAAGTAGGTCGGATAATTTTGGCCCACGTCACAAAGGGGGACTTCCCCATCTGGCATTGGGTTTGGATTTAGCATATTAAGTGTGGTGGATGCGAACCTGCCACTTTTTGGGCTGTAAGGCTCCCCCAATCCTCTCTGTTTGGAAAGCACGTACTAATAGACATTCATCCAGCGATCCAACCAACATACGACAGTCTTTGTCTGGATAACCTTGACCTTGTCACTCAGTTCTTATGTTCGGTTCGTGACTCTCGTCATCAACAAATTATCTGGCATTGCGTACTTTACCGTGAAAAAGAAAGATCAAAATCTGGCATAATGCCCAGGAAGCAATCATAGTTGTTACTAATACGCTGGCTGTTTGATATACCTTCCTATTAGAGTTCTTCATTTAAACTATTTCTCCCGGATGTCTTAGGATATTTATTTTTGTAGATCTTGGCTTATAATATTTTGTTGGGCATTGATATTTACCCATGCTGCAAACTTGAATGCCACCGCCATCACTGAGCAAGGCTACGGCGGCCTCTTATGTTTGTTGATATATACAAAAAGCACCCTTCTATAAGACTCGCAACCAGACTCGACTCGTCCATCACGTTCAAACAAAAAGGAATCAACCCGTACGTGGTGCATCCTGATATGGTGCGGTGCACCTTTTGTATCTGCCCGATTTGTGGACTCCACAATAGTATGCTTTCCGGCCATGCTTGAAGCGCTTTCGTCATCGCCATTTGTCAACTTCAGCCTTCCTTTCCCCCTTCTCCTTCAACCATGACATATCTGAGGTTTTTAACGAAAACGTGACTGTGGACAAATGGCGATGAAGGGTTTTGGTCATTGAAGATGGCGTTGATGGGGATGGCGCCAGTTGACAGTTGTAGATTTGCCACAGAATTCCGAGGTGTAGCAGGGTGATAAGGCAGGTGCTTGGAGGTTGGTGTTGGGGATGCGCTTGCAGGGCATGGTCGAATGATATATTATTTTGATCATGCGGGTAGTATGTCTGGCAAGGAACCAGTCGTGAAGGCTGTGACTGATGTGACAACGAGGGGTATGTCAGGCTGGGTAGCGACTGCCAGTAGCTAGTTGTGGTCCTTGTAGGTGATGCGGTCGTTGAAGTCGTGGACAAAGAGGCGGTCCAAGGTATGACCCGGATATCGACGCGACCGGAAGGGATATTTATAGCAGCCGTTCCAATTGACTTTATGCCTTCCGGTGGTTTGGAGATGCAGGTGCTGTCATCGACAAAAAATACTGGCGTCGAAGTGTTTCAATTGACCCTAAGTCACTGCTCGGCCTGAAACGAAGGGTATCAGTTTGAAAACTGGCATGCTCAAATTGACGCCGCATTAGCTCACATTGAAGACACCTTCGTTGCCTCTGGAAACACGGACGCGATCTTTATCTAGTATGACCTGGCCAAGTGCGGGAATGATGGAATGAATTTGATGCAATTGATTTGACGGCGGTAGACTGGGGAAGGCCTGGCTAAGCAAGCTTTGCTGTGAGACGGAATCAGAGAGAAGAAGATTTTGACTCGTCGCCATTTCGCAGGAGGAAAATCCTCCTGGGGTGCTGTTGAGATTCGATGTGTCCGGACTCCGATTTCGAGCGGTCTGTATCGCGGGTGTTCAGCAATGCAGTTGTCAATTTGTCATTGAAGTGCCCTTTGAAGTTGTAAGCGTCTTCCCTCTGTCTCTGCTCTAATTTCCGCTGATGCAGGCTCTGTTCCATAAATTCTTTCTGCACGCCAACAGCACCCACTCGGACCAACGATGAGACTCCTTTTGTTCTTCCTCGGGTCTGGGGCCTAACCTGGCAACATAGAGATATTAGCAACAATAAAATTTATGAGGGAGATTGACTCACGAAATTGAGCAGCTTGCGCGCTGAGCGCTGAGACCTGGCGTGGGGCCGCTTGAGCCCCGGAAGGGTAATGCTCAATTTCTTGCAGCCAAGTTATGCGTGGCAATTTTTTGGACCGCAATAGAATGTACTACCCGGATGAATCTAAGACATAGGCTGCCTCACTTCGCTCCAGCACAATGACGTGGTGAAAAGGACAAAGTTACAATAACAATTCTTTGTATGTTACATTTGTGGCGCCTAGTTGGGTACGGAAGTGGTCTTCGATCATGTCCTGCGACCTTCGAGGGTTGACATATATTCTTTTTTAAAAAAAATTAAAGCGATTAGTTTTGGCGATCGGAAATAGAGGGGGAGAAAAAACACAACTAACCTCGCCTCCTGAAATTCCTCGCACTAATCTTGTTCCTCAACCATCGCTTTTCTTTACTTGTCATCTTTGCGAAAACTTCAGGTGAGGGGCGCCAGTCTTGTGGCAGATTGTCTTCGTCGTCCCTTCCGTCGCCTGCTTCCACTACCTGTTTGGTTTTCTTCAGCTATAGAAGACAAACCCACAGCTAAAGATGGGCCCGAAGAAGTAGGAATGACGAAAGGATACCCGGGCCCTTGGTCGGGAAGACTAGGAAAACGATATGCTCAGCAGATTGGTCTGTGCCGCTTGGAATCCGAAGTCTCTCCAACTCCGAAACTGCTCAAATTAGCCACAGAGCCTGTCGGCAGAAAAGAGTGACAGGCTGTCGAGTTCAGTGAAAAATGACGACGATGCGATCGATCATCGCCCGTCGTAGTCGCTTGCGTTGCCAAAACCTCGATCCTCTTCATTCGTTTTTGTGTCGGACGTAAGAGAAGTGGTATCATTTGAGTCGGAGTTGTGCCTGTGCGTAGAAGTGGTAGACGCCGAGTATGGGAGATCTGTGTCTGGTAGGAACCGGGCGAAGGTGTGCGATGTTGTTGAGCATGTCGGAGGGGTGAATGAGGTGGGAATTGAGACATGGTGGCAAATATCTGCTGCGCACATTGAAGAGCTCTCGGCCCCGCTCTTTTTCACGGTACAACGGGGAGAAAACTACTTCTTCAAAGCTTGATCTAGAAGGCAAGGGCGGTAGGGAGGTTCGCCGGGATGGTGTTCAAAAGGGCCTTAGGCGGATATACCGGGTTCATCTCTGACGGGACCCTTACATGGTTGAGTACACATGAGAGGATTTGCGAGGAGTTTGTGTACCTTGTAAGCTTTCTCCGCTATTTCTTCATTCGAGCGTACGCTCAGGTAATGTTGCATGGGCTTCTACGCACGTCCCAGCCTTGGGCAGTCCAAGTGTCCTCGGTATCTTCTTGGCAGGTTGTATGTCTATTTCGATGGAAACCTCGCTCTTCTTCGACTAGGAGAGAAACAATGATCGTCGGGTGAGAGCCTAGATGGTGCGAGTCCGCTCAAGGGCTTGCCTTCCGTGCATTCTTCAGAGATAGGTTGGCTTGGTTGAGGCTGAACTCAGCTGAGTCCCGTAGGTGCGGAAAGTATTGAGCTGCTCGTGAGGTCGACTCCGTTGAAGAAGGGCGCAGGCGGTCGAACATGCTGAGGGAGTCTGAGCAAGGATATTCCTTTGAGGGGAGACAAGGAACGAGTATTTGATATTTTTGCATCCGGGGGTAGGCGATGCTGCAGAAGGGGGCACCCATCCATGACTCGAGAGTTGGGAAGTATCGGTGACCTTGGTAAGTGTAGATGTGGTTGGCGAGCACGAGGAACCGTAGGTCATGTCGATCTCCATTTCGAAGGCCAGGAGGTCGATAGGGATATGAAGTAAGTTTTGAAAGGAGTATTCAATGGATCGAGGGCATGTGAGCTCCATTCGCTAAGAATCAAAAGATATGGGTCTTGATTTTCCAGAGGAAGGCACTGCCTTCTGGATCTTCAGATGGGTCAGCTCCATTGATTTGGTAGGTCCTCTTAAACTTACTAGGTTTGGGAACGAGTTCTGAGAGCAATGCAATGCCAAAATCCTTTGCACTTTCTTTTTAGTTGCACGTCTTGGTCTAGAGGCAACGCCATAGTGATATTGGATGGGCTGCGAATCCAGATGAGCTTCGCCTTTTTGAGCTTGTTCGGAGTCTCCATCGCGTGGAAGGCATAACAAGGCGGACGTAGTCTGTGGCTGAGGTTAATCCAAATAAACGTCGCGATGTAAACAACGCCGTCACATCACAGTCAGGTTTCCAACTTTCTACAACGTCGACGCTCTCACTCAGCTGCCTTCTTCTCAACGGTGATTCAACGCAAGTCTTTACTGTTGAAATTCCTGCGTCTAAAAATGTCAGCACTTTTAAGAAGTTGATTAAGGAGGAGAAAACGCGTCACCTCGCGCACCTCGACGCGTCCGACCTCATCCTCTGGAAGGTGAGAGTGCCTATTGATCGGTCTAAAGCTGTCTGACCCTATTTTTGTAGCTGGGCACACCAATACCTCTGTCTCGTCGTGATGGTGCCAGTGCTGAGATCAACGAAAAAACCCGAGCAGCTCAGACCCATTTGTCGATCGAAGCGGTTGAAGGAAATGGTCACGTTCAGCTCCTTGATGCTGTTGAGGATGTGTCCGATTACTGGGAGGACAGCCCTCGACCAAAACACCTACACATTTTGGTGCAAAAACCCTCTGGTACGCCGCAAAACGCTTCCTAGTACATTACACTGACGATTTGTTTCTCCATCATTCGTCGTCTCCATTCAACCCTGCGATCACCTCACCTTTCATCTGCCCACCCCTCTCCGCCAATTCCTACGGCCAACCAACCTCCAACTTGTGCAGGAGAGAAAGGGCCAGGTACACGACAGCAACCTTCTCTTGTGAACCGCTCTTAAAAGACTTCTAGAAGTGATTGGAGCTCTTGACACCCCGCTTCTCTCGGTCAACTGCTTTATTCTCGGTGACGACCAAGACCCAGATCGTGTGTTGGTTATCAAAACCCGTGCAGCCGAAACCGTCAGCGAACTCAAAGATCTTATAAAGGAGAAGCGATCAGTCCAGTTGTCTAATGCTGATGCCAGTGACTTGGAACTCTGGAAGGCCTCCTTTCCCGCCGACGATCTTGCTACTACTCAACCCTCAACTAGGGGACCGAAGTTGGGATCTCTTAGGTTACTGTCAGACGTATTTCCCTCCGAGCTGAATGTTAATCACGTCCATGTCCTCGTGCGTGTTCCGGGCAAAGGTGAGCATTACTAATATAGCCATCTGCGCCTGATTGTAATGTGCATAATCAGATGACCTTCGATCAACGGCTCCTCCCAGCTCTTTTAGAAATCCAACGAACGTGGACGAGGTGGCTAGACTTCGCGAGCAATTCTGCGATTGCCGCAAGGCGGCGGCGCCTTCGTCTGAAGTCGAACCCAAGACATTCCTAGACAACCAAAAGCCGCCGCATGCTGCTATTTACTGCAATCGCCCCGTTGATCCCTGTAGAACCCTTCCGCTCAGCCTTCTCCATCCTGTTTTCGGGAAATTCATAGATGACTGTTGCAGTCTTGTCCCAACTTACGAAGACAAATCACTTGCGTTTAGTCTGGTTAATGTTATGACACCAATCTACAACGTAGAGAAGGCTCGACAGAAAGCAATTATGAAGGTGTTGAACGACTCCGGAATCTACATGAAAGCAACTAAGATCGACAGCTACATCACTGACGGAGACGTATCCTACAAAGTCTTGAAATACCTCATAGCGGAGTTCAAAAACGATATCGGATCGAAGGGTGCTGAGCCTTACCTGCAGGGCTGTCTGTATTACCTTGAATCGACGAGAAGGGAAGCAACGAAGCATTCTTCCTCTTCTCTCCCATGTCTGCTTATGCTGATCTTCGGTATGCTGGGTTTATTCCATCATGTATGCTTACATATTCTTTTTCAGGTCCTTACATCGCTTTCGCAGGCGCAGTATGGACAGACAGACCCAACGTGCAGATGCTCACGCCTGCCATTCCATGCCACTACCACCGGGATGATATGATAATAAGGGACATGTTGATGCGCCAAATTGGAGCTTTTCGGCGTGCCATGGTCACTCTGGAGGATTACTACAAGGAATTGACTTCTCAACGTCCGCCAATTCCAACGCCCAACCCAACGCTTCCTTATCCAACTTGCTATACCCCTGCTGCCTCTTCCGAACCGAGACCCTTCAAGTATATCAAAACACTGTCGAACTTTGGCATATTGGTCGGGAAGCAAAGGTCGACAACAGCATCGGTGGAGGCGAGGACTGGATTGTCTCTATCATATATGCACATATGAGATTAAATTGCATTGAAAAGCTTGACTGAGTCGGACTGACCCCATCCGTCTACGACCACCGAGTTGTGGCGTTGGATATCCCCGTCAGGGTCAACAACCTCCGCAGACCTGAGGGGAGCAGACTCGTTTTCAATGAGGCTCTTCATGTTCACGAATGGTGTGGAAGCTGTAGCAGATCCAAACGTCGGCGAGAAAAAATCGGCATAAAAACGTCTTCTGCGGGTTCATAACTTAACTAGGGATCCGAGGCGAATTGCTCGCAGAGAAGCTCGACCATCGTTGATCGTAATTTTCAATCGACAGTTGGTGAGACTAAGCGTCTTTCCACCTTTCTACTTTGGTGGAGGGAAACAATGGACCAATCTCTGAAGGGTGCGGTACTCTCTTACGGGCCTGCATTATATAATCAGCTAGACGTGGCAAATGAACGAAAGAATGCTGACTCCTCACCACTCCTTCCAACATTCCAAGGTATAAGCTATGGTGTTTGGTATGCATAAAGAAACTGATTTGTCTTCCAGATTTCCACTGTTTCCGAATATAACTCCATGTCGAATCAACCATCTAAATCCACTACAGCGGAAAATCACGTCTCTTCAGGGACTTGTTTCCCCAAGATTTTCACTATGGAATCAAACTCCCCCGAAGGCATCGCTCCTCCTGACTCCAGTCTGTTGGTTGGATTTTTCAACCACTGCGACGTCTCCAGTGTTGACCGAGAAAGGCATGTTATCAACGTTTCTGCATCCCATCGTTCAAATTTAAAGCCCATCTATTAGCCATCCACATCTTGAGATAGCTCCATTAATAGGGCATCTCGAAATGCTGGAGCAACAGCTGGCGACTGTTATACACGAACGGGATCAGGCACTGCACCAAGTTGATTGCTTGCAGCTGCAGGTAGAAAGGCAGCAATGTGGAGCAACGCAGATGATGGAAGAACTTCGAGGATTGGAGGAGCGGCTTCATCTGGTTGGGACCACCCTTATGGAGATGTAACGGTGGAGAGGTGGCATTGAAAGAGTCTACAACTATGTATTTGTGGCTCATTTATACCATGGTTGTGCTTACACAGGCATTTTGACTTGTCCCGTTCTATTGAATTGTAATTCTTCCATGCCATTGCATTTTTGATTGAGATTCATGCTGTCTCCCGTGATCCATTGACTCAATTCACTTGAACGATCCACTCTGTTGCTGCTGTAGAAAATTCCTGCCCTCCACTTGTAAGCGGTGTTTGCTTGGCCAAGTCAAGGACCGGTCAGTCGCCACCCCCGGGCCGCACGGTGAGCGAATCTCGTCCTAGAGACCAAGCAAGCACGGGAGTGCAAGCAGCCAAGGTTTGTGGCTGATGTATCTGCGGATGTTGTTGGCTTCAGCAATCAGTGTCTTCGTGTCGATCAATGGTGGAAAGGGGTGCGCCTGCGAAGGCTGTAGTTTTCTATGGAGATTCGAGTGCTCTGACAGCATTGATGCATGGATGAGGACCAAATACGCTCCTTCTCACAGCTGACAAAAATGGTGATCATGATACGGTTCTGTAGGTTCAAAAAGTAGCATGTACTCGAGTAACAACATTAATACTTTAATAAATGATGTGCTCGTAGCTATTGAGATAACCGTGACACAATTACAAAAACAGGAAGGGTTTAAACACAAAGAAATCAGTCCAACAGTCAAGGGAGACGGAAGAATGTAGGTCACAACAACTTGCAAAGGAAAATAGAACCAAATGAGCGGAGACAATAGAAAAATCCTCCGCGTCTTTATCATCACTTCCTTACAAGGCTAAAACCCAGCAGATGCACGCGCTGTCTTAATATCTGATAGTCTTCTATCACCCGTGCTGTTTCCTTTTGTTGGAGTTTCAATTGCATCTCCAGGCGGGAAATGTGGTATTTGGCCCAATCGCGCTCAGATGTGATAATCTTCAACTGGCGCTCCTGCGCTTCGAGGCGTGTTAACGCGATCTCAAGTGCAGAATAACAGCTATATTGGGAGGTTCAAAATTTAAACAGCAGAAAAACGACTGAAAACACACTCGGTTAATTCGGGGAATAACAGAAGATTGGGAGCAGATAGAAGACCAGTGGAGTCACTGGCAGGGGTAACAGCATCTTGAATGCCTGACCAAGCGGATGAGGATTCCTCTGGAGAATTCATAGCGGTAGCACCAGAGAAGGAGCAGTCAGGCGTGATGGAGCAAAATAAACCCAATTTTGGCTTTACGTACATGTACTGGCATTGAAGGTCACACGGTTCGTGGGGTACCCAATATTTTCCCTCGAACTTCCGACAGCATGCAGCATATCTCCAACTTCAGGTCCTTGCATGCTCACTCTTTGATTACAGATTTGTCCTCTCTTTTTCTCGTGGTTCAGCAAGAAAGCTGTTACCCCTAACTGCTTCCGATGGTCCAATGCATTGTCGATGCACCACGTCTTTAGTATGTGATTTCTTGTGCACCAACTTGAGTTTCTGCTAATTAGAATTTGAACGGCACTCAAAGCACACTGCAGTGAGCAGAAATTAATGAAAACTCAGATGTCATCTGCAGTGTCACTGTCAATCATGACCGCTGATGCTTTACATAAAGTATTGACATTTCCGTCTTCCCGCTCTCAATAAAAAGGTGAGCCATGCCTTGCCCATGGCCACAGGTTCTCTGCCTATGTCAACTAAGATGTCTGTCCAAAGTGCTATTTCCACCCAGAGCGGTTCTGAACTTGACGCCGTGTCGGATGCTATAGACAAAGGTCAGCCAGAGTGTATTAGGTTGCATTCATGCTGAATCACTCCGTAACTCCTTTCACAGTCAATGTCCTTAAAGAGAGAGCATGGGATGGCGAGTCACAATTTGACAAGAACATGGACAAATCCAAGTTTCGAGCTTATGAGGTTGCCAGGGACCGTGTTAAGGAATTCTACAGTGAACAACATGGTCAGTTGAGAGTATAACTTGATGGTGAGACCCTTTAACTAATCTTTTCGAACGCAGCAAAGCAAACCATGGAATTCAATCTCAAGGCCCGGGACGACTTTGATTCTCGTACGCGTGCTAGAATGGG
>Ga0307509_10012034_pt1 | contig 10384 bp, 10 predicted proteins | sample 10_EM_MG_FD_202245 | JGI IMG/M metagenome (GOLD analysis project Ga0307509, IMG submission 202245) | Populus trichocarpa ectomycorrhiza microbial communities from riparian zone in the Pacific Northwest, United States - 10_EM | ecosystem: Host-associated > Plants > Roots > Unclassified | place...
CGTATTCCTACTGGGTATATATACTAGAGGGTATAGGGCAGGGTCGTGTGCACGGACCAGGTCGGGAATAAGGATGTACCGAAGTGTGAGAACATGAATTACCAAAAAGGGAAACATATGACAAAAGGGGATAGAACATAGGGGGTGGGTTGTGATGGCATCGCGGATCATAAGTGGGTCGTGAGAAATCTTGCCAATCACAATAGAAGACGTCGGGGTTATCGTAGTTCCGTGTGGGGCTGCTGACTGATGTTCGGTTCATGGTGAGGCCGACATAGGACCGAAGATAAGCCGGTCCGGGATGATGATGTGCCGGGGGTGTGGATATAAAGGGGAAGGCGTTTTGGTGGTGATCCCCATCAAACAGCTCTTCTCCTCCACCAATCAACTATCAGCATGCCCGCTCAACGCAACACTGTTTCTTCTCTCACCTCTTCCTCTTCTCAAGTCTCTCTCCGTCGTCAATACGACGCTGCTCTTGTTACCGCCTCTCTTCATCGTAACACCCACCTTCGAACGTATGCTCAAGGTTCTCATGGGGCCGTCCCTTATCCCGACATCGAAGATGTGTTCAACCGTTCAAACTCAGCGGTTGTGGAGGACGACGACTTCTCCGACATTGGCCTCAACAACTTCTTCCTTGCTCAAAGGAGGATTGCTCGTCACAAGCTTCGTCGTTTTGGGAGGAGGGCCAATGAAGGTCAACGTGGGTTGATTGATCGTGGTCTTCAGGACTGGGATCAAGGTGAACCGGAGAGCACGCAGATAGAGATGTCGATGATGTATACGGCGTCCATGACTACGACGTTGATGGAGATGGACGAAGGTTTAGACAGAAAGGTGGGATGTCCAGATTGGAACCTTTCTGTTCTATGACTGACAACCTTCATAGATCGACAACATGTTGAACTACAACGCTCAACGTGATGACCGTATTGTCGAGTTGGAGAGGATGGTCGATCATCAGACGACCATGATTGCTTCTTTGTGTGGTCGTCTGGGGACGTTGGAGGATGCGCTCCGTCGAGTGCAGGAAGAACCTTTAAGGCCGTCGACTCCAGAGGTGATCGACTTGACGTTGGACGAGGAGGAGGATGAATATGTGACGTCATCCAGTGTCATTGACTTGTCTGACACTGACGTAGAGGATGACATAGTGGATCTCCTTGGGGGTCCAATTGAGGTTCAGGTAGAGAGGGAGGATACGAGGGTACCGGAGACTCCGCCACCACAAGAGGTGATGGAGGCTTTGAGGAGTACTCCGATTAGGGAGGAGGATAATCGGGAGGCGAACCGTACAGCGGATCTGTTGGTGAGGGCGGGTTTGGCCTTGCCCGAGTATGAGGAGGCTCCTGAGTATACCGAGTTTGAGTAGAATGGATAACCATGTGTTTGTCTTCGTTTTGGATGTTGTGATCGTGAAATGAATAAAGAAAGAAAAGAGAAATAAAACATATCAAAGAATGAGCGTGTGTGGGAAGAATGACTTCGTCGTGAAATGGCGAAAATGAGCACGAATTGTGATACCTGTGAATTCACGTTCCGCCATGACCATTGGACAGTCGACTTCAAATCCGCCCGGATTGCAAGGGAAGTGGTGGGATTGATGTGGTCGCTAGAGCTCAATCAGCTTCGGGATATGTACCACTCCCTCCACAGTACTCCGGGGGGCTCTGGTATGGCAGGATGGATCTTCGAGGCAATTGCCCATTGGGTGCTCTCTAGTAAGGACAGACCAAAGAATATCCCCATGGTCATCAACAAGGATGTTCCCCCTACCTTCTCTACCCCAGACACCCTGCCACCACCCTCTAGGTCACCACACAACAACGCCAGGGTCATCAAGAGTATTGATCTCCTCCATAAACTCAGTGATGTGACATACGACAATGATAGATACTACGTCCCGACCTCCACCACCAACACCCTCTTCGACTCGTTCACTATCGCTTTCAATTTTGACAAACCCTCCGCCGTAATCTCCATTTTCCAGATGACAACCTCCCAGAAGCATGGAGGGTTGGCTGATGGCTACATCCTCATCCACAACATCATGAACCACACAGGCGAGCTCCTCGGCTTCCTGGAGGGCCAGAAAGCCAACATCAAAGTCGAATACACCCTAGTCTGCCCCGAGGATGGATCCAAACATCAGTGGGAGTTTCCTAATGGATGGGGCGATGTAGTGGAAGCCTTCTGTATACGCATTCCATCCCATTACCTCACGGTGCGTCGTGTCAATTCACTCCCAATTTTACGACCTACCTAAATTGTGGCTGGATATAGACTCCCACTCCCCCCATGCACTGACTGCGCCTGGGTATTCACTTATTCTCGTCCATTCGCTCCTCCGTTGTCTCAGCCCGATTCTCTACGCCGAGTTCACATTCTGATGGTTTGTGGCCATTTCATGTGACACCATGTAATCCTTCATGTACAATAATGTGACGGCCCGTTAACTGTTATCACACTGCTGCCCACATTTCTCCATGCTCATAATTGCCTCGGTCCGCTCACTTCACCTCCCTGCTCGCGGCAGCTCAACACTGTCCACTGGAGATTTGACTGAGGACCCCACATTCAGTCTGAGTCATCACGCGAGCACCAGAGAGTCACGCACTTCTCGATACAGGAAGGACAAATACACCTGTTACCCAGGATGAGAAGACACCAAGACCCAAAGGAGTGGTGAAGCAAAAGCTCCCAAGCTGGGGCAAGAGGCCTCCAGAACACCGATAAAACGCTGGGCCAGATCTTGCCTGCACCGCGCCTCACACTCACAGGTGGTCATTGTTGTACCATGGATTCGCGTCCGTACTACGGTACCTGGTCCTGCCCGCCTGTGCGAGTTTCTTTACCACACGATGGAGGTGAGTGAGTAAACTCCCATTGCTGATGGATGCTCATTATCTGCGTACGAGAACCTAGAGTAGAATCTCTCTCCGCGTCAACAAAAGTTATCGTATTCTCACAATGAGCGGTGGGAATGTGACAGGTGGTCGAGATACTGGCGATGGGCCTGAGACTCGTCGTGGCGGCTACTAATCGAATTATTGGGGGTACCCGGTAGGTTTGTCCTGAACTCGACCAGTGGGCACATCCGGATATGGGAACTGAGGAGTTGGCCTTCCGTGCAACCCCACGTCCGTGCCCCCAACGTCACTTGCTGGCATCGACGCCGTCTCGCCCCTCCGCTCAATTCTGTCCCACACTGGAGATCAGGACTGCACGCGGTCAAACCCTCATTTTGGGGACCGGCAACCCACTGCCAAATTTGTTTCCGACGTGATACATTCCCACGGGGGTCCGTAGCGTGAACCCCCGCACCCTTAATTCAAGTCACAAAACATATCTCCGGGTCGAAGTCAGAGCACTGTCTGGGGCAGAGTGTAACACACACACAAATGACTTTTGGATTTTGCACATGGTTTGTGTCAAACGGTGTAGCGGTCAGCAACTTGGGATCGAGTACGTTTCGGCCGTTTCGGCTCTACCGCAGAAAGGGGCAAACCACCCCCTCTCGAGCCATCCAGTGGCGCCTGACGTTCCGGCCCGCTCCTGGGTCGATAAAAACCATGCTTGTCCTTCGTTCCGTGCCCGTTCCGCATCTGGGTGAGGGGCAGTTGTACTCGGGTGCAAGCAGTCAGCGCCCTCGCAAAGCGGGAGCGGTGCGAAGCATGTAACTACCCAGCAAATTGGGGCAGATTTTGTGACACTAATTAGCTTATCTCTTACGCAATTTATCCATTGAGAAGATTCCCAAAAGCGAATCGAAACTCATCAAATCCAGGTATCGACCCCGTCGGTTCGACGGGGCAGCCGGTATGAGTTGAAAAGTTTATTTGAAGTCGTTGGGTTCTCCGCCAGGAACTGAATTTCAACTGTATCACACGTGACATTGAGGTTGCCGGTCCCCACTCATTTCAGCCGCGATCGCTTTTCTCGTCCGGCTCACGGTGTTAGCAGCCCGGTACGCGAACCGCGAAAGGCGCCCCAACTTCGCCTTGGATAGCACGCAAACACGCCTCGTCTGATCAGGCCATTCGAGAACGTTCGCTGTTGGAATTGATGGCACCGAGTCCGTGACCCGCTACTGATGGACAACTCTGACCGTCCGGTGAGTAGGCTCGCCATCACATCAACCCCAGACCACCCCTCTCATGTTTGGTTCAAAGAATACCACCAGATGTACCTCTAAAACATTCACCATCAGGACAGGGTTGCCCCAGGCCCAGAACGAAACCCCCGATGTGAATTTTGTGTGGAGTGCTCAATCCATAGTAGAACGATTAGAGTATAACACAAAAATCCGTTACGGGTTTGGGGCTGGTCCTATCTGGCGCCGTTGGATCCAGGGATCTAGGCTGACGCACCCATAGGCCCAGACACAGCCTTGAACTCCGGGCGGCCTTTGTCCCAATTAAGCCCCATTCGCTCTCCTCCAGCCTTGCATCGTACCAAAGACAGTTCCACTGACAACGGTACCGAGACGGCTCTTGCCGGCTGTGTGTGGTCAGCCAACTCGTGCGTGTATGACACATTACTCATGCTCACGTTCTCTCAATACCACAATAACGCTACATGCCGAGCAGGCAATCGTCAGCGATATACGTGGTCTGACTGAGGAGACTATCTCAATACAGGGATTCCTCACGATCTTGGAGGCAGGAACTCGCCAATTCTCATCAGCAAGTTGTGGAAAGTCCGGCATAGACTTGCAACGCTGATGACAGGACCGCTCCCCCGACCTTGACTTATAATGAAATATATGCCATTTTCCGTTCCCAGGGCGGCAATTAAAACCGAATGTATACCCCTACCGGTTCTCTGTGAATCTCATCATCCGGTACAGGACCTTAGTACCATGTGAGAACCGTCTGAATTTCCTTCTGGCAACTAAACATGCCAACGGAACGTACATTAAAAACACCGAGGATCCTGGTGAGATCCGATCTCCAGGAGACAATCATTTCTTTATCATTCCTCGCATGGAAAAGTCTATACACTCTCTTTTGTTTCCCCTTCTCAGCGACTCGCTCCTCAATCTCCTGTACAATCCTGCGATTCAGGTCAACTGTTCAATCGCCTCGCGGAGGGACCCCCGTCTTCCCTTGATCCCCCTATAAAGGGCTTGAAGTACATCAGAGCAGGCCGGTCCAAGCTCAACAAAGTCAGTTTTATTGAGGGTCGAATCCTGGATACATTAACATGCGGTTGACCAAGGCGGATGAGAAGGGGGCCCACTCTGATTGTGGTGAGGATGACGCTGATAGAGGCGAAAGCTGCCACGACCGAGACGAGAAACCCGTCGAGCCGAAGGAGCGTATGGGGTCTGCACTATGATCGTGTGGATGCGGGGATTGGATTGTGATTACAATGGAAGAACGCTTAGTCCGGGGTGTAACATGTATAGGTCGATGCCGATATACTGTATGTACGTATGTGAAAAGCAAAGCAAGAAATGTGTAACGATTGTTTGAATCGAACGTCTTCCCCAGGGCTAGTTAAGCCGCCTGCTGCTGCCGAATAGACTTGAGGACGAAACCCTCAAGACCACCACACAACCACAACTCCTGTACACTGGATCCTAACGCTCCAACCCTATACATCTTGGAGCCTCCGTCTGGGTACGTCACCTCCACAAGACCCTCAACCACCTTCACCTTCACGTCCAAACCCTTATCGACCGTCAACTCTCCTTCCTTCCCTCCAGTACCACGTTTACCGTCCTTAGCATAGGCCTCGGTCAAGTCTTTGACGAGTTCCGGAGACTCCGTGCAGACGAGCCCGTTGTTGATGGCGTTTCGTTTGAAGATGTCGCCAAACGAACCTGCGATGACGAGTGGGATCCCTGCCGCTTTGAGAGCCGTCGCGGCTTGTTCTCTGGAAGAACCGGTTCCGAAGTTGTACCCCGAAACGAGGATGACGCCTCCCTTCGTGTCCATGTCTAAGGACGATGACCTCTGGTTGGCGTGAATGGAGGCGACGAGGGTGGCGAACGCTGGGTCGTAGTTCTCCATCACGACTTCCGCTTGCTTCTCGAGGGTGATGTCGTCCTGGTAGGTGTATTTCCCTGGGTAGATCCCGTCCGTGTTCAGGTTATCTTGCGGGGCGAACAACAGCGGTCCTCTAAACGCAGACGGGAATCCTGGCAAAGGAGGTCCGACTTCCGCAGTCGACTCGGCAGAGGAGGTGGGTCCGGCGTTCGAAATCGAGAAGGTGGGACGGTCTGTCTTCGGTAGGATGTTTGGATCCAATGAGTCCGGACCACATATGTATCCCTTGACAGCGCTCGCCGCGACGACGGCCGGACTGGCGAGGTAAGCCTGAGCTTTGGGGTGTCCCATCCTTCCCTTATAGTTCCTATTCGTCGCGCTGATCCCCGTCTCGCCCTCTTCCAGCAACCCAACACCTAGTCCGATACACGGACCGCACCCGGCAGGCAAAACCTTCGCCCCGGCGGAAATCAGAGTATCCCAATGGCCAAGCTCCTCAGCCTCACGCTGAACAACCGAACTAGCAGCAGCGATATAGAACTCCACTCCTGGCGCGATCTTTTGGTCCTTGAGCACGTCCGCGGCGGCAGCGATATCAGACACACGCGAGTTCGTGCAGCTCACGAGATACGCCTTTTGGATCGCGATCTTGGAGGATTCGAGCTCGGGAAGCGGGGTGGAGATCTTGACGCTGTTCGGACCAGAAATGTGTGGAACGAGCGTCGAGAGATCGAAGATTAGGTGGGAGGAGTATTGAGCGGTAGGATCGGATGAGAAGGATGGGATGGCGGCTTTGAGTTCCAAGAGTCGTTGACGGTTGATTCGGGGGTGTTCTGGGGGAGGAGGGATCGACGCCGCGAGTGCGGGATCGGACGAGGGGGTTGAGAACGTCCGTAGTTCCAGTTTCTTGGCTGCAATATCGTACCACTCCAACGTCGCCTCGTCAACCGGGAAGACACCAACCAACGCACCCCACTCCGTCGTCATGTTTGAGATCGTAAGCCGGTCGTCGACAGAGAGACAGTTAACACCTTCCCCGGTGAACTCGATCGCAGCGTTCAGGACGTCATCCTTATTGAATGACCCACACAGGGCGACGATTACATCTTTTCCTGTAACTCCTGAGGCCAACTTCCCTCGAAGTTCGACTTTGACCATCCGGGGGACCTGCCACCACGTTTGTCCGGTTGCCCAAAGCGCCGCCGCGTCTGTTCGTACAATCGGAGTTCCAACCCCACCTATCCCACCATACATGTTGCTGTGGCTATCGCTGGCCACGGTCAAGGTGTAGGGGAAAGCGTAACCCTCTTCGACGAGGACTTGGTGACCGATACCACGTCCCGCGGGGTAGAAGTCGATCCCGTGTTTTCGAGCGAACTGCTCTATCGATGCGTACTTTGCGAGATTTTTGGGCGATTTGTTCTGGACGTCGTGATCTAGAGTGAACACGGGCTGTCTCGTGCTGTACACCTTCGTAGCCCCAAGTCCGTTGAACCTAATTCGTCATCGTGTGGGTAGCACCTTTGGTCAGCAACGCGTAGACCGGGTCCCTCGCGGGGCGCAGGGTAAGGCTACAGGGACGTACTTTGATATGACAGGGCCAGTGTTGTCGTGCGTCATGACATGTTCAGGGCGAATCATAACATAATCTCCAGCCTTGACGACCTTTCCAGCCGGCAGCCCAACAGCATACTTCTGCACGACCTTCTCGATCACCGTCTGGGGTATCTTGGTCGTCTGGGTCGCGAACAGCCTGACGCCTCTTGAGCGCCGCGTGGAGTACCGAAACATTGTCTCGTATGAGAGGGCTTACGGATTTGCAACCGGCCTCGACCAAGGAGAGGGAAAGTCAGGAAGACCTCCGAATATTGGGGGCGAACTTGGTCCGGAGTCCGAACAAATTTTGATCCCAAATTCCCATGATGTCTGTCGGGATCCGTACAAAAGTTGCCGGGGACCACGCTGAGGTCGGTCGAGCTGTCCATACATTTAGGGTCGGGTGGGCCACTGTCCGTACATACACGATTTGAGGCGCGCATCGTAGCCCAAGTGAACCATATAATAGATTTTTGGTGCAGAAGGCAGAACAAACACAGTAGTGCGAACAAAAGTATTCTACGATAAGCGCCGGTCGGTGCACCTGCCTACGATCGAGAGTCAACGCCATTCCACGCATGTCCATGGAATAACCTATCGAAATTGACACAGATCCATCGTCTGGAATCGATGCCATTTTGCAAGCAGCTTTGGACAACAAGACACAAGTCCCGAAACCGATTCTTGGCCTCCTACCTTCTCCCGAAATCACCGTCTCTTCTCTCCTTGAAAAAAACCTCCCTGCTCTCCTCAATCCATCTGCCATTAAGTTGCGGCCTGCAAAGTCATGCATAACAAACATCGTGACCCGCTGGACTGTCAAAGAGCTACTTGAGGCAGTGATTCCGCCGAGAAGATGGCTCAGTGACCTAGAAATCACACTGAGGAAAAAATGGCTCACCGGTGCCCGTGTTACCTCAATTCAACATCCCACAATCTCCCGATCTGTACCTTCCACTGTGGGTAATAAATTTCTGGTACTCCCTTGTAGATGCCGCAGAACAGAAAGAGAAGTGGAAGAGAGCGGTGTGTTGGGTTTCGGGGCGGGTACGGGGTTTGGGGGTGTATGAGGCGGGGAACTTGGTGTAGCGAATCCCAAGGGGGATGAGGATATGAGCACTAGCTGGAGCAGAGTCCTTGTCATTTGTGAGAGTCCTCACCAAACTCCTCTCGACCGATTGACTGCGGGAAAGGCACCTCGATACCCTCAGTTCGTACCTGAACTTCCGTGTCAGCGAGGACGTGAAGGGCAGAACTGTGTGTTGGGTAGGGGATGTGTATCTCTCGACCTGCCTGAATAAAATCTACAGGGCAACGCGAACAACCATCTGTGCTAATCGGGACCTAAACAAGTATTGAGATGAAATCACCGCGCGTGGCTACAAGCACCTCGTATTCCCTGCGAACCTCGATAACAATCACTGGGTCACATTTTGTGTAGACCTTGAAAAGAAAGGGTTCTGTTATGATACGTCTTCATGTTTCGCAGCATTGGGCTCGCTTACTCACTGCCACTTTATCCAATCTAGGAGGCTCACTTGGTGATCGCGGCCCCAGCACGCAGTTGGACCATATATGCCGTGGATTAAACAACTGGTTGAACGCAACGCTTGGGGTCGAGTCCGAGGACCTAGGCGACACTCTCCCAACTGGACGACAAATGGACCGCCATTCCTGCGGGGTATGTGTCATCAATGTTATGGAGCATGCGGTATTTGGTGTTCCGTTGTTTATGGACAGGGATCACTATCGCCTCCGCATCCAGTGCTTTGTGACGAACTTTGTGGAGGCGGCTAAAATGTGGGGTCCTGTTTTGCGCCAGAAAGAAGTACTCACCTCCGTTCTCCTAGTCTCCCCAGTCTGCGTATGAAACCGCCATCGAACCCACGGACCCAGAGGGTGAGAGAGGTGATGAAGTAGGAGTTACTGGAGTTACAGAGAGTGAGGGAGGTGTTAGCGGGCGATGGAGAACCGCCGGATCTCTTCGAGGCAGTGCCACAAAGTCCAATGTTGAGTACACCGTTCAGTGACACAACTCACCCGCCCTCCTCCGATGCCAGTATTGAAACGACGGACGATGTGGTGAGTGGAGATGACGGAAGGGACGCCACCACATTCAGTGTCGAAGGAGCGAAGCAGCCGAAGAAGAGGATTAAGGGATCGGATGATGAAGGCAATAGGGAATGCGAACCGATTACGAAATGGCGAAAGAAGAGGGCGAGGGAGTTGGATGGTGATAATGACGAGGACCACATGTTGAGCCGTTCAGCAAAGGCTAGTCAAAAGTTGAAGCTTGAAGCTTGAAGGAGGACCTCAGGTCTGGGACACTTGTGGTTGATGAGGGGAAGAGGGAGAGGTTCGAGAAGAGATGTCGTGGGCTTGATGGGCACGCAAAATTCGACTACAAAGGGGGTTGGCAAGTCAGACACTCAAAATATTCGAAATGAGTAAAGATGGAGGAACCGTACAATTTGGCGAGGCTTCGGGGAACACATCAAAGGATGGAAATGGATGGGAGAGAAGGGTCATAATGGAACCATCGACCTATTCTTCAAGCAACGGGACCCGACGGAAACAGGGACGACAAGGATCGCCCAACCTTCGGCGCGGAAGCAAATTGTCGCCGGCGCTCGCGCCAAACCCAAGGAACCGTTGATCAAATTTCAAACCTGATCTCCCATCGATCCCATTCGCCCCGAGCGAGCGCCCTGGGCTCGGAGAGGATCAAGATGAATGGATTGGCAGATATGTTTCCCGCGTCATCGTTGAGGGTGCCGGTTCCCACTCGGATA
>Ga0307509_10012035_pt1 | contig 10383 bp, 6 predicted proteins | sample 10_EM_MG_FD_202245 | JGI IMG/M metagenome (GOLD analysis project Ga0307509, IMG submission 202245) | Populus trichocarpa ectomycorrhiza microbial communities from riparian zone in the Pacific Northwest, United States - 10_EM | ecosystem: Host-associated > Plants > Roots > Unclassified | place...
CGAAGTTGTCCTTGCCGCCCAGCCAGTAGTCGTAGACCCTGGCCACGTGCGCCTTGGTGGCGTCGAGACCAGCCAGGCTCCTCGGCTCATCCATGGTGAGCTCCGATCGGTAGACGCGTCACAGTAGACCCTCGGCGAAGGTGATAACCATATCTCCCGGTCCCCGCGAAGTGGGGCTCGGCCCACCGGCCGCGACCTGGTAACTCAGCCGGACTCGGCGCGGCCCGGGCGCCGGTGACCCATGAGGGCGACCGGGCGCCGGGCGGCGGCGCCGGGTCTTGAGCACCGGGGCCTGACCTACGCGCCCGGGCCCGCCGAATAGTGGGTCAGGAACTGCAGCAGCGCCCGCAGGTCGGCGGGGATCGTGGGGTCGGCGACGGTGCCCTGCCAGCGCCGGCCGCCGCGCTCGATCATCAGGTCGTAGGTCATCAGGTCGGAGCCCGCGGGCAGGCCGGGGCCGGCCGCGCCGAGGCGGGACAGGTCGACCGAGGAGACCAGCTGCACGAGCCGGGCCGCGTCGGCCGGCGGCATACTCGCGGAGTCGAGCCGGACGTGCACCGGGCGGCCGGCGAAACCGCCGACTCGGCGCAGCTCGGCGCGGACGTGCTCGGACATGGCGCCTCCCGTGTTCATGGCGGTTCGCGCGCCCGGTGTGCGGCGGATTTCGCGAGCCGTGCGTCGCGGCTTACCCGGGCCGTGCCGGCGGCCGCTTGTGCGGGTAAACAGGAATTATGGGCATACCCGAAGCCGCACCCGGCCAAGCGGTGGTCGGCACCGCCTGCTGGTCGTGCGGCGAACAGCTCTACAAGACGGTACCCCGCCGTCGCCGCGGGTCCGGACACGTGCTCTGGACCTGCGACGACTGCGGGGTGCTCTGGTCGGAACCGCCGGCCGGCCCCTACTTGACGCCCACCTCGCGGAATGCCGAACGCACCGTCTGAGGGGCGTTCCGGCCGACCTTGCCGTCGCGGGCGAGGATGCGCGCCTGCTCGGCGCAGACGTAGGCGCAGTCGGTGAATTGCGCGTTCGGCCAGAGGTTGACCAGCGTGTTGAACCAGACCCGCGCGGCCGGGAAGGTGCCCAGCTCGATCGCGGTCAGGTAGAACGCCCGGTTGATGATGCCCGAGTTCACGTGCGGGTCGCCACCGGGCACGTACCCGGACATGTCGGCGGCCTGCGGGTCCTTGCCGAGGATCGGGTTGTCGTAGGCGGTGCCGGGGTGCGACATCGAGCGGATCGCCTCGCCGTACAGCTGCTCGGCCATGACCTCCTCGCCGATCAGCCAGTTGTGCTCGCCGGCGTCCACCTTGTGCACCATCTGGTCCACGCACGAGCCGAAGATGTCGGAGAACGCCTCGTTCATGGCGCCCGGCTGATCGGTGTAGGTGAGTCCCGCGGTGTACTGGGTGACGCCGTGGGTCAGTTCGTGCGCGCAGACGTCGACATCCTTCGTGAAGTCGGTGAAAATCGTCTCGTCGCCGTTGCCGAACACCATCTGGGTGCCGTCCCAGAACGCGTTGTCGTACTGGTCGCCGAAATTCACGTTTCCGAGAAGCGTGAGGCCGGCGTTGTCGATGGAGTCGCGCCCGAGAACGTCGCGGTAGAAGTCGCGGGTGGAGCCCAGCCCGTCATAGGCGGCGTTCGCGTTGGCCTGCGCGACCGCGACGTCCCCCTCGCCGCGGACCAGCGTCACGCCGGTGTTCCACTGGTGCTCGTCGTCGTAGATCTGCCGGTCGCCCTTGCCCGGCCGCGGCGGCGTCAGCGCGGCGAAACTCGCGGTGGCGGCGCCGCGCCGGGCCTGCCGCTGCGCCTGGGAGGCGAGGGCCGTGCGCTGTGCCGGCTCGGGGTCGATGCCGAGTTGGCGAGCACTTCTCGCAATATGGTCGATGATGTGCGCGGGCACGTAGAAACAGACTGGACCTGACATGGACCTGCCCCTCGCCGAAGGAATTGATCCGTCAACATTTCGCCGTTTCGCGAGGGCGGGCTGTCAATTCTTGAACAGTTGACACTGTCAATTCTTGAGCAGAACCACGGCAAAACTTGAAAGGCTCCATTCTGTACGCGCGAAGCGTCGCGTCAGAGCGGCGGCGGTTCGGTGAGCTCGCCGAGCCAGTCGGCCACCGCGGTGCGGACGTCGGGGTCGACCGGGACGGCCGGCTCGTGCAGGGCCCGCTGCCAGGCGAGGGCCTTGGAGACCCGGGTGACGCGGCAGGCCAGCGAGGCGGAGCGGCGCAGGCCGGCCGGCCGGGCCAGGTCGGTCCACGGCTCCAGGTAGGCGTCGCGCAGGCGGTCGCGCTCGGGCACGCCGGGGTCGAGCTCGAGCAGGTAGGCGGCGAAGCCGATCGCGACCAGTAGCGACCCGAACGGGTGCGCCACGCTCGAGTCGCCCCAGTCGAAGAACCGGAAGCGGTCACCATCGGGGAAGACGTTGGCGTCGGTCAGGTCGTCGTGCTGGAGGGTGGCGGGGATGCCGTCGGCCGACAGCTCGGCGCACCAGCCGGCGACGTCGGTGGCGACCTCGTTTACCGCGGCCTGGCGGTCCGGGCCCAGGTCGGCCTGGATCCGCGGGTCGGCCAGCAGGGCGGTCAGGCGGGCCGGGAGGTGCTGGGGGCGGTGATCGGGGACGCCCTGGGCCAGCATCTCGAGGGTGTGCGCCGCCAGGTCACGCTGGAGGGCGGCGTAGGACTGCAGCATCGCCGTCCAAGTCGGCAGCAGGCGGTCCTTGGCCACCACCTCGCGCAGGGTGGGGCCGGCGTCGGCGGTCAGCAGCCAGCCCCGGGACGCGTCGACCGCCAGGGGCGCGAGCACGCGGCCGGGCGCCCAGGCGGCAAGCGACGCGGCCAGGCCGGCCTCATAGGCGCAGCCCGGAGTGTTCGCCTTGAACCAGGCGACGCCGGCCGTCGTCGGCACCCGATGGGTCACCGACCAGGGCCGCACCCGGACCTCTTCGATCGCGCCGGTCGGGGGTGTGCCGTGCGCGGTGAGTCGCTCGGTCACCCACCGGTGGGCGGACGCCTGCCATCGCGGGTCGTCCCAGGCGTTGGCCCGCACCGTGGTGTCCATCGCCCGCCACGATAGGGCCGACCCACCCGCCGTGCCGCCCGATTTCCCGCTGAGGCCGGGCCCGGGTGACCGGCCGGCGTCGCTGACCATGATCGGGGTCGATGTTTCGGCCGGATTTCCGGGAGACTGTGGACAGGGGATAGGCGGGCATCTATCGTGGGCGATACCGCCGACAATCGAAGCGCTTCGACAGTAACTTCGGGACATCGTCCTTCGAAACGTGGCCTTCGAATATCCGGCCCGCTCGCGACGACGCCGAGTGGGTTATTTCGCCGTTCCTGAAAATCGAGGAGAATCGCCCATGCGAAGGCGTTTCCTGCCGATTCTGGCGGCCGCTCTGCTGCTGGCGCCGGCCATTCCGGGCGCCGCGCACGCGGACCCGGCCTATCCGTTCCGTGATCCGCATCTGCCGCTCCAGGCGCGGGTCGACGACCTCGTCGGGCGCCTCACGCCGGACGAGAAGATCTCGCTGCTGCACCAGTATCAGCCGGCCATCCCGCGGCTGGGCATCAACCTTTTCAAGGCCGGCACCGAGGCCCTGCACGGGGTGGCCTGGTCCAACGACATCGACAACGGCGGCGCGGTCGTGCAGGCCGACGGCACGTCGTTCGCCCAGCCGGTCGGGCTCGCGAGCACCTGGGACACCGGCCTGATCACCCGGGTCGGCTCGGCGGTGGGCGACGAGGCGCGCGGCTTCAACGCGAAGAACCCGCGGGTCTTCGGGCTGAACCTGTGGGCGCCGGTGGTGAACCTGCTGCGCGACCCGCGGTGGGGGCGCAACGAGGAGGGTTACTCCGAGGACCCGCTGCTCACCGGTGCGATCTCGACGGCGTACGGCGGCGGGCTGGAGGGCGGCGACCCCGACCACCTCAAGGCCGCCCCGACGCTGAAGCACTACCTGGCCTACAACAACGAGGTCAGCCGGGACGTGACCTCGTCGAACGTGCCGAACCGGGTGCTCAACGAGTACGACCGCGCGGCGTTCCAGCCGGCGATCAGCGCGAACGCGGCGACCGGCGTGATGGGCTCCTACAACCTGACCAACGGGCGCCCGAACACGGTGAACCCGGACCTCGCGACCATCGAGCGCGGCTGGAGCAAGTACCCGCTCTTCAACGTCTCCGACGCGTACGCGCCCTACAACCTGACCGGCTCGGAGAAGTACTACGCGACCCAGGCCGAGGCCGACGCCGCGGTGATCAAGGCGGGCATCAACTCGTTCACGGTGGACGACGCCAACGGGACGCCGACCGTCACCGCGATCAAGCAGGCGCTCGACCAGGGGCTGCTCACCGAGCACGACATCGACGTGGCCGCCGGGCAGGCGCTGAGCATCCGGTTCCGGCTCGGCGAGTTCGACCCGGGCGGCGGCAAGTACGGCGCCATCGGCCCGGACGTGATCAACAGCCCGGCCAACCAGAAGCTCTCCCGGCAGACGGCCGACGAGGCGATGGTGCTGCTGAAGAACTCGGGCAACGCGCTGCCACTGAAGCCCGGCGGCAAGGTCGCCGTGGTCGGGCCGCTCGCCGGCACCCTCTACAGCGACTGGTACGGCGGGAAACTGCCCTACCAGGTCACCGCCGTGGACGGGATCAAGGAGCGGGCCGGCAGCGTGGTCAGCTCGACCGGCTCGGACCGGATCGCGCTCAAGGACGTCGCCACCGGCAAGTACGTGACCTCGACCGGCGCCACCGACGCGGACGCCGTCGCGGTGACCGCCGACAGCGCCACCACCGCGGCGCAGTTCGACGCGGACGACTGGGGCCAGGGCGTGCTCACCCTCAAGAACGTCTCGAACGGCAAGTACCTCGGTTACAACTGGGGGCCGTTCATCACCCGCGACGACCAGCCCAACGGCTGGTTCGTGCAGCAGCAGTTCAAGCTCGAGGCGCAGCCGGACGGGACATTCGCCCTCCGATACGCGGGTTACGAGACCTTGGAGAGCTGGTTCGGGCCCAACCGCTACGTCACGGTCGGCGCCGACGGCAAGCTCGCGCTGGGCTCGCCGGACGCCGCGGGCGCCGCGAAGTTCAGCAAGGAGGTGCTGCGCAGCGGCATCGACGAGGCGGTGGCCGCGGCCAAGTCGGCCGACACGGCCGTGCTGGTGGTCGGCAGCCAGCCGTTCATCAACGGCCGGGAGGCGCACGACCGCACCACGATGGCGCTCGGCGCCGGCCAGGAGGCCCTGGTCAAGGCGGTGCAGGCGGTCAACCCGCACACGATCGTCGTGCTGCAGACCAGTTACCCCGACACGATCACCTGGGAGCAGCAGCACGTGCCGGGCATCGTGTGGACGACGCACGCCGGCGCGGAGACCGGGCACGCGATCGCCGACGTGCTCTATGGCTCCTACAACCCGGCCGGGCGGTTGTCGCAGACCTGGTACCAGAGCGACGGCCAGCTGCCGGCCGACCTGCTCGATTACGACATCATCACCTCGAACCAGACCTACCTTTACAGCAAGCAGGCGCCGCTCTACCCGTTCGGCTACGGCCTGTCGTACACGTCCTTCAAGTACGGCAAACCCACGCTCGGCAACGGCCGGGTCACCTTCACCGTGACCAACACCGGCAAGCGGGACGGCGACGAGGTGGTCCAGCTGTACACCCACCAGCGCACCTCGCGGGACAAGACGGCGGTCAAGCAACTGCGCGCCTTCGACCGGGTGCATCTGGCGGCCGGCCGGACCAGGACCGTCAGCCTGCCGCTGACCACGAACGACCTCCGGCACTGGGATGTCACCCGCGGCCGGTGGGTGGTGGAGAGTTCGGCCTACGACATCATGATCGGCTCGTCGTCGGCCGACATCCGGCAGTCGACCACCTGGAACGTGCACGGCGAGACGATCCCGGCGCGGGACCTCGCCAAGGTCACGCGGGCGGAGAACTTCGATGCCTACGCCCCGGCGGTCCGGCTCGTCGACGAGTCGAAGGCGTCCGGCACGGCCGTGGGCTCGTCGGCGGCCGGCGACTGGATCGCCTTCAAGGACGCCGACCTGCGCGGGTCTTCGTTCAGCGCTTCGGTTTCGGCCCCGGCGGCGACCACCATCCAGGTACGCCTCGATTCGCCGGCCGGCAAGCTGCTCGGCACCGCCGCGGTTCCGGCCACCGGCGACGTCTATCAGTACGCGACCACCACCGCCGCGCTGGCGTCGGTCCGCCCCGGTGGGCAGCACGACGTCTATCTCGTGTTCGGCGGCGCGCTGCGCGTGTCCACATTCTCCATTCGGTGAGAGGGGAACCCGTCCGCCCGCCTGGTCAGCGGGCGGGCGGGTCGCCGCTCCTCGCACTCCTGAGGGAGCCCGCATGAAGATTCGCCGCATCCTGCTCGTCCTTGCCTTGACGCTCGCCGGCCTGGTCACGATCGCCGGGCCGGCCGCCGCGGCGCCGGAGCACCGCGTGACGTACGACCGATATTCACTGATGCTCGACGGTCGCCGCATCGTTCTTTCGGCAGCCGAGTTCCACTACTTCCGGCTGCCCTCGCCCGACCTCTGGAAGGACATCCTGGAGAAGGAGAAGGCGGCCGGCTTCAACGCGATCTCGCTCTACTTCGCCTGGTCGTTCCACTCGCCCGCGCCCGGGAAGTACGACTTCACCGGGGTCCGCGACGTCGACCGGCTGCTGCGCACGGCCGAGGAGGTAGGGCTGTACGTGATCGCCCGGCCCGGCCCCTACATCAACGCCGAGACCAGCGGCGGGGGCTTCCCGGCCTGGCTCAAGACGGTGCCGGGGCGGGCGCGCAGCAGCGACGCCGGCTACACGGCCGCCTATCACGACTGGCTCGCGCACATCAATCCGATCCTCGCCCGGCATCAGGTGACCCGCGGCGGCTCGGTGGTGCTCTACAACGTCGAGAACGAGTACCAGGTCAACACCGACGCGGTGTACATGCAGGAGCTGCAGGACACCGCTCGGGCCGACGGGATCGACGTTCCGATCATGACGAACGACTGCTGCGACGCCGGATCCTGGTCGTCGACCTGGGGTTCGGGCCTGGGCGCGGTGCAGATCCCGGGGGTGGACGACTATCCGCAGTCGTTCGAATGCCAGAACGCCTCGACCACCTGGGGGCCGTGGGGCGCGGGCGTGACCGAGCGGGTGCGCGCCGACGCCCCGGTCTTCGCGGCCGAATATCAGGCCGGCGCGATCGACCCGAACAACGCCGGATACGACGCGTGCCGGGAGCTGACCGGCGTGCCGTACACCAAGTACTTCCAGAAGGGGAATGTCGTGCTCAGCGGGGCGACGGCGTTCAACTACTACATGGGGTTCGGCGGGACGAACTGGGGCTGGATCGGGCAGCCGAACGACGTCTACACCTCCTACGACTACGGCGCGGCCATCGACGAGGCACGCCAATTGACCTCGAAGTACTTCGAGTACAAGCGGCAGAACTACTTCCTGCAAGCGGTGCCGCCGCTGACCAGGACCGATCCCTCGGCCGCACCGGTCGTCGCCGGGCTGGAAACCGCATCACGGACCAACCCCGATGTGGGTACGCAGTTCCTCCTGGTCCGGAACGGGTCCACGGCGCCGGTCTCCTCCACGCTTTCGTGGAACGGCTACACGCTGCCGCTCACCCTCCCCGGGCACGACGCCAAGATTCTGGTCGGCGGGTTCGACCTGGGCGGGCAGCGTCTCGTCGCGTCGACGTCGGAGCTGCTGACCACGGCGTACATCAATCGGGATGTCGCGGTCTTCTACGGTTCCGATGGGACGCCGGGTACGACGGTGCTGCGCTATTCCTCGGCGCCGGCGGTCAAGGTGCTCGACGGAACGGTGACATCGTCGTTCGCGAATGGGGACCTGCGGCTCGACTACACCCATCACGGGCTCGCCCGAGTGCTGATCGGCGGCGGGGGACGCCGGCCGCTGCTGCTTCTGCTCGGTACCGATGACACGGCCGGTTCGTTCTGGCGGTCCGATACCGCCGCCGGACCGGTCCTGGTGCGGGGCACGTCCCTGGTGCGGTCGGCTGCCGTCAATCATGGAACGGTTTCGCTACGGGCGGATACCGCTTCGGCCGGGCCGTTCGAGGTGTTCGCGCCGGCGGGAAGGGTCGTCGTCAACGGTGAGCCGGTGCTGACCCGGGTCTCGGCCGGCGGATCCTTGACCGGCGAGTTGCCCGGCCCGCGCGCGGTTTCGCTGCCGGACCTGTCCGGGTGGCGGCAACAGGCCGAAACGCCTGAGGCCCAGCCGGGGTTCGACGACTCGCGATGGACGATCGCCGACAAATCGACCAGTCTCAGCACGTTCCAGCCGCTCACCCAGCCGGTGCTGTTCAGCGACGAGTACGGCTACCACGCCGGGAGCGTCTGGTATCGCGGACGGTTCACCGCTACCGGGAGTGAGACGACGGTGTCACTCAACGCGATCACCGGGAAGCGCGGGAACTACCTGGTGTGGCTGAACGGGCGTTACCTGGGCAGCGCGGTGGGTGGGGTGCAGGCCGACTCGGACCCGCCGGCCAACCCGTCGCCGGGGGCTGGGACGTTCACCATCCCGGCCGGACTGGTGAAGCCGGGGTCGGCGGCGGTGCTGTCCGTGCTCGTGCAGAACATGGGCAACAACGACGACTGGACGGCCGAGGACAGCCGGTTCCGGCAGCCGCGCGGGCTGGTCGGGGCGGCGGTCGACGGCGTGCCGGCGATCTCCTGGAAGATCCAGGGGCAGGCCGCGGTCGACCCGGTCCGGGGCGGGCTCAACAACGGCGGCCTCTACGGCGAGCGCAACGGCTGGACGCTGCCGGGCTACCCGGACCGCTCCTGGCCGCCGGCCACCCGGTCGGTGCCGGCCGGGGTGAGCTGGCTGCGGACCGGCTTCGCCCTCGACCTGCCGCGCGGGCAGGACAATTCGATCACGCTCCGCTACGACGGGACGATCCCGCCGGGTTACCGCGAGCAGATCTTCCTCAACGGGTGGAACCTCGGCGAGTACGGCGCGGCGATCGGCCCGCAGACCTCGTTCGTGCTGCCCGCCGGCCTGCTGCACCAGAACGGCCGGAACACCCTCGCGATCGCCGTGATCGCCGAGCGGCCATCGACGGTGACCGTTCCGCGGCTGGCGGTCGCCGGAACCCAGCGCGGAGGTGTGCCGGTGCGTGACGTCCCGACTTGATCAATTGGGTAGTTAGGATTCCTGGCGAAGGGCGCATGATGGAACGCGACCGGGTCACGTGGGGAGGGCCGATGCCGACGATCAACGACGTCGCCCGGGCAGCCGGGGTGTCGCCGAGCACGGTGTCGTACGTGCTGAGCGGCCGTCGTCCGATCTCCGCGCAGACCCGGGCCCGCGTCCAGGCCGCCATCGCCGAGCTCGGCTTCCACCCGCACGCCGGCGCCCGGGCGCTCGCGAGCAGCAGGACCAACGTCGTGGCGCTCGTGGTGCCGCTGCGGGTGGACGTCAACGTGCCGGTCATCATGCAGTTCGCCACCGCGGTGGTGACCGCGGCCCGCACGCACAACCACGACGTGCTGCTGCTGACCAAGGACGAGGGCACCGCCGGCCTCGAGCGGGTGGCCCACTCGACCATGGTCGACGCGCTCATCGTGATGGACGTCGAGAAGCACGACATGCGCATCCCGGCGCTGCGCCGGCTCAAGCAGCCGACCGTGCTGATCGGGCTGCCCGACGACCCGGACGGCATCATCTGCGTCGACCTCGACTTCGCGGCGGCCGCCCGGGAGACGCTGCGTCACCTGGCGTGGCACGGTCACCGGCGGATAGCGCTGGTCGGGCCGTCGCCGGCGGTCTACCGCCGGGGGACCAGCTACGCCGACCGGTTCCTGGCCGGGTTCACGGCGGCGTCCGAGGAGTTCGGGCTCGAGACGATGACGCACCCGTGCGAGCCGGGCCAGGAGGGGGTACGCACCTGCCTCGCCGACATCGACGCGCAGCTCGACGGGGTGACCGCGCTGGTGGTGCACAACGAGGAGGCGCTGCGGCCGCTGCTCGACCAGCTGCGCGCGGCCGGCCGGCGGGTGCCGGAGGACATCTCGCTGGTGGCGGTCTGCCCCCGGGACGTGGCTCTGTCCATGCCGCTTCCACTGACGTCGGTCGACATACCGTCGCACGACGTGGGCGGCCTGGCCGTCGAGACGGTGATGAAGCTGCTCGACGGGCGGCACACCGAGCCGGTGCGGCTGCTGCCGCCGACGCTGGTCGAGCGGGAGAGCTGCGCGTCCCCGGCGGTCTGAGGGAGGGACCGGGCCGCGCGCGAGCTCTCCTGAAGTCATCCGGGCAGGGGCTCATATTCGGCCAGCAGGGCAACCAATGAGCGGTCGATGCGGCAGGCCGTCGCCAGGACCCGGTAAGA
>Ga0307509_10012036_pt1 | contig 10382 bp, 12 predicted proteins | sample 10_EM_MG_FD_202245 | JGI IMG/M metagenome (GOLD analysis project Ga0307509, IMG submission 202245) | Populus trichocarpa ectomycorrhiza microbial communities from riparian zone in the Pacific Northwest, United States - 10_EM | ecosystem: Host-associated > Plants > Roots > Unclassified | place...
TGGGAAGGAACTGGGCGCGTCTGGGAGGAGAGAATTCGCAGTCGAAAGTCTTCTGGGGGAGGTGGCAGGCGAATGGGTGCTTCCGGCGCTGCAGGGGGGAGGGGTTTTGCGCTGGGGGTATGGTTGCTAGGCAAACTGCGCCAGGGTGCACCCGGTGCGTCCGGACGGAAAAAGGTAGCGCCCGGAAGAAACGAGCACGGGCGGAAGCACCCAGAACTGGAGTTTAGGTTATAAGCGCCTGGTACGTCCGGGGGACGGGGCGAACAGGATGCAACAGGGCGCAGGGCAGTTTTTTTGCTGATGTTTGTGCGGAGATTTGTGCAGTTAAGCATTACTCTGTCGGCTTTCTTAGCCCAGCCGTGGAGGACATCCTCCAGCGTGACATATACCGGAGCTGGCTGGCTTTTCTGATCATGCCATTTCCGTTGTCTTTCCTGTACCCTTTGTATTGTCTCTCGGATTTCTTGCCAGGTGCCTTCCCAATCCTTTACCATAAGCTCACTGTCTGGGTGTATTCCCTTATTATCTGACACCATCCCCGACTACTGCGTTTGCGGGGCGAACCCATAATTAATTTCAAAGGGACTACCCTTTGTGGATTCAGACGTTGAGGTATTATACGCATGTTCCGCAAACAGTAACAGGGATACCCAATCGTCTTGCTGATAGGTGCAATAACTCCTTAAGTATTGCTCCAGTGTCTGATTAACCCTTTCAGTTTGCCCATGGCTTTCAGGGTGGAATGCTGTTGACATATTCAACTTCACTTGCAGTAGTTGCATGAGGCTTGTGCAAAATTTAGACATGAATCGGGTATCTCGGTCAGAGACTATTGATTCAGGAAGCCTATGGAGGCGCCAGATTTCTTTAACAAACGTCAAGGCCAGTTCCTTATTATGTTCCTCAGTCTTCAGCGGAATGAAGTGTGCCATTTTGGAGAACCTCTCTACAATGACCCATATCTTCGCATAGCCTTCTGACTTTGGTAACCCAACAATCAAGTCCATGGATATTGCCATCCATAGTCTTATAGGAACTTCTATGGGTTATAGGAGCCCATACTTCTTATGCCTGATAACCTTGTTAGGTTGAGATACATCGCAAGAGCGCACGTACTCAGTAATGTATTCATCCATCTTTGGCCAATAGAAGTTAGCCCTAACCCTGCCAATGGTCTTTTATGTTCCGAAATGTCCAGCAATCTTTGAATCATGTTCTGCCTCCATGATCTTTCGTCTTAGACCTTCATCCTTTGGAATGTACCACCTGTTCTTATACATGAGCAAGTCCTTTTCGATACAAAAGTTTGTATCAACCTTACTATCGCCTTTGAGGAGTGCCTTTAGCGTTGGTAAATAGGTTTGATTACTATTGGCTGCTTTTACAAGAGCCTCATGAAAGGTTGTCTGCAACCAAAAACCTTGGCAAGTCTGCAACACGTGTGGTTGCAAGATGACAGGCTCCTCATGAACATACTGTGGAGAGTGAAAAAATGTAAAAGGTTCGGAATTACTCCCCCCTTCAGGGCGGTAGTCCCTACGCCTCGACAAAGCATCAGCCTTTTCATTCAACCGTCCTTCTCTATAGTTAATCTTAAAATTGAACGGTTGTAGAAACTCTGCCCAGCGGTGTGGTCTGCGGTTTAGAGTCTTTGTAGTATGAAAGAACTCCAAATTCTTATGATCGGTATACACCAATATCTGATGATCAACCGACAGCAACATATATGCCCATTCCTTAAAGGCTGCCACTATTGCGGCCATCTCCTTATCATGGACGTCATAATTTATCTCTGCTGGCGAGAACTTTCTACTATGAAAAGCTACAGGATGCAGTTTCTCATCTTCACAGAGTAGAGATAATACGGCTCCTAACGCAAAGTCACTAGCGTCGGTTTCCAACTTAGTCGGACGAGTGTCATCAAAGTGTGTCAGAATTGGACCTGTGGTGAACATTTCCTTCAATTAGTCAAAAGCTTCCTGACATGAAGGAGTCCACGTCCATTTGATACCTTTCTTTGTCAAGTCAGTTAATGGTTTGGCTATCTTGCTAAAACCTTTTATGAACCGACGATAAAAATTAGCAAAGCCCATAAAACTTTGCACATTGACGACCTTCTCGGGCGTTGACCATGCCCGGATCTCTTCAACTTTTGTACATGTCCTAGAGATTCCTCTATCGGATATTTTATACCCAAGGAACTCTACTTCCCGTTGCTGGAAGCTTGACTTCTTAATGCTAACCCAAAGGCGTGCGTTTCTCAGCCTTTCCATAACCCGCCTTACCAGGGCGACATGTTCTTCAACTGTTTCCGTATAGATCAGAATGTTATCCATATAGGCGATTACTCCGACATCTAGCAGGTCACGGAATACGTCATTGATTTTACTCAGGAACGTTGATGGTGCGTTGCATAACCCAAAGGGCATCACGGTATACTCATAAAGACCATATCTGCTTTTGAAAGCGGTCTTCTATTCTTCACCTTCCACCATGCGGATAAGGTAATAGCCATTCTTCAGATCCAATTTTGTGAAGATAGTGGCTTTACCGAGCCTGCTCCTGAGCTCGCTCATCAAGGGTAACGGATACTTATTCTTGATAGTAATCTTGTTTAACCCTCGGCAATCAACACATAACCCAAGCGTTCCATCAGGCTTCAGCACAAATAATATAGGGGCGCCTATTGGCGAGGAAGATCTTCGAATCTTTCCATGGTCTTCCATTTCCCTAATATAATCCCAAAGTGCGTCTAATTCCTTCTTAGACGAGGGATAGATAGGCCCTTCTGGTAGTTTGGCCTCTGGAAGCAAGTCGATACGATGATCGTATTTACTATGCTCAGGTAAAGCATTGATTTTCTCTTGACAGAATATATCTGCATAGTCTCTATATTCAGGGAGAATCTTAATTTTGATGTCCTAGCCCTCTTCATCAGTGTAAAGGGCCATGCCCATGACAAAGATATTGTCTGGGTCTTGGGCTAAGAGTTCCTCTTCTGTGATGAACTCTAAGCGCCTTTCTTTCCTTAGGCAGGGGGCTTTACAATATTCTGATCGCCACTTAAGACTGCCCTTCTCGCAGTTAATATCTGGGTTGTGGTCCTTTAGCCACGACATTGGCAGGTAACAATTCACTTTGCCTGTCGGCATATCTGCGACTTCAAATCGCATTTTATTCATATCGTCTGCTATATACATATCCACAGTAGTGGTATAGTGTAGACCTGAGCCGGGAATGTGGTTTCCGCTGGCATCTAAGATCTGTGTCGGTTCCTTTAGACGTACACAAGGTACTGGGGCATTATTAACCCAATCACTGCTTAATACAGCCCCAGTAGCGCCACTATCTAACAATAAGAGGGCTTCACCACTTAGCCTCTCTTGATTGGGGCTCCATTCCAATCTCACTCTTACCTGAATGGATCTTGTGTGTGGCGGTAGGCCTGCAAGCCTCAACCGCTTATCGGGTCTCTTGTCCCTAAACATTGCGGTTAGTAACTTTCCAGAAGAAGTTGGTATGGTTTTACAATAGCCAATCAATGTCTCTTGCCTTTCGACACAAGAGCAGCCACAACAGGTCGTGAATAACTTTTATCACTTGATAAATTTGACGGGGTTTCAATAGCTTGGCTGTTTACTATCACGCCAGCATGATTTCGGGTATTCAACCCTCCTCAGGTAAACTTGCAAAATAACTTCAATTGCTAAGTCAAGTCCAGCCTGATGATATCAACACAAAACCCAACCAAATTCAATCCAGAATTTCAAACAATATGACATAAGCAAATAACACTTTGGCAAAATCACATAAGAAACAAAACAAAAGCGTAAAACAAAGTATCGCAACCATTCCCAATATAACAAAAGAAACTCAACCAATCTCGCTATTCCTATAGCCAGATATTAGTTTCAATATGTTGTACCTCTGGTGGGGAACATTACTGCTTCGTTTCCGTCATCTAGCTCATCAGCCCTTCTAGGCTCTAGAGTAGAGTCAGCCTTTGCATTCCTATCACCTCTTGAGATAGATCTTACCTAGCGATCCATATCGGTATCAATCTCCAAGATATTCAAATCTGGAGGTGGTGATCCGCGGACCTTGGCTACCACTTGCTTAACAGCAGGTTTCGGAGCAGCTTTAATGCGGCGCGATTTCGGGACTTGGGTAGCTTCGTATCCAGCTTCACCGGCGCCTCTTTTTCACTTAATTCGAGAGGACGCAACAACTGGAGTAGCCGACGGACACTTTGCCCAGTAGTGACCGGCTTGTTCACATCGCAAGCATTGATTCAACCGTTTGCGTTTGTCAATCAGAGTCTGTGGAATATCGCGATGCATTTTCATTTGCTCTGTTTCTTGAGGTCTTGAAGACCCAGAGGCATGGTTGCGGGGTTTCTGTAGGCGTGGCCCCGAGCCTTTCTTATCCTTTCGCTGTCTCTTAGCGGACGATTGCCTAGCATCACTCTTTTCCGGTCTGGAATGATGTTTTTCCTTTGTAACCGTACGATTAAAGGAAGTAACGTCTTCCAACTGATGTCCGGTTTGATGGAGGAGATTGATATATTCGACGTATTCGTCAGGACGCGGAGTTTTTAAAGCCCATGCATTGGGAAGGTCTGTAGTTATAGCTACGTGGGCTTTGTCCTTGCCAAAATTGCCGCTATAACCCAACTCTAAAGCCAGTCTCATCAGCTCGTCACAAAAGTGATCGATCTTACCGGACTTCATAGTCATATCATTCCACTCCCTAAGAGCGCGATCCCGATCGGTGTGTCCACCAAAACTCGACACCAGCCCCTGCCGAAAACCTTCCCAACTGCGAAGGACATTTTTCGGATCGAAGGGAATCCCTTCTTGACAGGCACCCTCTTCACTAACGTAAGGGTGTATGCTCTGGTACCATTTCTTGGCAGGACCTTGGAGAAGTGTGATTACCAAACTGACTTTATCCCATTCCTTGCGGAGGGATTCCATAAAGTAGTCCAGTTTGATTCCGCAATCCTGTAGGAAGCGTTGAGTATCGGTTGAGTCACCTTTGAACGGATCGACACCTAATTTCTCATGTTTCTTCGGTTGATGCGCTGACTTCTTACCCTTGCGTTGTTTCCGAAGATACTCAGCAAGCTCATGACACCGCTTATGATACTCTTTCTTCCTCGCATCATTCCAGTGGGACTTGCGTCTCCCTAGGAATCTTCGCGGATTGGGAAGGGAGGAGTCAGAATCACCAGGATCTCCACCGCCTCCAGCGTTTCCACCACGGAGAGGAAGATTTCCTCCACTGCCACAAGCGTTGCCGCTGGGGCCTTTTCTAGGGAAATCATACCCACTAAAACCATCTTCGCCCGGCACGTCTTCGTCCATTCCCTCAGGTAATGGGTTAGAAGGTGGGGCAGGAGGTTGTTGGCTAGCGGCACGAGTGTTAACCGCATAGACTCTTAAAAAATCAGGGCAGTAACTATCCCTAGTGTGCCTTACACTCTCACAGTACCCACATCGGTTCTGTTTAGACTTTGGCTGAGGAGCGAGGTTCCTAGGTCTCGACCAAATATTGATCGCCTCAAAGTCACTCTTGAGACATGGAAACCTATGCTCATAACGAATATCTCTTCCTTCGGCCATAACCATATAGTCAGGAGAACAAACACCCGTAGGAGCTAGCTCTTCTGACCTTCGGGTAAAACCGGAAGGTCAAACATTACGCAAAGCTTTTGCTGGTGCAGGTGGTGCTATTGCCGAAACAAAGGCACCTGGGACTTGTGGAGTGGTAGGTACAGGGGTTTGCCCTGCTACCGCAAAGGGGCGTTCTCGTTTGATACGAATCGCCGGCGTATTTTGTTCCACTGCCTAAGGGGCAGGTACTGTCGACGCTCGTGGTAAAGGGAGTGTGTTGTGGGGACAGCCTCCCGAGGTGGCGGCTCAGGAGAATGCTGTCTCCATGATTTCCCCGACTCAATGGAGCTAGATTTGGTAACCCCCAGAGGACGTGACGAGGGCCGGAGGTTTTTAAGCAAACGAGTTGTTCCCCGTGATCGGACAACCTCCTTGAAGGCCACTTCGAGAGGGCTTCGACGTTCATGTGCTTTGGCCACCTCCTTTTGCAATTGCGCAAGCTTCTCTTGCTGTGCGACGAATGGTCTACCCACCTCATTCAACCAAGGTTGATATTTCTCATTTATCATGCAGGATGCGACTTCAGCAGCGTACTGAGGAGGGGGTTCTTGTAACGGAGGCACCCTATAGAGAGGTGAACTCTAAGGTTGCGACCGCACCAAACACTCAAAGTAGAAGATAAAGATGAGGTAAAATAATTCACAAGAATCAACGGTAAAACTTAATATAGTTAAGCTTGAAGCTTCACTCAATTTAGTTCTCTCGAGGAAAAGTCGGTTGTCGAAGTAGAATGCCAAACGCTTAAACTTAAGTAGATATCAGATTTAAGCCTTTCACATTCACCACTACTTCCGACCTTTCTGCGAGTACCCTGTCCTGCTCAGGGTTCGTCCCACGTCTACCCTCAATCAGGATTTATCCTGCCGGAAGTGTCGGACCCACTCGGGTACACTTAACTCCGTCAATAGGATATGAGTTTCTGCAATGCATTTCCAATACAACCGCAGGGGGAAAAACTCTTCCTATCGAAGTCATACCAGTGGCTAACTGTTATGACAACAACCGGAAACAATACCTAGGTGGTGGACTCACTGGCCCAGTGGCAGTTTCGTCTATACAAGCTATGCAGTCCATCATTTAATATACGCGACTATTTAATGTGATAAATTGACATGCAAGCTCCCCCGGTGAGCTGTAGCCGATTGTTGGCTAAGTGGGCGCTACCCATAGCCAGCCTCTCGGGACATACTCTACAGTAATAAGACTCCTACCTCTAGAGTCCAATAACAACCCATAGTAATGCTACAAATCAAGGGGAGAAGGTTCGGGCTGGTTACTAAGGTATTTGTCTTGAAAGCACCCTGGCCTTCTGAGACTACCTGAGTACCACTAGGAAGACTACCCTACAACCCGTAGGCTAGAATAGACTCCTAGATGCCCGAGAGACCATATATGAGCGACCTCCATTTTGGCGGTTGCTCATACTCCCCTTATATATCCTGCGAATGACATTCAGTCGGACGGACGGCGACGACTTATACGGTGTTACGGCAGCTGCTCCAATGACCTGTTTTTACAAGCCAACGAGCAACTACACAGCCGTCTGCCTATGACGCGCCGTCCGAATGCTGGGGCCAGAGGGGGGTGTTAGTAAAACCCGCCCAAGTTCAATAGCATGTTTGGGCCACCCTTACGTAGGCGTGGGGCCTGCCCGCGCAGATGCGTGTGCCCCCAAGAACATCTAAGAGCCCATAGAATGTGAGGCAATCGACCTCTAAGTTCCAGGATGACTTTGCCGGTGAAGGTAGGGTAACTTGGACACCTCAGTAGGGTAACTGGGGTCCATGGGCATAATGACCAAATTCCCAAGGTAGGGTAACTTTGTGTTCTTATGCCTTTAACCGCTCAGAAAGTCCTCTAGCCGACCACAGCAGTGGTCTTGGAGTTCCGTGTAACATTCCCATAATTCTCTTGACCTTATGCGAATGTCTTCCCGAAAGGTTACCCTGCCTAGTAGAGTACCTCAAGGCTACTCAACAGTTACCTAGGCCTTATCGTAGGTTTACCAGCTATTTGTATAAAGTATACGAGACCATACCACCTCTGGTTACCTCTTGGTATACCATTTGGGCTAAGGTGATAGTGATTGTAGCTACCTATCATAGGGTCGTTACACTACTCCCGTCTTCTCTTGGTCTGTCCTCAGACCGTCAACCTCGTCTCTTAGTTCCACGGTTTGGATTGTCTATAACCCTATGGTCTTTAGGTTTAGATAGATACCTCTCCTGGAATTGTTGCAATGCTTGCATTGCAGTATCTTCTAACATCTCAAACGGTTCCCAAGAATTCTCTTCTGGACCGTACCCTTCCCAAGCAACCATATATTGCACAAAGCGGTGTGGAAATTTTGACTTAGGATTCCCATACCATCTGCTATCAACCACTTCCGCAACAACATAGCTAGGCTCATTGTCCACTATGTCAGGTGTTGGTATTATCTTTTGAGGACTGCCCACAGGATACTCACGATAGGGTTCCAACAGACTAACATGGAATACAGGATGGATGTCCCATCTCTCCGGCAGCTCAACCTCATAGGCCCTAGACCCCACCTTGCGTTTGACAACAAAAGGTCCAAAAATCTTATAGTCTAGTTTTTCCATAGGCCTTTTTGTACGGAGGTTCTTGCGGTTTAGCATAACCCTATCCGCTTTCTTGGCTCTGCCCTGTGAGACATCTTCCAATGTAACATATTCCGGAGCTGGCTGTCTCTTTTGATCATGCCATTTCCGTTGTCTTTCCTGTGCCTGCTTTATTGTCTCTCAGATCTCCTACCACGTACCTTCCCAATCCTTCACAACAAGCTCGCTGTCTGGATGGATGCCTTTGTTATCCGACACCATCCACGACCACAGAGTCTGTGGCGAGAATCCATAATTTATTTCAAAGGGACTAGCCTTTCCGGATTCCGACATTGAAGTATCATACGCATGTTCCGCGAAGGGCAACAGCGATACCCATTCGTCTTGTTGATATGAACAATAACTTCTTAAATATTGTTCTAGTGTCTGATTAACCCTTTCAGTTTGCCCATCACTTTCTGGGTGGAATGCGGTAGACAGGTTTAGCTTTCCTTGCAATAGCTGCATCAAGCTTGTCCAAAACTTGGACATGAATCGGGTATCTCGGTCAGAGACAATTGATTCAGGAAGCCCATGGAGGCGCCAGATTTCTTTCACGAACGTCAAGGCCAATTCCTTAATGCGTTCCTCCGTCCTTAGCGGTATGAAATGTGCCATCTTGGAGAACGTGTCTACGATGACCCATATCTTTGTATACCCGTTGGACTTTGGTAGACCAACAATGAAGTCCATGGATATTGCAGTCCATGGTCTCATGGGAACTTTTAAGGGTTCTAGGAGTCCAAACTTCTTGTGCCGGATGACTTTATTACGTTGACATACATCACGAGAGCGAACCTACTCGGTAATGTTTGCATCCATCTTTGGCCAATAGAAGTTAGCCCTAACCCTACCAATGGTCTTGTATGTTCCGAAGTGTCCAGCAATCTTTGAATCATGTTCTGCCTCCATGATCGTTCGCCTTAGACCTTCGTCCTTTGGAATGTACCACCTGTTTTTATACAGGAGCAAGTCCTTTTCGATACTAAAATTTGTATCAACCTTACTATCGCCTTTGAGGAGTGCCTTTAGTGTTGCTAAATAGGTTTGATCACTATCGGCTGCTTTCATAAGAGCCTCATGAAATGTTGTCTGCAACCGACAACCTTGGCAAGTCTGCAACACATGTGGTCGCAAGATGACAGGCTCCTCTACAATATACTGTCCAGGGCGAAAAAATGTAAAAGGTTCGGAATTACTCACCCCTTCAGGGCGGTAGTCCCTACGCCAGACAAAGCATCAGCCTTTTCATTCAACCGTCCTTCTCTATAGATAATCTTCAAATTGAACGGTTGTAGAAACTTTGCCCAGCGGTGTTGTCTGCGGTTTAGAGTCTTTGTGGTATTAAAGTACTCCAAATTCTTATGATCGGTATACACCAATATCTGATCATCAACCGACATCAACATATATGCCCATTCCTTAAAGGCTGCCACTATTGCGGCCATCTCCTTATCATGGACGTCATAATTTATCTCCGCTGGCGAGAACTTTCTAGTATGAAAAGCTACAGGATGCAGTTTCTCATCTTCAGAGAGTAGAGATAATACGGCTGCTAACGGAAAGTCACAAGCGTCGGTTTCCAACTTAGTCGGACGAGTGTCATCAAAGTGTGTCAAAATCGGACCTGTGGTAAACATCTCCTTCAATTTGTCAAAAGCATCTTGTCATGAGGGAGTCCACGTCCATTTGATACCTTTCTTTTTTAAGTCCGTTAATGGTTTGGCTATCTTGCTAAAACCTTTTATGAACCGACAGTAGAAATTAGCAAAGACCATGAAGCTTTGCACATTGACGACCTTCTCGGGCGTTGACCATTCCCGGATCTCTTCAACCTTTGTACTTGTCATAGAGATTCCTCTATCGGATATTTTATACCCAAGGAACTCTACCTCCCGTTGATGGAAGCTTGACTTCTTAATGCTAACGCAAAGGCGTGCCTTTCTCAGCCTTTCCATGACCCGCCTTACCAGGGCGACATGTTCTTCAACTGTTTCCGTATAGATTAATATGTCATCCATATAGGCGATGACTCCGACATCTAACATGTCACGGAATACATCGTTGATCATACTCTGGAACGTTG
>Ga0307509_10012037_pt1 | contig 10382 bp, 13 predicted proteins | sample 10_EM_MG_FD_202245 | JGI IMG/M metagenome (GOLD analysis project Ga0307509, IMG submission 202245) | Populus trichocarpa ectomycorrhiza microbial communities from riparian zone in the Pacific Northwest, United States - 10_EM | ecosystem: Host-associated > Plants > Roots > Unclassified | place...
GCAGCTATGGGATTCGAAGACATCCAGGAACGCCTCAGGAAGGTCTTCCATGCCACCAACTGAGTTCCCTATATCGTTATTTACACACACATTGTATTACCCACAAATAACTTGTAGCAATAGCCACTGTTCAATAGCCCTCCTTAATCCTTACATACGCTCCTTAATTTCAAATCCAACTCGTATTTCGGCCGTTGAAACGTTCGGTCCTTGATAAAAGACGCGTCACGGGTTCGCGATCGCGACACGATCGAGCTTTGTAGGTGTGATGTCAGAACCACCACGACGATCAACTCGGTCGCGGAAAGCCCAGCAGCTCGTCGAATCCTCTCCTACAAGTGCGTCGGGGACGAATGGGGTCCCAGAGGAGATCGGCGTTGACGACGTCATGACGAACCCGAAGAGCAAACTGACTCAGGTGGATCTAAGCGTGAGCACTCTGACCCTTTCCTTTCAATTACGTAGGTGCGGTCGGCTGAAAAGCTACGCGTAGGAAGAGATGTTCACTTTTGACGCTTGGCTATCCCTGCCCCCAGAGTCTCGTGTGGAGCTAGCCAAGCTCTTACCCCCGACTGCGTTCGCCTCGTTCATCCCGACCATCGACCCTGCTCACCCGTCCGTCGCGGGAGGCGACTCGATGGACATCGGCTCATTGTCAGAGCAGACCCCAGATGCGTTGGACCCAATGTTCTTTTCGGACTCGCATTTCCTCGCAGCGCTGCGGACGTTCCAGGATCACCTGCATAGCGGGTGGTTGACTGAGGACCATAGGATAAAAATTGACAAATACCGCGCGGGGATCGAGGGTGGAACCATGCACGCTGCATGGAAGGACGATGCGTGGAGCCAGAGCCAAGTAGAGGAGGACGCCGCCGCCGCCTCGAAATCGGGCTCCACCTCACAAAGGTTCGTCCTCCATCCTTTTGTAAAGGGCTTCCTCAATCTGGTAGAGAGCTCAGCTCCGAATCGTATAGACAACCGAGAGAGATCAAGCTAAGTGATCTTCTCGAGGGTGGTTTCCTCGGAGTAGGTGACGTGCTCGCCTACAAACGAACGTTCTCCCATATAAACATCACGGTGGAGAAGGATATCATGGTGCGGTCTTTAATAAACCCGAATACTCCACCCCCACCGCATCGTAATGACAGCAACGTGATTTTCACTTCACAGATCGCCGGGGGTGGCAGACCTTCTAAATCAATCGTGGTGCTAGTTCCATCAGGGACGACTAAGTACCTACCGCCAGCCCTCGCGTCATCCTCAATACCTACGGAGGATCTATTCCCCGACGATAACTCCCTACTGGAGGTATCCATCACGACCCCCTCGTCACTTGAATCCGGTATCCTCGATACAGACGGCAGAGTCAATAAACTCCAGCGGACGAACGGTAACGCCTGGAAGTATCTCTCAGTATGGAAGTCCATGAAATGTGGCGGTACAAACGGGTTCGCCTTCCCTGAAAGAGGCGGAAGGCAAGATACGGGAACGTTACACTATCTTCGAAGCTCTGTGTATTATGGGCGTTAATTCTACACACATGTCTCCTGCAAAAGTTACGTCCGATGAATCGACATTGGTTGGTATCACGGCAACCCTACAATTCACCAGAAGACACCCCCTCGAGCCACTCGACGTCACTCCTGACGGTGGTGAAGTTCTCGTATCCATTCTCGGTGATGGTTATAACGTCTTCGATCCTAACGCCCCCCACGTTCTCATATCTCGCGAGGACCCCGGGATCGATGTGTTTGGATCCCCGAATTGGCGCCAACAAATGGGGTGAGAAGTAGATGCCTGGCTCGACGGTCTGTTTGCAAACGTAAGACCTCGATTCTCCGCCCCAGTGATCATGACGAGAGAGGATCACTCACGACGACCATGCCAACTTCTAGCGGCAGTCTCAGCCGCAGATAGGTGTAAAAGTCTGGGTGTCCCAGTTCTTGTCCTTTCTGAATCGTGGGGTTCACCAAAGGCTTTGAGGCGCTGGGGACGTCATGGACGTCCATCCCCAACGAATGTCCGACCCCGTGGGGGAAGAACGCGGCGCTGACACCCGAAGCGATGATCGCCTCCTCAGAGTTCCATGATCCGGAACCGGGACTGTTTGGAGATTTGAAAATGCCCAACTTTTGGAATCCTCTGACGAGGGTTTGGTGGCAGGTGAGTTGAATCGCGTCCCAGTGGAGGCCGGGTCGGATCGCCTCAAACGAGAGGCGTTGGATCTCGTGCACGAGCGTATAGATGGCCTTGGCTTCTGGAGTGAATTTACCCCCGTTTCCAACTGGCGTTGTTCGAGTGACTGAGACGAGAGTGGGTCATTAATCAGGACACCCAGATAGCCGAAAATGAATGCTCACTGTCAGATGCATAGTTGGTCCACTCGCACCCTGCATCGATCAACAGAACCTGGGGGGTCAGTTCCTTCTCATCCCCGTGGGCGAAGTCGTCGTGGTTGTGGTGATCGTGAGGTCGAACGGGCCCCCACGAGAATTCCCTGTCGTTGCAACAGTAATGCAGAGTGGAGGCCCTAGTGGAGGCGGCAACGATGGGAAGATACGCTTGGTGGATGGACCCCTCCCTCCTACAAGAAGCGACAAAAATGGCTTCGGCTTCGGCCTCCTTCTCTATTAACCACTCGCCAGGCAAAAGTGGTCGAGTTTCTCCCGCCCCTTCACCTCTGGCGATTTTGCCGCGAACTGCGGCGCCGAGGACCCTCATGACCGTCTCGTGTGCGCGAGAGCTGATCTCGTTCGCCTTCTTGATCAGCTGCAGTTCCTCTGGGGTCTTTATCAACCTTGCCTGGTGCAAGGCAGGGAGGAAATACTGGTCCGTAACCTTCACCTGGGACGACACAGAAAGTTCCGTCAATTCCTGCGGGACAACTGGGAACAACGCGCTGTCCTTGGGGAGGATGTGAAGAACCGAGTCGGTGGAGGATTTGGTGAGATCGTGCAGCGTTTTCGTGAGGTTGTCCGGATAGTCCACCCGAGTTACATCATGCGTTTGAGCGGCAACTTCGAGGGTGGGAGGTGGGATAGACCACATGATATCCGCAGGTTCGATTCGCGGGATGAACAGGTCGTGAGAGGTGGCCGTCACGGGAGACGTCGTGCCGCGGAAGGCAACTAACAGGAGGGAGCCAGGGATTTGACATCCGGACAGGTAGTAAAAGTTGGATTCCTGGTCAACCTTCGTGAGCCTCGGCCTGATGGCTCCAAGCACCGAAGGCTTACCTGACGGAAGGTCATCTCACGATCGGTGTCATTCCTAAGAACAAAGTGTTAGCATAGGCATGGTCCATTCTAGAGGATTATATTCGAAAACGCTCACCTGAAGGGAGTGACAGCACCGGCGAGAAGGAGAATGTGGTGCTGGATCGATCCTAGGTTAATGGGCGGATCCGGAAGGATTAGATGACTGCGTACCTTCGTCTTATCCTCCTCGGGAAGAAGCGCAATGAACTTCTCCAGGGTCCTTGCCAGGTGTTTCTTCGCTACGAGACGTTCAGGACCCTACACGGACCATTGGATCTTTGGGATGTGGCTGACCTGGATATACCATAGTGGCGGATGATCGATGACAGGAAGTTGGTGAGCAGCAAGCGCCAAGTTGAGTTTCCCACGATTGCTCACTCATACGCTTTTGGTTGTGTGAGAGTCGTGGATGGTCTTCCGCTCGTCTTCAATCCTCTACCGCTCTTCAAATCCCTGGATAGCACGACAATCTCGCGACCCATACGTCAAAAAACGCGTATTGGACTCAAACTTTTATCGTTCCCGCTCCGCCTTCAAGCTCGTCGAGATCAATGACAAGTGGAACGTCATCACACCGAATCTACGCGCAATAGTGGATTTGGGAGCCGCTCCGGGTGGTTGGAGTCAAGTGGTGTCTAGGACTTTGGGGTGGGACTACGAGCAAGGCGTGGACGATGACAATCGTAGTGTTGGAGGGGAAGGAGAGGTTGACAACCCTTTGGCGATGTGGGAAGCGATCAAGGATTTGGACTTGGATCCTCCTACAAAGAAAACCTCTCGCCCAGTAGGGTTCGGGATCAAAGACGACACTCGTCCCACCCCCGGTGTAATAGTCGCCGTGGACAGACTTCCTATGAAACCCATGCCCGGGGTGGTCACCCTCCAGGCTGATTTCCTCCAACCTGCCACCACAAACACCATAAAGCGAATGCTGACCACAGCGTTTAATCGGGATGGGAAAGCAGACCTCATCCTGTCAGACATCGGGGCAAATCAGTCTGGTAACCGCGTTCGCGACGTGGAGCAGAGCCTGGGAATATGCCATGCAGTGCTCCAGTTCGCAAGGAAGCATCTACGGTCTGATCTCACAAAGGATATACAGCACCGCGGCGGTGTTTTATTGTACGTCCTCCTCTACTTCGCGATCCCCAGGAAACCTGGAGCACCTAACCTTGCGGTTTCTCTTGTAGGCTGAAGCATTTCGCGCATCCGGACATTGATGAGTTCCGCAAAGAACATCTGAAGCCAAGCTTCCGCGAGGTCCATTATCTGAAACCAAGTTCCAGTCGGTCCGAGTCCAGTGAAGGATATTTCTTGTGCCGTGGTTGGCGTGGTGATGTCAGGTTTGGGCTTCGTTGAATACGCCTTTTCGGCTCTGGGCGTTATTCGGTTCGATCAGACGGTTGTGTGTATGGCGCATTGGCCTTTGGAAGAACGTCCGATGGAACGAGGTCCTGTTCTGTAACAATGTATTCTTGGATGTTTGGATGATGCGTAAAGCAGTGCGTGGGCGTCGACAGACTACCGATTAATGTCCGAATAGATCCCCAGGACAAAGAGTCATTGGGAGGATATATTGCAGGTTTCACAAGATTCAGACGAGCCAAGACAGATGTCAAACGAGTTTTGTTTGTGTTTCTCTTAGATTGACCTAGCTAAAGGCTCCAAGAGGCGGAGATGGAAAGAGGGAAAGCACTACACGGGACGGAAAGCAAGTTATAAAACACAAGGTAAGGCGAGTCTCAGACGAAGCACCAGTAGTTACAGCGGTGGAAAGAGCGGAGGGAGAACCCGAAACGAATAAACCCGAAAATCAAGCCCTGAGGAGAAGGGTGTGCGCAAATGAGTGTGCAAGTCCGATTAGAAACGAAAGCGGGTAATGTATGCGGGTTGTTGTGATGCGTGCAAGGGCGTTTTGATGAGTGTAATGGCTACAAAAATATTAGAAGATGTTAGGGTGCTACAGTAGGCGTTTTTTATATAGAAAGGTCCGAAAAGTTCTGAATGGCGTGTCATCGGGAGAGGAACGTGTGATGTGTGCCTTCGTGTCTCGACTGCAGTGACCGGTTCTCAGAAACGGGAGTCGAGAGATTCGTGGGATCGTCGAAGGGGTATTGGGGGGGTCATACCATTTAGCAGCGGTTCATGCGCCAGTTGGCGCTGCTGGCAGAAAGGGGGTTGGAAACGGGAGAGGAAGTGGGAGATTTGGTCTTGACAGGGCTAGACCCGAGCATGACGCCGCCAGTGAGGACGGTGGTCTTTCCACCGTCGTAGTTGGTCACCTGGTTCTTTGAGTTGTCGACAAAGACCTTGGCGCTGCGGGCCCGCTCCCTACGAGACATCTTTGGCTCGGAAGCGTCGGAGGTCGCGAGGGAGTCGACACTCCCCGGGTAGGAGAAGATGGAAGAAGAGGAGTAGGATGAGCGAGAAGACGACCTGGAGTGGGTCGAAACGGGAGAGTCGTTTGAAGACCTGTCAATGGATGATAGAGAGTCGGCGGAGAGAGGGGACTGGACGGGGGGGAAGTTGGTCTTGATGGGAGTGATCCAAGTTGGTTCCCGGACGTGGTCTGCGAGGATAGCAAACAGTTCATTCTCTTCCTGAGAGTCATCTTCGAGGAGTTGCTGAGCGAGAGTCTTGCTCTGAATAGACAAGGGGGCCATCGTGGGTTTCGTACGAGTCGTGGACTGGGCAGAGGAAGCCTCTGACCAGACGGTGAGGCACTTTCCGACCTTGTTGCCCGCGGCCCAGTTTCCGAAACGGACGGAGACGGAGCCGGGGTCAATGAAGAGGTCGAACTCGATCCCGCCAAGGAGTTTGATCCATTGGGACCACTCGATGTTGGCGGATTCGCAGGCCTTGTGAACAGGTCGCGGCGGGAGAGAGGCGGGGGAGAGGGTGAGGCAGCGACGACCAGAACCGCGGAGGGGATCCTCTGGACACCAAGTAGAAGAGTACTGGGCAGTGAGGTTAGCCTCGAGAGCAAGCTGAAGCTTGATGATGGTGGTGGCGGAGTACTGGACGATGAGGGGACGGGTGAGGTAGGCGATGGCGTGAGCGAGAGTGACAGCGATGGAGGAGGACATTTCGAAGGGGATTAGGAAGAGATGTAAGGGAGGGTATGTGTTTGTGCGTGGGAGAGAGGTTATAAATCGCACAGCGATTGAAATGAAACTGAATGGTCGGTGATAGGTAAGTAAGGATTTGGATGAAAGGCGGTTAGAAGATAATTACCAAGAGAGAGAGAGAAAGAGAGCGAGCTGAGCACATTCCCTCCTGCCATCCGCTCGTATTTAACCAGAGAGGATCAATGGCCGAGGTTGAGAACAATAGCGCATTGTCCCCTATTGTCTTGTCTCCCAAAAATGGAAATCCCTCCCATTCACGCGTGGGTGCGGCAAGGCGCCGGGTTGGTTACTCCTCCTTGGACTTATCTCTCTATCCAAGACTTTATGATTACCTTCAACCCACCCCTCGACCAGACTACGATCCTCAACATCCCTTTTCATCCCGGCCATCTCGCTTTCACCGCGACGGTAACAGACGGACAGCTCGACGCTCGTTCCACGATCCAGATTTGGTCAGACATCCCAGACAATAGCCAGCCTTCAATCGACCGAAAACAACAAGAATGGTCCCCCCGCTCCTTCCAATTCTGCCAGAATACCTCCGCCGCCGAACTCTCCATTCCATTTTCCGATTTCATCCACCCCTCCCGCTCCCAGTTCTCCTTTACCTACCGCATTCTTCATCCCGACGGTCGAGTCCAATGGCTCGGTGACTTTGGAAAGAATGGCTCGCTTATCGCGAACAGATACGACCACAGACTCGTCCTCTTTGGCGACTGGTCCACGAACCACCTTGGCCATCTCTTCACCCCAAAGTCGGCCATCAAAGCCCCACTCCAGGTCTTCAGCCTCTCAGACAAGATACAATGGCGTTGCTGGGATCTCTCTTCCAGGTTCGCCTATCTTCTCTCATAATTAATCCTCCATCAACCTTACCTATTGCCAGCGTGCCGAGGCTATTGTCTGGCGATGATGGTCCTTCGCGCATTCACTCCGCGCTCCTCGTCCCCAGCCAATCGAAACCGTCTCTCGTCCCACTCTCCCCCGTGTTCCTCACTTCTCAGGATGCCCAGGTAACCAACCATCCCAACGCTCGGTCCGTCTACATCACCTCCCCTGCCAGGGGCGGCCTATTGTCTCTCCAAACCCTCTCTCCCGACGCCCTTATTGCCTCCCTGATCGCCGCCCTTCCCTCCGTCCTTTCCATCCCTGATCCCGATAACCACCACGCTATCCTCCTTGCCCATCCCGATCAAGCGCCCACCCACCTCTTTGTCATCCCTTTGTCCCCCCACGCTTCGACTTCCCCTCCGTCCACACTCTCCGTGCCATTATCCCCCATCCTTTCTCACGTCCAGTCCCTTTCAAACCCCTCTTCCTACTTCTCCATTTCGAACCCGACACGCTTCATTCCAACTTCTGCCGATCAGATTCAACTCGGCATCCCCGACTTTGGCGGTGCTCGATTCTCCCTTTCACCAGTGTACGATCTCGTCAAACCCGATGGAGATGCCCGCCTGTCCCTCCTCTCCAAACACAGTAGGATAACGAACCCGACCGGCCACAGCTTGCTCACTCCTCCCCCATCTCCTCCCCTGGATCCTACCGAGACCGAGACGCAGCCATCGCGTTCCCTCGAGGACAGTCATGAGTTAACAGATCAACTTCCTGCGGTTCACGTTCATCACGTTGATGACCAAACGTCTGAACCGATTGAACCCGCCTTGACTTCTGGACAATCTACCCCAGATCCCGGTGTTCAGGAACAGCTCGGGTCCGGTCAAACGTCTCCCAAGCCCCGACCCGCTATCAATGGTCCCAGCGACCGGCCTCCGAGCGCGGCTCAACCGGTCAAGGTCGGGACGATCAGAAAGCTCATCCGCTTTGTGCTTCGCATTCTTGCCTTTTACACTCGAATCCTCTCCAGGGTCATCCTTACCATCTTCGCTCGACTCTTTCCCTTCCACGTTCCGAAGAGAGAACCCGTCGCTACTCCGAAAGTCGGAACTCTCGAACTGGACGACGACCAGGCAGAGGTCAAGCCCACTTCCGTTTCTTCGGCTGTCCATGTCCCCACCTTCCTCACTCCCAGGACTGGTACACCAAAACCTCAGCGCGGTGGAGCGTCCACTCCCCTGTTCCACGAAGACACTGTCAACCGCCTCGATCAGAATCTCCCGGGCGTCGTGGAAACCTTGGAAGCTGCCACCACAAAGATCGTCCCTGAGTTCACCGCCAAGGTTGGAGAGGAGAAGCCGCAGGAGAACCTTGGTGGTTCGTATGTTCAAGAGCTCGGGCCTGATCCCGAGGTCAGGAACGAAAAGTCTGGCCACAACGAAAAATGGGAGGTCGTCCACCGACCAGGGATCGTTTTTGAGCTCACCGCCCTCCCATATCCACCTGCCACAACTGAAGGAAAGGCCTCACCAAAAATCAAACCGATCCGTCTCACCCTTGACGGGGCGGAGAGCGTGGTGAAAGGAATCAAGTACCACCTCGATGACACCGAGCTCACCAACGTGAAAGTCGAACGCTTGACTGGTACTGAACAGGAGGGGCTATGGACCGTTGAGGTTCCCAGGATGAGCCGGGATCTCACGACACTCAGAATTTTCTGATTCACATGACGAACAATGTTCACACTGACCAATGTTTCCCAGATTCTCATTCACGAAATACTCATTCTCCCCATAGACGTTTTCATCTCCTATTTACCCCCCGCATCCTTGTCTGTATGTTTTCTACCACACCACCTCATCGTTCCCATGTCGTATCGTCCTCCATGTTGTGCCCCCCCTCCGCTACTGTATTTGTATACCGCTCGGATTGATTCCTAGCTCGGAATGTATTTATCGGTCCCGCCATTTCCCTTGCGATGAAATGAAATTGCAAGAGAGCCGCAAACTACCGTACATACATAAATCCGATACGAGCCATGACCCGCCCGCGGGGATGACCACGAATGTAAGTTTGTTCTTAGTCGTATCCGAACTCTGCGCAGTCTCCCTCCCTCCCTCGGGATTCCCCAGGCTGGGACGTATCAAGCGTCCTCGACACAATGTCGCCAAGTACATCGTGAGGCAAATCGTATTCGAAACATCTTATCGCGACCGCATACGTAACTGCTCCGCATGCCGCGTCAGCGAATCCCTTCACCAGTGTCAGGGTGTGTCGATGTACCCACCATTCTCGATCTTTTGTAGTGATTCTCCAGTAACGCGTTGCTTCTTCCTCAACTCCCTTGAGTGAGGGGTGAGGGTCCCGAACTCTGCCTTGCACTGGCGAAGAAACGTGCAAACGGCGCCCGCGGTGGCCCGCCCGCCCTTGCGCGGAATGGCGGTGATGGCGAAGCGCATAAGCTCGCCCGTGAGGTCGGACACGCCCAGCAAATAGTCTTCGATCGGCAGAGGAAAATACTAGCCGAGGAAAAGGCGTTATGGTCAGCCACCGTTTGCCAAGACGGGACGTGCGGTGTGAAACGTAAAAAAGAAAACGTACAGGGGTACCAGATTTGTCGGATAGGTGGTCCTGGATGTCCTTCCAGGTAATAAGGGAGTCGTGTGCCAGGTAATGTGCGAAGCTGATGGCTTCGATGTACTCCTGTAGGCCAGGAGATATGACCCTTTGATACCGCCAGAACTGGTCACCCTCTAAATCTGGTTTCATCTTGGCGAACAGTCCCTCAATGTGTTCGAGCTTTGGGCGCGCGATTTCTGTAACCTCCTGGCCCCTCTCAGTTCCCTCATTCATGATGTGGTGGAGGTGAAAGATGAGCTTCTTGGAGAGGTTTGTTATGTCTCGACTAGCCTAAGTGTGGAGGAGACGGAGTGGAAAGCGACGATGGGTCAGGTTTTGGTTGAGCGAGAGCTGTGTGTTGACCTTGATCAGTTTCTCTCTCGTGTCATGGTAGTTATCAAGGTGAGAGCTAAGGACGCCGAACAGAGATTCTATTTCCTGTTTCGAGCGTAAGCCGCCGTCGGTCGCGCTCATCGTCGCGCCAATGGGAGGGGGGATGATGATGGGAAATGATAAGAGAGACAAGCGACGAAAGGTCAAA
>Ga0307509_10012038_pt1 | contig 10381 bp, 4 predicted proteins | sample 10_EM_MG_FD_202245 | JGI IMG/M metagenome (GOLD analysis project Ga0307509, IMG submission 202245) | Populus trichocarpa ectomycorrhiza microbial communities from riparian zone in the Pacific Northwest, United States - 10_EM | ecosystem: Host-associated > Plants > Roots > Unclassified | place...
TTTTTTTTTTTAATTTTCATTGGTTTTGAGGACAATTTTGTATTTTAATAAATATAAAAAAGAAAAAAAAGGTTATTGGTGCTTTCGTTGAACACATCAATGAGTAAGCCGCCCCTCTATATTTAAGCAACATGTGTGGCAACTTATGATGCCAAAAACAACATTTCTTAATGTTTTCCGATTCATCACAACGAGGTCTACCTCCCTGAGCGATACATGTGGTGTAATTCTTTTCGGTTTGGTGTTGGTTTGTTTTTCTTTTTCTTCTTATTTTCTCTCATCTCCTTGATTTTCGTGTTTGACCTTGCAAAATTTCACAACCCTTCAATTTATTTTTCCTTTGAATTTGATCCTTGTTCTTTCAATTTATATTTTTTTATTTTAAAGAATTAAAATTTGTTTTCAATTTCACCATCCTTTAATTTTTTAATATGTCAGATTTGGCCTCTATTCTCTTGATTGCTATTTATCTTATTTGAGATCATTTTTAAAATTAATTTTTTATTATGATTTCATCCTCTTTTACTTCTTTGCTATTTTTTTACTTTGAATTTTTTTTTAAATTGATATATATATATATATATATATATATAATTGTTATGATTTTATCCTTTAACATTGAATTAAGCTTATTGATTGAGTCCGGGTCTATAATTTAATGGGTTGTGAATTTGAGAGATTAGGAGATTCGCCCGGTTCATTTATTGTTTTTTTCTCCTTTTTTAAAGCTCATGTTTTTTTAATTTAATCTTTCAACATTTAAATAAATTATAGATTAGATTCAGTTATTTTTTTATTTACTTTTTATATGATTTTTCACTAATTTTAAAAATAACCTAGGTTATTTAGGGTATTTTTATTTGTCATTCTTTGTTAAATTTAGTTTTTAAAAAAGAAACTTTGGTGTTGAATTAAACTAAATCAATTGCTTAAATATAAGTATGTCATGATAATTGTTTTTTTGCTTAAATATAGCTTTTCTTAATCAAATGTATTTTGTTTTTTGACCTTTAATATTTAGTTGATTAGAATTCAGCTCTTAATTTTGTTTTGATTTGGGTTCCATGAGATCATCAAGTCTCATGCCCTAAATCATGAATTTTGTAGATCAATTATGGTTGATCAAAGTCGAGCCAAAATGTTATCATCTTATTCTGTTTTTTGAAATATATCATTCAATATAACTTGGGTTATCATTCTATTTTTTATGGATTAATCACTATCTTAATATTTTAAAAATATTTCATTTAATATGTTGTCTAATATTTTTGTTGTGCTTATTTCATGATATTTTTATTTGCTTAAATATAATATTTTTTGGATCATTTTTTTAACTGAATTTTTATTTTTATTTTTGACCTTTAATATTTAGTTCATTACAATTGAACTCTCTATTTTATTTTGATTTGAATTCTATAAAATTATTATGATCTCATACCTTGAATTGTAAGTTTCGTAAGTTAACCATGTTTGTTTTACGTCAAGATAATATATCGCAATCTCAAATTTTTTAATAAAATATATTGTTTGACATGTTACCTTTTTAATATTTTAATTAGTATTGAGTGTTTGAGGCAGTAGTAACGGTAATTTTTAAATGTGTTTTAATATTTTTTATTTTTTAAAATTTATTTTTGATATAGCATATTAGAATAATTAAATTTTTTTTTTTTAAAAATCAAAATTTTATATAAATGTTTTTGCACGGTTGCCTCAGAAGTGTTCTATATTTTAATTTGTTTTAGGTATTTTTTTAAGGATAGAATAAAAAAAAAAAAAAGAGTGCAGGCGAAGAATCAGAGAGACCCTCTTACCAAAAATAATATATAATATCACTGTCGAAACCCCATCTTACCAAAAATCTCTCTGTTCCCCTCTCTCTCGATAATCTCAACCCCAAATCTCAGAGAGACCCTCTGCTTCGCAGATCCCTTTTTCATCTTGGTTTATGAGGTATGCTCATCTTTCTCTTACGGCTGCTTGCCTTGGATCTGCCAATATTCATAATTACTTTTGGATCTGTGTTTTTATTTTCTCATCGCTATTTCCTTCTAAAATATCATCTTTTCTTGTTTTAGGGCTTTTATACTGTTTCTTTTGCTTTTAGGGTTCTTAGAGCAGAAGGGTCTGGTTCTTTCAAGTTTTGATTTGGTTTTAAAGCAAATTCTTGTTAATTATTTGACATTTTATTTTATGAATTAATTTTTTTTAATGTTCTTTCACTTTTATCGTATTTGATTTGTTTTGTTCGTTTGCTTCTTCTTTTTTGTTCTTCTGATTGGTTTTATGTTCTGTTTCTTATATGCAGCTCGAAGGAGAGACCCACTCTTGGGTAAGTCTTTTATTCTCCTTCTTGTGTTATTGCTTTTATATTGGGCAATTTCCAATTAAATTATTGGATATGATCGCGTATTCCAAGAAAAAACATGCAAATAGTTAGTTGGAGAGTTCCGGTTCCTGGGTTCTAGTCAATGAATTGTTTGGTTTCTTTTTTTTTTTTTTCATTTTGTTGAATTACTTGATCTAATTACAGTACAAAACGTCTAATTTTTAGTTTATGGACATGGTACATGTTAAGATACTGATGGTGTCTGTTCTTGTCAATGGATGTCTTGATTTTTACAAAAACTTTTTTCTGTAATACCTCTTGACTAAACATTTTATCTTCAGTGGCACGCGGATTAAGACCCGCAAACGGAATATTGCTGCTCCACTGGACCCTGCAGCATTTGCTGATGCAGTGGTCCAGATTTACTTGGATAATGCTGGTGATTTGGTAATTTCTCTTTCTTTCTTTTTTATTTTTCCTAAATCTAATGCACGCCAACCATCTTTTTTCTTATGTCATGTCTGAATATGCATCACTAGCTCATGCACCTGGATCTTATTGAAATTCCCAACGTGCAGGAACTTGTTGCTAAGAGCATTGAATCTGCAGACCTTAACTTCTCAAGATACGGTGACACCTTTTTTGAGGCAAGCTCATCATTTATTATATAGAAGGTTCAAATTGTCAATATCATTTCTAAAGAATGCTCCAAAATCAAAGGGAGCATTTCGTTGTTAGTTTAATTAGACTTAATCTTTTTTTTCAGAATCAGAAATGTTAATCTCAGTGAAAAAATATTAGATTTAGGGAAGTTATATCCTTGTTGCATATGCTTGCTGGTGGTCCATGTGCAGAACATGAAAGAAAAATCATGCTAAGGAATGCAGGAGCAAATATTTTGGAGTCGCATGCATGAAATTTACTTTTGCAGGATTTAATGCATTTAATACACTCTTGCTATGCTAATTCATAAATTAATTTCGATTTGCAAGTTGGAGTGTGTGCGCGTGTTTTTTTATTTTTATAAAAAAAACATTGATTTCTCCTTTCTAAATGTGAAAGGAAATGTTGGGAGCTAAAATGCTTGGGCTCAACATTAATGCAGATGCTAATCTATGCAATATAGGCAATGGGTTTCCTATCTACTGTCATGTATGTTCTGTTTTGGAGGAAATTTTGAGCTGTTTGGCGCTGTAATATTCCAACAAATTGCTTATATCACCATGTTTTCACCTAAAGTGAATTCTTAAATTCTCAGACAATCTAATTTATCATATACATGCAGGTTGTTTTCACAGGAGGCCGTACACAACCTGGCACAACAAAACCTGATGAAGGTGAACGCCATCCTTACTCTATAATAGATTGTGAGCCTACACGGGAAATCATTTTACCATCAGTAATCTACACGCAGAAAATTCTGCGCCGCAAGCCATTTCTCATTAAGAACCTTGAAAATGTTATGCGAAGGTTCCTGCAGTCACTGGAACTTTTTGAAGAAAATGAAAGGAAGAAGCTGGCCATTTTCACGGCTCTTGCATTCTCCCAGAAATTATCTGGGTTGCCACCCGAGACTGTTTTTCAGCCTCTGCTTAAGGATAACCTTGTGGCCAAAGGGATAGTTCTTTCATTTATAACAGACTTCTTCAAGGAGTATCTGGTTGATAATAGCCTTGATGATCTGATTTCAATTCTGAAACGGGGAAAAATGGAGGAGAACCTTATGGACTTCTTCCCATCTGCAAAGCGATCTGCTGAAGGTTTCTCTGAGCATTTCTCGTGAGTTTTCTCCCACCTGCTCTTTGATAATAGAATGAAATATTTTTCAGAGATAATTTATTATTTTCTTGTAATTTTTAAAACAAACTTTATTTTCAAATGCGAATCTACACTTTGTGATGCTGATTGATAAAATTGGCATGGTTCTTTATTGCATTTGTTGATTTAACCCTTTAAAGCTTTTGATTTTGCTGAATGCTTCTATTTCTGATAGGATATATAATGTTTCATGGCCACGAAAAAATACATGACTTTTTTATACATGTCAATTCTGATCCTTTTTTTTTCTCGCTTTGAGTTACTTTTTATGTGGTTCTTGTCTTTCTTTTAACCTTGAAATTACTATGTCATTTGTGACGTGTATTTGGATGATGGTTGCCTCTCTGGTCATTTCCAGAAATGGGCTGTCTTCCTGTCATTTGCAAATGGTAAGATTTCATTGTTTCGAAAAGAAAAAAAAATTAGTTGTTTAATTTGGATATTGGCAAAGATATCTGTGATCAATGGTATGTTGCTTCATTATCTTGGAATGGAGAAGAGCCCAACATGTTTAGCTTTTCTGATTTGAGTTGAATGGTTATGCTCGTCCAATCTGATGATTTATTTTGGTGAAAACTTCTTGTTGAGATGACAAAGGTAATTTTTTATGCTTGATCTAGTACCATTTTAGGCCCAACATATGGTAGTGTGCAGGTGTGGTGAGATGCGGTTGTGTGTATGCTTTTGGGAAATATAAATGTCTTGAGAAATTTTGAAGAAAAAGTTTCAGTTGACATCCCTTGACGAAATGTGAACGAAATTCTAGTTGTAGCTTGGAGCAGAAGAGTAGTGCTATTTCCTATGCCAATGAAATATTTTCCAAAGAAAAAAAATATTCTTACAACATTAACAGTAAAATGATTGTGTTATGCTGCTTGGTTTTGGCTCATGATACATGGTAGCCAAGTTTCGATATAGATAGCTTTTCTCATGATTGTTAAGTGAATTAAGCTCTGCCTTAACTTCTTTTCTATGTTTTAGATCTTGAGATGCTAGTTTTACCCATTTGACTTTTCCTATCTGTTACAGTTTTGTCAATTTAATTTGTTGGCTTATATGTTCCAACAATGCACCCAAACTCTTTCCTTGGGTGGAAATGATTTTAAGAGTGGAAGAAAGATTAATTATGCACAAATAAATTATCTATTCAGTTGCATGAAAACTCGTCCATCTAAAAGTCTCATTTGAACTCTCAAAGCATGCACAAATTTATAGTCTTTGTGCTTCCCTATCACTTGTTTTTCGCATGCATTGTCTTTCATCAGTAACACTAAATTTTTATTACCCATAATCTCAAACTTATCTATATCTAATCATTGTTGATCCTCAGCAAGGAAGGACTGATACCTTTGGTTGAATATAATGAAAAGAAAATATTTGAGGTGAAGCTGAAGGAAATGAAATCTGCATTAACAACTCAGATAGCAGAGGAAGCTGACATGTCTGAAGTCATCGACACAGTGAAACAACGGGTTAAAGATGCTAAGTTACCAGACATTGAAATTGTGCGTATTTTGTGGGATGTATTAATGGATGCTGTACAATGGTCTGGGAAGAATCAGCAGCAGAATGCCAATTCAGCTTTGCGCCAGGTATGGCTTAAAGCACACCTTTTTTATTTTTTTACTTGTATTACCGAAGATATTGATGTCATTTTTCAGTGAACTTGTATGCTCATGTTGATGCAAATGAATGAAATACTTCAGTTAGAAAGGAAAATTGACTAGATGACACAGGATGCTTATGGGCCTGTCCCGGGTCTGAATATAGGGGCTGTTTGAATAGTAATATGATATTTTTTTAGGGGACTTTAGGCTTAATCTTTGATGGGTAATTGTTGTAGGATTGATTAGGTGTGTGTGGGAGGCTGTTTAGGGACTATTGATGAGTGTTAAGGCTAGATTGACGTGGTTTTTCTCTTTGGATGTGGATGTGAATGTGGGATAGATTTCTAGAAGTCATGCCTAGGAGGAGGAAAAACCAAAGCTTCACACCTAGTATTTGTAGAAATCACACCTAAGAGAAGATTGAGTTGCACAATCAAAAGCAAATTGTCGGAAATTTTATTTATACCGGCTCTTTATATTGATCAATTACATAACCTTTTTATAGAGTTCCTAGTAGTCTAAGGCCCCATTAAGTAGGTTGAGAAGCAAAAACAAAAATATGCAAAAAGTCCTTGTAGGCCCCAAGTCCTACAAGGACTTGTTATCATATGTAGAAAGCATGTCTTACAAGGACTTCTTATCATATGTAAAAAGCATCCAAATAGTTTATTTTGGAACTGATAAAATAAAATGTAGACCTAGAAAATCTGGAAATTGCAGAAACACCCTTGCCTACAAAAATAAAGTTATTTTGCTGCTTTTATTGTCTGCATAACTAGATTTGATCCACTTTTTTCTTGGTACTTGCTATACTTGCAAGTAGTTTTCATTATGAACTTTGTTTTTGTGCTTTCCTTCACTTAGAGACACTAAGGTTCTTATGAGCAATGGTAAGGTCGGTGGAGAATTTCTGTTTTCATAACATACTGAGTACATGACATGCTAGGAAGAGATGGTACCAATGGGTTGGGTTTCTTTATATTCATATCCTATCCTTATCCATAGGTTAAGAAATTTAGATATCCATATGCTATTCATTGGGTTTCGAGTATCGGGTATCCATATGGATATCTATTTTACTATTATTATTTATTATTCAACAAAAAGTAAAATAGTACCCAACCCCAAAAAAATATAAATGTTCTCTCTCTCTCTCTCTCTCTATATATATATATATATATATATATATAATGTCCTGGGTTAGGTTGGTGTCGGGTTTTGGGTTGGGTTTGATAATATTTACACTTTATCCATTACCCATTGAGTAAGGTAACTATCCATAAAAAATCCATCAATTCAGGTTGGTATCCATCGGGTTCAAATTAATTTGTCATGCCTATTTCTGAGTCCTTTTATCATTATCTTCTTTTGATCAATTGGTAAGAGTTATGGTGCTGTGGCAACCTTTGTGAACTTTTGAATGCTTTCACATATAATGTCTAGGTAGACTACATTACCTTATTTCAGAGTGCAGTTTGATGGGCTAATTGTATTACTTGAAAAGGACAATTTGAGTTTAAAGATCTTGCATGTGTGGATATGGTTATTTAAGTATGAAGCTCTCTGTTAACCTGTGGCAACTGCATGCCAGTTGCTTATTGATTAGGTCACCAGTTGTAATCTAATGAAATAATGCTGTCTTTGTGATGAGTTTTCTTTTCATGAATCAGGTAAAGACATGGGCACAACTCTTAAATACATTTTGCACCAATGGCAAACTTGAGCTGGAACTCTTGTACAAAGTTCAGATGCAATGCTATGAGGATGCTAAGTTGATGAAGCTATTTCCTGAGATTGTGAGGTCTCTCTATGATCAGGACGTGCTTGCAGAAGACACCATTCTGCACTGGTTCCGCAAAGGAACAAATCCCAAGGGCAGGTATGCAAGCTCAATTCATTCACTCTATCAGGCAACATAAAAACAAACAAGGCTCTTGTTAACTGAATTTAAAAACCCTCTGGCCAAGGTTTGCTGTGTAATTTCACTTCAATTTATCCAAGTTTCTTCACTGTTGGCATCTTGCACGCTAAGTTCTATATTCTTTAAATTGCTCTGTTCACTTAATAATCTGAGGAGATCGATAATGCATATACTATGGGATGAAGTTTTTGTTTTGTAGGAGAATAATAGTTGGAAATAAAAAAAATAGAAAACCTGGAATGACATCTTTCCTACTAGTTGAAAATGCGATATTTAACCTTCCATTATGACATGGAAAGGTTAGTGGCTTGGTTCCATTCCAATACTATATTCAACATCATTTTTTGTTGGGTGTTCTGTTTATTCCGCATGAGTTTAGGCTATTTTTTTTCTTAATTTGGCATTTTGTTCTGCATTAATGAAGCTAGTATTTCATACGTTGGGAATGTTACAGGCAAACCTTTGTGAAGGCCCTGGAGCCCTTTGTTAACTGGCTGGAAGAGGCTGAGGAAGAGGAATGAGTGCCGCTGGATCATATGTAGGGAATGATGTCCTGAGATAATAACAACTTATAAATCTCCAGCTTTCATAATATTTTGTATGCCTGTTTGCTGTTGTTGTTGACGATGATGATACCGTTTATGGCTATAATAATTACTTGCACTTTTATATGCTCTCTTTTCCTGCTGATGTGATCATTTTATGCGTGTTTTTGTCTCAAATGAGAGGGAGGCTTGAACAGGACCTCTTTGGTTGAGCTACAGGCCCGCCCATTGGCAAGCTTTGCTTCTTGTTTGTGTGTAAATACTTGCATGGAATTATCCAGAGTGCTACTTGCAATTGGTTGTGGTTGCAAATCCCTTGGAAAATATTTTTTTGATAAGTTACTCCTGACGCCGGTTTTTTTTTATATATATAAAATATTTTTATGGTTACGTCCTATCCTTTTAAGGGTAAGACTCCAATGGTATGAAGGACTTGCCATAGGTTGATGTTGAAAGTTGATTGCTGTGGTTGATTCCTTCTATATAAGCTTTTGTTTTGGTGGTTGAAAAGTGATTTTGAAAAGATTTATTTGTTTTTGCTTTAAATTATTTTCATGTTTTTATATTGTTTTAACATGTTAATATTAAAAATAAATTAAAAAAATAAAAAATATTTTAATATATTTTTAAACAAGAATTATTTTGAAAATTAAATGGGCTCGGTGAAATAGATATGTGGGAATATGCGGACTACCTCTACCCGGATAGAAAGACCCTATGAAGCAAGCTTCACTGTTTCCTGGGATTGGCTTTGGGGACGAGTTCAACTGGTGAGAGTATTTGTGAAGATTGTAATAGATTGAGTTAGAGTAAAAAATCTATTTGTTAAATAAAAAAAAAACCCTTTTTTTATTTATATTGAAAAACTTTTTGTATTATTTTTTGAAAAATAAAAAAATAGTTTAAGAAGTTGCAGGATTGTCATTATAATTAAATTAATGATTAAATAAGCTTTTAGAGGTTAAATATTGCAATGTGATTGAAGAATCTCACAATGCAGAGATTGGTGAACTGAATCGCTTGGAGACCTTGGGTCTTTCTCGGAATTTTTAATTTCGTACCATGCTGAGAAATAACAAAGGACGACAGTGAAGGGAAGTTCCTCTTAAATGGGTATGCAAACTGTAAGATAATAAATCTGGTAAAATTATATGAAGTTCTTACAATAAAAAATAACAACATAGATATTCCATTCTTATTGAATACATATTACATTAATATATAATTAATCATAAAATAATTATTAATATTACCATAAAAAAAACTCTAATGTTCTTGAAAACTATGATATAACTGGATAATTATTTAAAGATAATTTCATTCTAATTTCTTTTTAAAAAAATAAAAAGACTAAGGGTTGTTTAACAAACAAGTCAAGCGTGTTTAGCCCAAAAACAGAAGCCTAAAGGTGTATGGTCTGGAAGGCCAGGGCTACGCACATGGTTTTATTTTGTTATTTTTCTTTTAAATGAGCGAATGATATATTATCTTTTAGTGCAAATTTTGACCATCTTCAATGATTGAAAAATAAGGGTCCAAGTTTTTGTATCCTAAAAACCAAAATCTCAACTTATTTTAACCTAAAATATTTCCAAAACACCCATAGAAACCTCTATAAAGCCATCTCCAAACTTTAAACACCATTTAATCCTCTTTAAAAAGTAAATATTCCTGATTTTTAATATACTTTTTTCAGCATGTTTGAATGACAAAACATGTCTATTGAAGTGCACTTTTTTAAAACGAACACATTGACAACATGATCAACATTTTTTAAAATTGAAATATAACCAATTGAATATTTTTTTAAAAAAATATTTTTTAGTGATTTTCTCTCTCCTCTATCAACATCAAAAGAATAAAATGCGATAAAAATAAAATTTGAGATCAAAATATAAAAATCTCAAACAATAGAAACTAAATGATTTGTAATTTGAAAATTGAGGGACCAAAAGGAAGTTTTTCATGCTTTTTGAAATGTTAGAAGGATCAAGGGTTCTTTTTTTGCGTTAAATTTTACCCTTGTTCTTGTATTTTTTTAATTACAGTTTAAAATTCTATTTTACATCATCAATCTTTAATTTTACACTTCACATGTGTGAGAGCATGTAAAACTAAAAAAAATCTTAACAAAAAAAATCATGTTAATATAATTTTGATT
>Ga0307509_10012039_pt1 | contig 10381 bp, 8 predicted proteins | sample 10_EM_MG_FD_202245 | JGI IMG/M metagenome (GOLD analysis project Ga0307509, IMG submission 202245) | Populus trichocarpa ectomycorrhiza microbial communities from riparian zone in the Pacific Northwest, United States - 10_EM | ecosystem: Host-associated > Plants > Roots > Unclassified | place...
GCAACACCATTAACAGCTGATGACACATTTGAAGGTAAAGCTCCCGGAGTATCAGAACCTGGCTGGTAGTAATATATCCGACCCAGCAATTTGGTCACAAGGGAGATGCAAAAAAGATCGTATGCATCAGTGAAGAATCCCATGCCAGCAATCACTATTGCTGTGAAATGGTACCATTGTGTTTTGGCCACATCAAGTGCATTAAGCACCTGCAATTGTTCCCTTGCCATGATTTTCCCTGGACTTATAGAACAAATATCAATCAATAAATCGGCATACAAAGCATACATAATACTTCAGAAGGAAAAAAAAAAAAACACTTCTGGAAGTTGTTTGCAGTGAACCATTGACTCAAACTTGTTGAGACTATTAGACATGTGAGTGTCCACCAAAGATGGTTTAAGAAAAAGACATGAAAGTGTTAATTATGTTCGAAAAAGGTAAGGTCCACTGCCACACGTCATTACGACAACTGAACTGACGCAGGAAAATTAAAAACAACAATAAAAACAGCGAAAATTCAATTAACAAAACGAAAAACAACCAAATCTTTAAAACGGAAATAAAAGAGTAAAAAAAATGATACAGTGGCTGATTGTGTTTGGCAAGTATTTTTTTTGTTTGAAAATATATTTAAATTATATTTATTTATTTTAAAAAAATAATTTTATATCATTACATCGTATAATAATATTAAAAAACAAATTAAACAAAAAAATTTAAAATTTTTAAAAACACGTAGCTGTGAATTGAAAAAAAAAAACGCTAAGAGCATTTCTAATAAAAAAAGATATTTAAAAGAGCTAAATTGATAACATAATTTTAGCTTTTAACTAACATGTAAGAATAATTATTTAACTTCAAAATGCTATTTTAACTTTTTCTTTGGAGATGCCCTAAAAATCGCCATTGTTCTACAAAGTACTTGAAGGGGTTTCTTCCTCTTCCTTCTCTACCATCAAAAGACCAATCAGGCTAGAAAAGAAAGGGGTATCTAATTTCAAGAAAGGGGTATCTATCTTGTTTCTAATTTCAAGAAAGAAAAAAGGGGGTAAATTAAGATAACAAAATTGAAGTAAAAATCATCCATGCTCTTAATTAACAGGAACAAAAAAGTATTTAACGAAGCAAAGTGGAAAACAGAGTGCAGCATGTACCTCAAGTGCAGCACAGCAGAGAGAGAGAGAACAGCACAAAAAAGGATTATGAGCGCTCCTAATGTCAGCAGAGAGAGAGAGAACAGCACAGAAAACAGAGGTGCTGGCTAGGTTTTGCTTTTTATTATAAGTAATCAAGGGACGAAAGAGAATTATGGAAGAGCAAACGTTACGTAGAGTAGAAGTTCGAGAGAGAGGGAGATTGGAAATGAAAGAAAGAGAGAGATTTAAGCGATCGCAAAGAATCACAAAGGAATGTACTATCTATCTATATCTCTTCTATGTATAGTTAATGACTCTGTGAGAGAGAAGAGAAGAGAAGAGAGAGAGCAGGCAAGGGATGGAGGGATAGAATGGAGAGGTAGTTGCGTATTTAACTGCAACGAACCCTCTCTGCTTTCGGATTTTTTTTTTTCACCATTATTATTATTATTATTTATGACCTTAAGAGCTTCTGTCAGTTCTTTATCCCTCCTGGCTGCATTATGAGAAATTTCTTCTTTTATATACATATTTCTTTATTTAAAAAAAAAACAGTGATACGTGGGATCGAATTTATTTACCACCAAATCCAAATTCGAACCTTGTGATGACACTATTAAGTATTCGAAAAAACACAATTTTTATTTGGGTTTCTAATTAGTATTAAAATATTATCAATTAAGTTTTTCATTTACTTTATAAATTTTTAACAAAAAAAATATTAAGTTTCTTATGTACTTGGAGGAGGGAACTTATGGATAGAAAGATTTGGTTGAGGATTTTGGAAATTCGAGGTTTTTTTACTTAAGATTTACTAAATAATTCATCTCGTTTGTTCTTTACGACATGTACTTTGGTTCCGAATCAACGGATTTTTTTTTTTAAAACCTTTTGGAAGAAGTACTAGCGGTTGATTTGAGCGAGACTTTAGGATAAGATTTTTCTTAACTTTTTAATTTAATTTTTTTTTATATATAAAAAAATTTTAAGAGTACAAATGGACATTTAAGTAGTGTTTGTTTTTTTTATCTAACCATGTTTTTAAAAACATTTGAAGTTTTTTACGATACTGGATCATTTTAATGTGGTAATGATAAAAATATTATTTTAATTTATTTTTAAGTAAAAAAAACTTTAAAAAACAATTCCTATCACAATATTAAACACTCTTCGTATCATCATTTACGAAGGAAAGAAATAACACCATGTTATGTGGCTTGGCTATACGACATGTTACACTAAATATTGCATAACTTATTGAACCGATAAGTGTCTTTCAGCTAACTTAACCGTCTCTATCCCTCGGGATCAACAAGAAATAATATAGGAATATTCATCTCTTATCCATCAACTACGCTTTTTTGTCTTATTTTAAGCCCTAGCTTACCCTCTTGAATAAACTTTGTAAAGGAACCCTTAAGTTTTTGAAGCATTGGATTCTCACCAATATTTGCGTTACTCGAGACAATATTCTCTCTTCCACTTTGTCCACCCCTGATCGCACGAGTGCTTCCCTTAAAGCGAGACGCTCCTCGACTAATGTATTTTTGCATCCCACAACTTCGACAAACTACTTAGCCCTATTCATATTCAATGCAAAAACCCTCAATCAGTAAGCTATTACATACTCTTTCATTAGTGATTATTTTCAAGCAAATCTCATGGTTGCCTTTGCAACCCTGCCTTTTTTATAACTAAGTAGACATTTAAAGGCCCTAGTTGGTGATTCATGTTATTTCCTTCTTGCCAATGAAGCTTATCCCTTATAGTTTCATTAGCCGACCTTGATCCCTATTATTTTGAAGTCATATCTAGTATTCATAGTCTGTTTCAATTTGGTACAACTCTCACATCCCGCACAAAAACAACACTTTACCCCTGGATATCTAGTCATTTGTTACAAATCAATGCATCTCATGAAGAACCACGTAGCTGTAGGTTCGAGTAGCATTTCACCCCTCATCACAACTCATTTGATGATTATTCGGTTGTCAGGATTTTAACAACAAAAAAGGCTAAGCTTTATGTCATGTGGTTCTATTCGACGAGAGGAGTTCAATGATAGTGGTGTTTAGCCTTCATCATGGTGGAAAAAGTAGACTAGTGCTTAGAAAGTTTTGTGGTTTTTGGATGTTTGATGATTTTAACCAATGTTTTCTATTTTCAGGTCATAAATGAGTTTATTAAGTTTTTTATGGAGTTTATCAAGTGTTTTGGCGTGAAGATTTTGTTGAAATGGGTGTATTTGATTCAAAAGTTGAAAACTTGACTTTCCAATGATTTTTCGACCACCTAAGATAGCTACGAACTAAGTAGTAGGCGATACGTCCTTTGCTTTATTTTTATTTTTTTGAAAATAAAAAGGTCCATTTTTTATTGCACATGTATAAATAAGCCCATGTTTTTGGGCCTGGATTTCGAGGCCCAAACGATCTTGGGCTCAAGTAGTTGGCCATGCGCGAGGGCTTGACCTCTTTCTCTATGGTTTCATTTTTTGCAAAATTTTTAATTAATACCCTCCCTCTTTTGTATGTATTTTTTAGTTTATATTAATTTTTTATTTTAATTTAAACCAGTACCCTCTATCTTTTATTTTCAAAATTGTTTTGTTCAATGTTGTTATTTTTTAAATATTTTTTATTGTTATAATATTTTAAAAGATTTTTATAATTTATTTTTTCATTTATATTTGATATAAATAAATTTTATTTTTATAATGTATTTTATTTTTATAAAAATAGTGTTTGTTCATGATGAGAAAAAATGACCTCTAATATAAAAAAAAATAAAAACATATAAAATCAAGAGAAAAGAGTGTGTTAGATATTTGCATACTTATATGTCTTTTGTTTTTAGAAAAGATATTGGCTTAACACTTTAGTATTTAATTATTATTATTAACAACTATTTCATAGTTGAATAATTCAATTATTTTAAAATTCATTTTATTAAACATAAATAATATATTCACAATATTTAATTAAAAAACTGATACAATAAAACATGTTTGTAGCATTAATATATTGTTTTAACAATAAAAATTAATTTAGAATTCTACTCGAAGAGTATGTGAAGCCAGCTAGGCATTATTGCCTAAGTCAATAAATATAGGTACCAATTTGGTGCTACTTGCTTCTTGTCTTTTGTAAGACAAAGGCTGGATGCTTGCCTATGAATAGGCAATGCATCCAAGCCTTAAACGCACCACAAGAGAGAAAATGGAGAAGAGGAAGAGAGGGAAAGTTCCCACAAAGTTGTGAGGAATCAGTGAGAGAGTAAGTGATGTATTTTCTCCTATTAATAGAGAGATTTTAGTTGTTCTTTTATTAGTAGAAAGAGGTTGTAATTCTCACATTACTTAGTAAAATCCTTCTATACTTGCCCGTGGAAGTAGCCTAATTGGATGAACTACGTAAATTCTTATGTGTCATTTCTCATTTTATCATGTCCCTTGTCTTTTATCTTATCAGGATTGCATGTCAGTATCCTAATAGTGGTATTATTCACACATACACAATCTTTCTTGGGAACTTACTTAGCGAAGTATTATTTACACGATACTATTTTTGTATACGTTACAGATCAGTGAAACGGTGATAGCTAAATAGATCTCGATGAATAAAATGACAGCAAAGTACGAGATTGAGAGGTTCAAGAGGAGCAATTTCTCACTATGGAAAATGAGAATGAAGGCGGTTTTAAGGAAAGAAAATTGCTTGGCAACAATTGGAGATAGACCCGTGGGGATCACTGATAATGCAAAATGGAGTGAGATGGATGAAAATGTTATTACTAACATACATTTAGCATTAGCTGATGAAGTATTATCAAGTGTCGCGAAGAAGAAAACAACTAAGAAGATATGTGATACTCTAACAAAGCTATACAAGTCAAAGTCTTTGCATAATAAGATTTTCTTAAAGCGAAGACTTTATAAGCTTCGAATGGCAGAAACCACGTCGGTGACTGACCACATCAATACAATAAGAACTATATTTTCATAACTCAATACGTTGGGTTAACAAATAGAGGAAAATGAATGTGCAGAGCTTCTACTTCAAAGTCTTCCTAATTCGTATGATAAGCTCTTTATCAATTTGACCAATAATATCCTTTCAGACTATTTAGTCTTCGATGATATTGCAGCTGCTATCTTGGAAGAAGAAAATAGGCGCAAAAACAAAGGAGACATAAATAGTTCAAAACAAGTAGAGGCGTTGTTATTTTTAAGAGGAAGATTAATGAAGCGTGGCTCTAGTGGGAGTCAAATGCAAGGGAGGTCCAAATCAAAAGGTAAGAAGACTGTGAAATGCGACAACTGTGGCAGAAAACGGCACTTCAAAAGGGATTGTTGGCTTAAAAATGGTATAGAAAACACTGCAGAGTCATCAAAACCTCAAGGATTTGTTGTAAGCACCTCAGAAGATGGGGAGGTTTTATATAGTGAAGCAGCAACAGTCTCTACAAATAGAAAAGAGCTCACTGAGGTTTGGTTAATGGATTTAGGAGCAACACGACATACGACTCTTAATCGAGATTGGTTTCATACGTATGAACCCATCTCTGAAGGCTCAGTGTTCATGGGCATTGATCATGCTCTAGAGATTGCTAACATTGACATCATCAAATTAAAGATGTATGATGACTCAATTCGTACTATTTCGGGAGTGCGACATGTGAAAGGCTTGAAGAAGAATCTTTTGTCTGTGGGACAATTTGATAGTCTTGGTTGTAAGATTCGAACAGACAATGGAATCATGAAAATTTTCAAATGAGCACTGGTGATTTTAAAGGCAAGAAAGATAATTGCAATCTTGTTTGTGTTAATGGGAGAAACACATCATGAGACAGAGACGTCAATTGCATCAGTAAGTCCTGCAAAAGAGAAGACGATGATGTGGCATTAAAAACTAGGCCACATGTCAGAGAAAGGTTTGAAAATTCTCTCTGATAAGAAGTTACTCCCTTTTATGAGCATTATGTTACAAGTAAACAACACAGGTTAAAGATTGATGCATCAACAACAAAGAGCAAATACATGTTAGACCTAATTCACTCTGATGTTTGGCAAGCACCGATTATATCCTTCAAATGAGCAAGATACTTTGTATCATTTATATATGACTTCTTCAGGAGATATTGGGTGTATCCAATTAGAAGGAAGGCAGATGTGCTCGCAGTCTTTAAAACCTTCAAAGCACGAGTAGAACTTGAATCTGAAAATAAGATCAAGTGTTTAAGGACTGATAATAGAAGAGAATATACCAGTGATGAATTTGATAACTTATGTCAACATGAAGGTATCAAAAGGCAGTTCACAACGGCATACACTCCACAACAAAATGGAGTGGCATAGCGGATGAACAAAAATCTATTAGAAAGAACAAGAACAATGTTGAAGGCTTCAGATCTAAGAAAACCATTATGGGCAGAAGTAGTCAATACCGTCTGTTATGTAATAAATCGATCTCCATCAACTGCAATTGAGATGAAGACACCAATGGAGATGTGGACTGGAAAGCCAGCTGATTATTCTCGATTGCATATATTTGGAAGTCTTGTATACGTGATGTACAATACTTAAGAAGTCAGCAAGCTGGATTCAAAATCCAAAAAATCTGTATTCTTGGGATATGATGATGGAGTAAAGGGGTATCGCTTGTGGGATTTCACTGCCCACAAGATAGTCATCATCAGAGATGTCATATTTGCATAAGATAAAATGTAAATGGAAGTAGTCTAATTGGATGAACCACGTAAATTCTTATGTATCATTTTTTATTTTATTATATCTCTTATTTTTTATCTTATCGGGTTTGGATGCTAGTATCCTAACAAATAAATGAGTGTTAATAAATACAAAAGGATTACGAAAGAGGAGCAACTCTTACAACACGAGCACAATAAGCTCCGGTACCAATAAGATTGGCCTTTGAAAAAAAATGATTATAAATTTCGAACTAGACTAATCCTGATTTTCCTTTCTTCTTCTCGATGAAAAAAAAAAAAAGTTGGCTTAGCTTTTTTTCATTTCTAAGAATAGACAAGGGAAGCTTCTTCTTTGCTTTTGTGAAGCGTGTATCACCATCTCTTACTGTTTTATCTTTTTCCAAAGTTGTAATTTTGTTTTTTGAGATTGCAAATAATATAAAAGGTAGAAATTATCGGTATTGATTGATATCGTGAATCCATTGAGAGCATAAATGAGATGTTACTTTTGGATATTGACCAAAGCAGTTCTATATCTAATACATATATGATATTTAGGGTTTTTTTATTTTTTTCAAGAATATTTTTAAAAAATGATTTTTTTTATTTTCAAATTATTTTAATATATTAATATCAAAAATATTTTTATAAAATAAAAAATATTTTTTTAAGATATTTTTAAATAAAAATACTTTATAAAATACCTACTTCTAAAGTTATAAACACCGTGTTTCGTGTGTTAGATGCGACAAATAATCTATGAATTAAAGAACCACGCAGATCAACATTTTCAAGTTTTGAGCAAATTGCTACCAGCAATCCTTAGTGTGAACATCCTCCGTGATGTGATCGGGAAATGATTGATAGACCAGCTACTCAGCTCTGGTCTTTGATGTCGTCTGGATTGGATCCCACAGTCTTTTAATCTTTGTATGGGAAGTCAAAAGTCTACGAGTCAATTGAAGCATGAAAAATTATTAGAAATTACTAGTTATTTGATAAAAAAAACAAATAAAGATATAAGCTTTTTAAATATATATATTTTTAATCTAATTATAAATAAAAAATTTATGCATGTATTTAATTAAATATATTGAGAACTATATATGCCAATAAATATAAACTAACAAAATGTTAACGCGTCTATTCAACTCGTATCGCTGCAGGTCGAACAATTCTTTTTCTAACACAAAAGAATTAATGCGTAGGTGTTACTAATGAGTCTTTTGACTTCGAGTGAAAAATATAACCGTGAATCAAAAAATTAATGTTTACATATAATAAAATATAGTAAAGATCATACGCGTTAATAAAAATATGTAAATTCTCAAGTTATTTTTTAATGTAACAGAAGAATAAAACAATGTTGCAATTGTTGTAATAAAGCACTATTTTCTTAGTTTTTGTATAATAATTTTTCTAAAAAAAAATATAAGGAAAAAAATAATATAAGTAAATCAAGTGTAAAGTGATAAATATTTAAAGCATAAAAAATAAAAAATAATATTTTTTTCCAAAGAAAAATTTAAAGAAAAAAAATATAAAAACATGAAGATAAGAAAAGAAATGGTGACAAATCATTAAGTGTAAATGATAAAAATATCAAGGACAAAGAGGAAGAAAACATAAAGAAAACTTGTTTTTTTTTTATAAATAAATTAGAAATTATAATTTTACCACCATGCAGTACCACTACAATAAAAAAATAAAAAGCAAAATTTTTAATTTTTCCATTCCAACATGAAAACACCGATTTGTTTTAATATATGTATAATTACCCGTGCCATTCCCTATCATTTCTGCCTTGGCCGAGCTCTTTATGAATGAAATGGGATGCCATATGAAGTACAAACACGATATGACACCATATAGACATCTAAGGCCTCTGCTATGTCGTGGGTTCATTTTTAACTCTTTTTTTTATTATTATTAAAAGTAGAATTTAAGTTTGTTTGAGTCTATAAAGTATGTCTCCAAATATATTTGAGTCTTGCTGCAGCCATAACTTAAAATTATTTAGGTCTTGCCCAACCTAATCCAAGTCTAGTTTTGAGTTAGCTTTGGGCTAGACCGTACAGAATCTAAGATCATTTTAGTTGTATATATGGCAGCACCCAAGTTTAATTTTGGGTACTGCAACTAATAATTTGTATATAATTTATAAATAAAAATAAATGTAAAATTAAGTGTAATTTGATAAAATTATTATTACAGTACATTTGGTAAAATTAGTAAATAATATAACATTTATTTTCAAATTCATCAATTATTTTATTAATAATATTAATTATAATAAAATATACTCTTATAAATTTTACTGAAAATAATAATATTTATAATACAAATCATAATATTTTTAGTATTAATATTATTAATTATTATAAAAATAATATTATTTATAACTCCAAAAATAATAATATTTTTGAGATTAATACTATTAATTATACTAAAAACATATATTAAGAAAAAATATAATAATAATTTAATATTAATTATACCAAAAAATAATATTAAAAGAACAATTAATAATAGTTTTGAGATCAACACTATTAATTAGACTAAAACAAAATAATTTTTTTAACACCAATACTATCAATTATACCAAAAAAATGTATTAAGAAAAAATATAATAATTCTTTTAATATTAATTATACTAAAAAAATAATATCAACAAAACAAACAATAATATTTTTACTATTAATACTCTAAAAATTAATTATACCAAAAAAAGAATATTAAGAAAACTAATATGATGTTTTTAATATTAATACTTGTAATTATACTAAAAGTGTAGGCAGCCCAAGAACCACGTGGCGCTTGGGCTGCACTCAAGAGGACTTGCCTTTGTGCGTGGCAGAGCTTGGGTTGCTTGCGGCCAGGACCCAATGCTATTTTGGGTCCTGCCCTGCCTGGCCCAAGGTTAGCCTTGGGCCATGCCTAGCAGTGCCCACGCCATAGCGCCACCTGGCACGTGGACTGCAGCGCAGAGGAAGCAGGCCAAGTGCCATATGGTGCTTGAGTTGTCCGCCCTCAAGAGAGAACTCAAACGTCACGTGTCCCAACGTGGTTTTTTTTTTATAGTAATAACAATTTTTTAAATTTTATTAATGATGATAATAATATTTATACTCTTATAAATTTTAATGAAAATAATAATATGTATAATACAAATAATAATATTTTTAGTAGCAATAATATGAATTATTATAAAAATAATATTATTTATAACACCAAATATAATAATATTTTAGAGATAAATACTATTAATTATACTAAAAAATAATATTAATAGAACAAATAATAATAGTTTTGAGAACAATACTATTAATTAGACTAAAAAAAATAATATTTTTAATACCAACACTATCAATTATACTAAAAAAGTATATTAAGAAATAATATAATAATTCTTTTAATATTAATTATACTAAAAAAATAATATCAACAAAACAAACAATAATATTTTTACCATTAATACTCTAAACATTAATTATACTAAAAAAAGAATATTTTTAATACAATTATACTAAAAG
>Ga0307509_10012040_pt1 | contig 10380 bp, 3 predicted proteins | sample 10_EM_MG_FD_202245 | JGI IMG/M metagenome (GOLD analysis project Ga0307509, IMG submission 202245) | Populus trichocarpa ectomycorrhiza microbial communities from riparian zone in the Pacific Northwest, United States - 10_EM | ecosystem: Host-associated > Plants > Roots > Unclassified | place...
AGACATCCATTGGAGGCCTGTGTACACAGTTAACAGGGGCAATTTTGGTGAGAATTGCCCAAAAGGGCGTCTGATCACCTCAATGTTCGGGTACTTATTGCCTGTGACAAGTACTCGTAGGTTGTTTACGGGTAGCGAATCCCCCCTGCTGAAAAGGAGTCAGTGGGACACTGGGACCCTACCGTAGTTCTCCGACTTCTTTTGAACAATGCAAACCTCCAGCCCGCACCCCTCATCCCAAATCCTAAGGATAATCGAAGCCTGAAAGCTTGATCCCATCCCCTCCGGGTATTAGCGCAAAGTAAAAACTATCCCTCACCCACCGGTAGTAAACATACTAGCACTTTGGCCTCGTCCTTAAATTATATATTTTATTGAAAGTTTTTCCATCTATCGTAGGGGAGGTAGCTTTAAGTCCTTAGTGTGACAATGTTATTCACCTACTTGTAAAGGTCAATGAGCGTCTAAGCCAAAGGAGTTAAGGACTGCCATCCATTGAGGAACCTTCTTTGGCGTAGGGATTTTAGACGTGGATCGACGGCCATGACCACGAAACGGCCACAGCGACGTGAAACGCCAAGAGTTCACACAACGAAAACGATCGCACGCTGAGGGAGGGGGAAGTTCACTTTATTCAAAGACACTCACATCTGCATAACTAACTGTAAAGACAGGAATATATATCAACCACAAACAAGTCCTCCTATCCTTCCATGGACCACCGCCACACATATCCTCTCACTGTTTGTCTCCCTCTCCCCTTCCGCGTACCCTTGTTGCAACCAAGGAAAGGCAAACCCTCACTGTTCATAGTTTCCGGGCATATAGCCTCCATACGTTCGACTCCCCCAAGCTTCCCTTACAGCTTTCCCGCCTTCCTTCCGGCGGATGCATCCATCCTAAACTCAAGCGCATTCCCGCACCCTGAACACTTTCTCGAAAGCTAAAGCACTCCCAAAGTCAAAACGCGTTTCCTATCCCACGAGCGAGCGTGTTCCCAGAAGGTCTCCGAACAACAAAGGAACTATCATGAGAGCGTGCCGAGCAGCACCTCACGATTTCCAACAGAATTATGGCGAGTTGTCCGTGATATCGATTTCTGGGTACGGGTAGTGCAGCTTCAGAAGTTCTCGGGGGATCAGGGATAGTCTCTCCCACTGTGCTATACCAGTATTCTAATACTAAATGATATCTATCGAGTAGACCGTAAGGGAATTTAGTGTTACCGTCACCACTACCGTGGATTTTCTTAAACATGCGCAATCGTCACACTTCTGTATCTCCAAACTGTGGCAAGTCGGAGTTCCTCGTGCCCTTCTGTTGGCTTGGTTCCCTAGTGTCGATTTTACTTTGCCCTAGCTCCGATCGGGCTTTTGCGAGATAATGAGAAAACCCTGTCCTGAATGACTACCCAAACAAGAACCCTCCTATATTTTGCCACACTTTCTTTTGACCTCCTAGCGTGAAAACGAGTCTCCCCAGATTTTGCGGCATGGCAATTTACTTTTACTGCCTCTGCCGAATAGGCCCCTAAGTTCGTCTTATTTCTCCCACAATGGGAACTATTTTGCCAATGGGAGCTATAGCTTTGGACTGTCTAATAAAAAAATAATCGAATTGCTTGACCAGGGCACCGGTCACCACAAAACCACCATTCAAATAACACCCCTTCGATCATAGCACATTCCCTCCAAATTCCTAGAGAGATGCTACTCGGTGGGGGTATAGATAGGTCGGTCACCTAGTGATTCCGGCTAAAACCTTATTTTTCTAAGGATCTTTATTCGGAACAGGGCAAATGGTTTGGGGTTATGTGAACTGCGAATGGGGGGAGGTGCTTAGTTCACAATTTCTGGTATCATACACTCCTCGCATGCAGGGCAATCTACAAAAAGGAAGACGACCTACCATACTGGTATCTTATCGTTAAAATATATGGTTTCCTATCCTGTACCGTACTGTATAGTCGCATATGTGTCGATTGTGTAACACACATATGCGGCTCTGTATCCTTCATAGATATTTTCTGAGGTGCCAGGATAGTGTCTGGGCACGTGATTAGTTAAGGGTGAGTACTTGTGTTTGAGTAGAGGAGTTTTTCCCCTTAGCTTACCATATAACTTAGTTCGATAGCGCAAGCGTGGAAATTCAGCCTTTGGTCTAAATTATGTTGTTTTTAAATTCTCTCCACAAATTTTATCACAAAGCGAGTAACAAGTACCAGGACCACCATTATCACAACAAATCACTCGTACAACATCCATGTCACAATATTGACCGCATACCTTAAACATACCATACCATGGAATACTATACTGCTCTTCACTACTACTTGAAAGCTGGACCTAATCCCCCCAACCACAACTGCCCTTCCTTAAGCCCGGCGAAAAACAATACTCTACCTGCACCGCTCTCTAGTTACATCATACCTACTATAACAGGTGTGTATCAGTAGAAGAGAGTGGTTGATTCTGCAAGTTACGGGAGTGTTGCAGATCGTCCGGGAATGTTGCAAATCATTTGGGAGCGTAATAGATTGTGCTAGTGTTTTAGTGGTTTACCGCGAAGGTTCCGGAGACGTGCCTTCCCCTTTGTTATCTCGGGGGTGCTCGGAGGGATTTTGATAAGTGGGGTATCCGGAGACAGGAGTTGTGATCCATGAGAGGGTTGGGATGTATTGCTCGTGTTTTGCTTATGCACCTGACTTTGGTATTAGTTTAGTTTCAGTCGAGCACAGACAAGGTAGTAAAAGTCACCTTCTTCCCAGTTTCTACTAAGTGCTGAGGTTGCAAACAAATATTCCGACTCCGCCACCCGCCGCTTCGCTGTTCGCTTCCCCACCTTAATATATATATATGTACGCCAGTTTTAGCTTGCAGTCCTTTAGAATGAGCTTATAGTAAGCTGCGTAATAGGGAAGCATCGGCAGGGTAAATTTACCACCCCACCACAGAGCGGTATGCGACAGGTTACCATATTCGTAATCAGCCATCCACCATTCACCTACCTTTGCTCCTCCTCCAGTCCTCCTCCCTGGAGTTTTAGAGCTCCCATGGCACCCTTCTAATACTTAACTCAATCAGTGTAGAGTGTAATCTGTACTCCTAGCATTAGTTCTAGGTTCTAGTCTATTATCGGAAGTGAGAATGGCTGGAACAGGAGCATAGAAGCCGCCTAGGCTATAGGAGCTAGATAGCGGGGTAATTACTCTTGTTGAGAGAATCTAGATTGACCGTTTATGGCAAGCTAGTGCTGCCCATCCCCATCTAAGGGTACCATACAAGGATCCATCCTCGCAATCCCGCCACTTTAAAAACCCATCAGCTTCTAGCAGCCAGTCTCGAATCCCATCAACCCTATTGGCGGATGTCCTGGTCTCTTTTTGTCTTGTTGGCTCCACTGCTGCTCTAGCGAAGATAACCACTCCAGAATCTCGCACTTCCTGTTTGGTGATGGCGCTATGGTACAGTTATCTCCAGGGTTATAGCTCTCTATGCTTCTATGGTTAATGTTTGTGGTCCCGCTCGAATATAAGCTGCTGGCATTACCCATGATGTTTGAAGTTTGAGTAGATTAAGGTCAGTATCAGCCACGAAGGTGGATGGAGGGGTTTCCGGAGGCTGTCTTGTTGTAATGTACAGTACAGCTTGGCCCCAAAGAAAGGTGGGGTTGTCGTACAGTCGAAACCTGAATAATTTGGCAATGCAGTATAGCACAAGGTCAGCTGCTCTGCCTAGCTGAAAGGCACCATAAACAAAAACTAGCCCCAGCGCAAGAAGCCCTAACCGCATAGTGCCCCTCCAGTCATTGCAGTTTCTCCGCTATCGCCCACAATTTCCGATTCAGCAGACGACCCAATTATTCCTGTGCCAAGCTACGCCTTGCCCATGCTCGGTGGCGAGCTCTCATTCCTACGGTACTAAGAAGGAGTCTGTCGGACCCTCGTTCTCCGACCTCTCCCAAACCACCCGTCCCAGGCAGAATCTGTATTCGGACACCGGGGAGGCAAGCGCCACTTTGACCAATGGCGGGGTAAAAGGTTCCTGAAATAACCCTGAGTATCCCTGTTGCCCCCTCTAAATGTCCGGGTACTTCCTGCATGAGAAAGAAAAAAAGACAAACGAGAAACGCTATCACAGGCTGTCACTCGATTTTCGGGGGTTTCTGATTGTTGGAATTAGGCTTTCAGATATGTACTGTCTACATATTAGACTACGACAAAGTCGGTCATTAGACCTTGGTTCCAGCCTTTTACTTTTTAAGCTGGACTTACTGCATTTGGCTTTTCCCCTCATGTTACCGCCCAATCTGTCGACTGGTTATGTAATTTTGTTCTCACTTGTTTTTCTCCTGTCTTCCAAATTGGTTCCTTATTATCTTTCCTACTGCGGATATATGTTGCTGTTTCGCTGTATAAATAGTAGGCCTTCCTGGCCGTCTGAGATCAAGACGAAGTTCCTTAGGATCTCTTGTACACACATGTTTCCGGTATACGGCTTGACAATTGAACCGTTTTTCAACACTGATTGTTGTAATGGGTTGTGGTGGAGATAGCCACGGGAGTCGTGGCAATAAATAAGGGTAAACACAGGAGTATATATGAATCACAACGAAGTCGTCCTCCTATCCTGTCATGGATCACCATACATATCCATTCTCTTCAGCGTGTGTCTCCCTTCCCCCTTTTGCATACTCCTATTCTATCAAAAGAGAGGCAGAGACTTCCACTGTTGGTAACCACCCAACTCTTTCAATCTCCCTTCCTGCTCTTCCGCCTCCCTTCCAGCGGATGTATCAATCGAAGGCACATTCCCGAAAGTTATCCAAAGGATGAAACAATAGTGTGAGCATGCCAAGCAGCATCTCACGACTACCAACACATACCATTGGCAGCCACAATGCCATTTTTTTCTCAATATTTTTGCAATTATTTTGCCACGAAGTTATCTTGGAGGATAAATATTCTTATTGTTTTCCCTATGGAGAACTTGTGCTACCTCCCACTTGCCGATGGTTGAAGGGGGTGGTGATAGGAGCCTTTCAAGTAACATACCGTATTCAAGGCTAGCTTACATAACCGTCTAGGTCTACAATTTGGGTGATGAAACTAGACGGTGGCATCTCAACCAGATCATTTCCAATAGCGGTGCAAAAGCACTTACCGAACTTTCTGCTGCCCCAAATTCTTGTTGCTGGACGGTTAAAATGTGATGTTCCCTCGGAGGTGAGTTTGAAAATTCCCTTAGACTCACTAGTTAGCACGCTAAGTAAACACTAGACCCACTTGCCCGAACCCCTCTCCTCAAAGGGCCAGGCCCTCCTTGATGGTCGGTGCCTTCTCCAGCTCCTAGGTGGCAGTCTATAGGTAAACAGGCCCTTATTTTGCACCCAAGTACTGCTAACTATGACCTAGAATTAAGAGCGATAATGTCACTGCTGAACAAGAGATTAACCATACAATCCATACGACAGCCACGTCCACTAGCTGGAAAGCTCAATCCAAAATTTGAGAGTATAAAGAATCCAGTGAGAACAAGAATTAGCAACTTGAAATTGGGGGAGAAGAACCATAAATACTTCCCCACAACCAGTTTAACGGAGAAACTCAACTCCCCCTCCCCAAATCTGAAATAATAGACATCTGTTAGTTGGACAAGTGTTCGTTAACAAGCTAAAATTGCCCGAAATACCTACCTGATCCGGCAGGAAAACCACCTGGAGCCGATCAGGCACTGAGTTGGAGGTTCAATTCAGCTTGGGACATGGAATCATCCCCCGAAGAGATAGTGAGATTGAGGACATAACTTTCCTTATTAGGAGCTTTGGGAGAAAGAGTCTTAGACCGTGCGCGGAAAGCAGTCTTCACGATTTGTATGATAAGAGAAGAGAACTTTCTCAAGCGTTCTTCTCTCTTTTTTTTTAAAAAAAAAAACTAAAGAAACAAATATTCCCACGTTGGAATAGAAACTATAGACATCGACGATCTAATAGTGTAGTAGTACTAATGATGGGAATGCTCTGTAAGGGCAACAGTCCACCACTAAACTACTCTTGCATTCTCAGAGGCCTAACCATAGCCCATCCCCTCCAAAAGTTATCCACGGGCAACCATTACCAGTGAAGATATCTGTCAATCCCCTGATAATTCCTTTGAAACCCAATTTTTTGCTAGGACTTTTCTTGGGATTTTTGTTTGGAAACGTTCTAACGAGTTGGTGCGAGGTGAGCCATAAAGGGAGGGAGGAGGGGTGTGATAAGTACTGTACACAATTCCTTTTTAAGCGTGGCCCATGGTGTCTTGAGCTCTTCGCATGAAGGGCATCCGCAAGAAAAGATATCCCCAAAACCCACCATCAGGACATCAGCCTAAGCTAGGTTTGGCTTGACATTAACGTAGTAATTGCAGAAGTCAGCTAATGACCCAGGCTATACGGTTTCAGGAAAGCCCTAATCCTTTTTAAGAACAAGTGGACACGGGGCAGGTATAGCTAGGGTAAATAAACTGTATTGGACTTGTGATTCAGTTGTGAACTCTTGACTCGGAGTCTGGAGATTACAGGGTGTGCCGGCGGTGGTGGATTTCAAAAGATTTTAAGGTGCCGGTACAAGAACTCACCAACCCACCTCACGCTATCGGAATGGATCACTTGTACAACTCTTAAGTTAGTCCCACCCTGACTTTACACCCTCGTATCATTAGCTATGATACGGTACGATATTACAATGTGTTGCACTGGAGGAGGGTTGTCGCTTAGTCATCCATCTGTTCTAGTTGTCATTGGCAGCGGGTGCCTTGTGTTTCTTCCTAGAATTTCTTCCCCCAACCCTTTGGTTTATATGAATATATCATCCTTTAGCCTTCTGGCGGGCCAATTAATCTACCCTGCCTCACTGTGGCCCTTATCCCGCCTTCCCTGCCCCCCCAGGGCCACTCACACTTTCTCACACCTGACAGACTGCTGCGCAAACACTCCATCTCCGTTGGTGCCTATCTTGTTGCGCTCGCCCTTTACCGTTTCTAAAACATACCATGCAAATACTGTACTATACTCCTGAGGACTGCTTGTGTGCTGGATCAACCTCCCAAATTATAACCTCTTTCTCCCAAACCCAACGAACAAGAAAATACGCTGGCATACTGGCACCATCCTTCGAATACATAATATCTACCAACTTACAGGGTGTATGTGTGCACGTACCGTCTTGGTTTGTAGGTTCTCTAAAACGACCTTACGGAGTTACGATGCATAGAGAGGAGCATGGGCGATATAAATTCACAATGTATTTACGCAGAGTTGCTAGATGGGCTAGTCTACTCTGATTGACCGCTCACTCTTTCGCCATCTACCTCTACTCCCCTTTTGGCCCGCCACCCCCGAAGCATCAGAGCCCCCATCCTTCCATCCCATACCTAAATCAAGCATTGAACGCTTTAACCCTAACTTCCGGCACTAATTCTACTCAATTACCCGCAGCTAGGATAGCGGGATATTGGATGTGCGGGTGGACTATGTGATAGGAGCGGGACCGTCCGCCCCATCCTTACCCAGGTCATCATCCGATAAGATGCTATCTTTTGGGCAGCCTGGGACAGCAAAGTTCACAGCTAGGAACACTTGTCCCGTTTTGGAAGAATCCCAGTATTGTGATTCGTTGGAAGTTGGTGGTTGCTCTGGTGATAAGTCACTTGGGGGTTAAAAACCAGATATTCATAACCGGAAATAACCGAGCCTTGACTGATCTGGAGCGAGTGTGTCTGGCTGCGAATTTTACTGTTTCGGAACGCCCAAGGGGCAGGTTGTGGATAATACAATAGTATTAGGATGAAATTATTATTATAACGAGATGTCATATAGTCGGGTTAGGGTTAACAGCTAATGTATCGTATCATAGACAACCAGATTTTAGGTGCTATTTTCAGAACGATAATAGCCACACACATGCGAGTATTGCCGGGTAGGGTGGATTTGGTTAATTCTAATTACCAAAGTCCAAAATTCTATCTTATGCATGATGTACGGCGTGTAGCAAGAATGGTTCGTGCAAAGGAGGTGGGGGGATGCGGTGAGGAAAGCAGTGTGCAGCTTATGAGAAACCGAAAGTGTGCGAACGAGCCCCTGAGGGTAGAAGATATATACAAGTGTGATGAAAAAGAGAGTAAATAAGGGGAGTGAGTAAAGGAAGGGGAAAGAACTAAAAGGAACTATACAAGAGGCAAAAGGAAAGGAGGGGGGAAAGCCTAGAAGGCAAAGGTCCGTTTTTTTCATTCGGGGGTAAGCGTAAAGCACTATTGTAGAGTGGTTCATAACTGGAGAATACCGCGAGGCCATCAGAGTGTGTCCAGAACCCTATTCCAGCGATATTCTCTGGATGCACTACTGAGAAAGGTATTCAGAATTTAGATAGTTTACATTAATGGGGTAGGGGGCCAAACCTTCATTCGGAAGGTCTAGGAGGGGTGTTATTAGGTGTTAAGTAAGCTTGGAGTTCATGCAGCGCCAACGACGCCTGGGCGCCGGGTAGCTTCAAGAGGAGTGGGTGGGCGATAGACTAATAGTTGCCAAAATATTCTGTGATGTCTCTGTCGCTTGGCCCACTTGAGCGGGGTTAGACCTCGGTTATCCGGAATACTGGGATCAATGTCGGTTCGTTTCAAGAGGAGCTGAACTGCTTGCCGACTCCCCACTCGCGCAGCCCTCAAGAGGGGTGTTCGGCCATATTTGTCGGCTAGATTGGGGTCAACATCTGGTCGTTCCAAGAGGAGCCGCGCTGGTTCCAACCGCCAAAACCAGTTTTGAGCACCCCATGAGAGCGGTGTTCTGAAGTGTTTGTCAGCCAAATTGGGATCAATATCGGCTCGTTCCAAGAGGAGCTGCGCTACTCCTTGACTCCCCTTTTCCGCCACCCACGAGAGCGGTGTCCGGCCATCTCGGTCAGCCAAATTGGGATCGACACCGGCTTGTTCCAAAAGGAGCTGCACTAATCTCATATTCCCTTCTGCCGCGGCCAACAAGAGGGGTGTTCGGCCGTCTTTGTCGGCTAAATTGGGATCAACATCCCTTCGCGCTAAGAGGAGTTGCACTGCTTCGGGACTTCCAGTTGCTGAGGCCCAGGAGAGCGGTGTTCGGCCATGTTTGTCGGCCAAATTAGGATCAACGTCGGCTCGTTCCAAGAGGAGCTGCACTGCTCCCTGTCTAAGTGTTGCTGTAGCCCAGTAAAGAGGTGTTCGCCCATTGTTGTCAGCCAAATTAAGATCAACATCAGCCCGTTCCAAGAGGAGCTGCAGCGATCCCTGATTCCCCTTTACTACGGCCAAAATGAGCGGTGTTCGGCCATCTTTGTCTGCCAAATTGGGATCAACATCACTTCTTGCCAAGAGGAGCTCCACTGCTTCCCAGCGCCTATTCGCTGCGGCCCAAATGAGTGGTGTTCGGCTTGCTTTGTCGGCCTCATTGGGATCAACATCGGTTCGTGCCAAGAGGAGTTCCACTGCTTCTCGGCTTCCGTTCGCGGAGGCCCTCGAGAGCGGTGTTCGGCCATTTTCGTCAGCCAAATTGGGATTAATATCGGCTCGTTCCAAAAGTAGCTGGACTACTTTCCGACTCCTCTCTGCTCCTGCTTCCGAGAGCTGTGTTAGGCCATCTTGGTGAGCCAGATTGGGATTATCAGCTCGTTCTGGGAGTGCCTGCACTCCTCCTTGGCATGTCTTTTCTACCGCTAACAAGAGCGGTGTCCGGCCATCTTTGTCAGCCAAATTGGGATCGACACTGGCTCGCTGCAAGAGGAGCTGCACTGTCCCCTGGTTCCACATTGCTGCAGCCCACGAGAGCGGTGTTCGGCCATCTTTGTCAGCCAGGTTAGGGTTGACAACTTTGAGCTTCAATAGATATTGTACAAAGCCAACATTCTCGCCGCTAGCCGCCCAAGAGAGCAGTGTTCGACCATTACGATCAGGAAAGTCCGGACCCAAACCAGCTTCCTCCAAGTGCGATATGCAAGTTTCTCCGCGCCAGTGCTCGGCAGCCCATGAAATTGGAGTTCGACCATCAACATCTCTGGTTCTTGGATTGGCCTCTGACTGTTTTACCAGTAGCTCCATTACCTCCTTATGTCCATACTGGGTGGCCCACGATAGTGGTGTCCTGCCTTTCTTGTCTGGCAGCTCTGGATTGATGTCGTTATGGGTAAGTAGTAATTTGGCTACTGCCCCATATCCATTGCCGGCCGCCCAGGACAGTGGTGTTCTGCCGTATACAGTGAACCCAAGCGTCCAGTCCGTCCGTCTTCGGGTCCGGACGGGACGGACGGCGTACCTGAGAGGACGCCCGGGACGGACGGGTATCTTGGCGTCCGTCCGGAAGACTGCCCGGGACGGACGGG
>Ga0307509_10012042_pt1 | contig 10380 bp, 6 predicted proteins | sample 10_EM_MG_FD_202245 | JGI IMG/M metagenome (GOLD analysis project Ga0307509, IMG submission 202245) | Populus trichocarpa ectomycorrhiza microbial communities from riparian zone in the Pacific Northwest, United States - 10_EM | ecosystem: Host-associated > Plants > Roots > Unclassified | place...
TAACATTATAAAATATAATATATATATATATATATATATATATATATATATAGTGAGCTCAGTTTTTTACTGTGGTTCTAGACAGAAAAAATTATAAATTAAAATTTAATAGTATAAATATGATTTTATCATTGCTAGAAAAAAATATTAAGCCTGTCATTCGGGTAGATATATTTTTTTCATGAGATATGTTTGTTGTTGTAAAATTAATTGGGGACAAAATGATTTGAACATGTTTTTTATAAAGTAATGATTATTTTGCTTCAAAAACAAAAACAAAAACAAAAAAAAATTTGACTGAGGAGCTTTTTTGTCTTTTTAAAAATAAACGGTAGAGTTATGGTCATGACCTTCTAAGAGAAACAAATATAATTGCACGGAGGGGCTTCATTATCCTTTTCTTTTTAAAACAATAAAATAACGGAATTAACCTTATAATTTTAAAAAATAGAGGTTATTTGTGAGGGAGTTTGTTTCTTTTTTTACTTATTTATTGTTATTTTTAGGTTTTGTCAGAAAAGGCTTGATAATTTCAAGTTTTTAAATATTATTTTTAAAAAATTGTTGACACGTCCATTGTGAGGGACCGTACAATGGCTAAAATCCTGCTTCCACGACGATGTTGGGAGCAGCGTCTCGTCTTCTTTCCAACGGTGTGGCGCGTGCTCACAAAGAAGGTCCTTTATTAAAAATTAATTTATTTATTTTTTAAAATTATCATTTGACATTTGATTATTAAGCTCGTAGCCTTTTTTTGTGTGTTTTTTTAGTTGAGTTATCACGATCTCATGTCCCGGGTCATAGGTTAGTCAAATAACCATGGTTGCCTCATATTTTTTCCCTCAATGTTTTATATGATATTGATTTTTTTTAACAATTTCATAATTTGATATTAAATTATTGGCCCTTAAACAATGTGATTTTTTCACTTTTCTTTGCTAAACCGGGCTAGCTTGCATTTTCTTATTCATTGTTTTTTATTTAACTTTTGTCTTTTTTGCTAGGTTTTTTTTTAAAGTCTATTTATTTATATATCTTAATCTCATGTCGCAAGTGGTGGATCAATTAAATTAACCCAAGTTAACTCAAATTTTTTTTCTCAGTTTTTTTTATGATTTTTTTTTTCAGTTTCATCATTTTGCATTAAATTTTTGCCCTTGAACTTTGTTATTTTTCTAGGTTCTCCTTTTTGTTTTGTTATTTCAAGAGCAGGTTGGTAAAGCTAACTCATGTCAGCTTGCATTTTCATTCATAATATTTTTATTTATTTAACTTGGGCCTTTTTTGTTAGGCTTTTTTTTAGGTCTAATTTTTTTTTATTCTGATCTCATCTTGCATGTGGTAGCTTAGTCAAGTTAACCCGGGTTAACTCGGATTTTTTCCCTCGATTTGTATGACATTTTTTTCAATTTCAACATTTTGCATTAAATTATTTGCCCTTGAGCTCTATTATTTTTTCACTTTTCTTATTGTTTGGTTATTCCGAGAGCGGGTTAATAAAGTTAACCTGGATTGACTTAGGGTTTTTTTAATTTTTTTTATTGAACTTTGGTTTTTTTTTTACTAGGTCATCCTTTTGAAATTCTTTTTTTTTTTATCCTGATCTCACATCGTAAGTTGTTGTTTATTTGTTTCGTTAAGTTACACTGAGCTGACTTGGGTATTCTTTTTTAGCATTTTATTTTTTAAATATTTTTTGTTTTCATCTTTGATATATAAGTTATTAAACCTTGAACTTTACAATTTTCTTTCATTTTTTTTACGGGTTCTTTTGGTCTCGTATCCCAGGATGCATTTTAGTTAATTTAACCCGAGCTATATTGAATTATCGTTGCTTGAATATCATTTTTTAGAGTTGGAAAAGGTTTGGCCCGACCAACGATGTAGCGCAAGCTATTATCTAATACTAAATTGCTGGATTTATTCATTTTACTTCATATAAAGCCTACAACTTTTTATTGATCCACATATTGAGATTCATAGTATGCAACAAACAATATCCGAAACTTATGAAAATATAAAAATACTTATAATAATGTCTTAAAAGTGATGTATTACTCATTAAGACAAAAAATAACTATCATTGTAAATGGTCATGCATTTGGAGAGAGTATTGAAAGTGGTGTTGGCTAACAACAAAATATAAATGTGAAGACATAATTGTTTTCGAAGTTTTTTTTGATACAAAGTCTTACCAACCACTTTCAATTTTTTTTTCTTAGATCTTGTTTGATAGAACTTTATCATACAAGAACTAGTACGTTAGATTTTTGTTGATGAAATTGCTTATTATTTGTATAAACAATATATATAAAAAAATTACTTAAAATTTTATAATATGTTTTTACAATTATGGGTGACTAACATACCTAAAATTACTACAAGGATCAAAATAATCAAAACCCAAAACTTGAGAGTCCATGGATGTGACTGTATGTGGTAGTGTGTTGAATGAACCTTGTCCCTGTATTGGGAGGCAACTGACACCCATTTTTACAATGTGAGCTCTGTAGCTAAATTAGTTACATTCCCTGGAACCTATTTTGCACACCCTTGCTCTCCATTTCAACTCTCTCTGCTACTTCCTCCATTGAACACAACCACCACGCCTGCCACCGCTTCGCCCACCCATCATTCCCGCCTATCCACTGAACCTCTCCGGTGACAAATCCTCCATTGATCACATATTATTATTATTATTATTCGATTGAATTACAATATATAGGGGAATATGGCAAGCGGGCAAGTGTCAAAACGAGTCAAGTACAAGAGCTCAGTGAAAGACGCTGGCACTCCTGGTCGACTATTTTTGGTACTTTTCACTACCTTTTCTTTCCGGGCTTTCAATTTTATCGTCAAAGATTGAAACTTGATGGCATTTTTTTGTGTTTTTGGGTTCGGGTGCAGACTTTGGAGAGGTTAATGTTCAAGCCTAACAGTCCTAATTCTGCTACAAAGCTTAATATGGAGTTTAGATTCATTAAAAGTAAAGGACTCAGTTCATTTTTTGTTTGTTTTGGTGGGATTTTGTATCTTTGTTTTTGGTGTGATGGTTTGTGTTTCTATTTTTATGTACATTGAATGCGTAGATCATAGGTACACTAAGGAGGGATCAAATAAAGCACCAATGCTTAATCTCACTTCGAGTCAGGTACCTGTGTTGCATATTATAGAATTGTTCGTGGTTGTTAGTTATTTCTATTTCTTGTGTTTTTAATGTTGTACTCAAATGTTTTTTTTTTGGGTGTTGTAGGGTATGAATTACATATTTGAGTTTGAAAGTTATGATGATCTCCACGTTTGTAAAGAGTGTGTGGGTAAGTCTCGATTCTCAAGCATAGGCTGATTTCAAGTTTCTCTATGAAGCATTGGCTGTTGATTAGAGATTATGATTATTATGGAGTCAATAGTAATGTTGTGTTTGGTATATCGCAAGCAGAACTGTAATGTAATAGCAAGTGTGAGATTGATTGACATATTTCAAATAAAACACACATGCAGTTGTATTCTGGTTGGTATGAAGAAAAAAGGTTCAGGGGAGAAGAATCATCCCTCTTCTTTTGTGGAACATAGTATATATATGCTCATCTTTGTAAACAACACAGTCAATTGCTAATGTGTAGGATCTGTTATTCTTGTTTAATTGCACCAAAATATAATCATTCATCACTCTGCTATTGCAATTTGTGATCCAACAAATAATGGGATGATTCATATATTTACATTCCCTTAGATCCTTCATCCCATTATGCCTCTTATTCATTTCTCTCCCATGAGAGAACTCTAAATCTGTGTCCTAAGGGGTTTATATTTCAGCTTGGCACCTGTGTATGGACATGGAGTATATTTGTTGTGACATTTTTTCATTAAGCTTACAGTGTTGTCAAGTTTCTATGCTGTAATCTTGCTCTGACATGAACCATTTTTCTCTGCCTTCGTTGTTGAGTTCATATGAGAAAGGGAAGACGTATATCTCTATGTTCATTCTTATTTGTGATTAATGAGGAACCCCGGATAGATTAAAATATAGCCTTCTATAACCATTAACTATGGGACATCATAATGAGTTTATCCAAGCCCTTGCCTTCTTTTGCTCTCTGTTTCATGGAACTTGTCAGAGTTTTCTGCTTTCTTACAACTTTTGTAAATTTTTTACTGCATGCTGTTTATACTACTGATAATCATAATAATATGTCAGTCCTCTGTGTACTACTTCTGAAGCCCTGGTGTTTGGTGTCTTGTAAATAGGCAAAGCCCTTTCGAAGACCGGAGAGACACCAAAGCCTGTAGACACTTCTGAAGTTCCCTCTGAACAACCTAGTACAGAAGAACTGCTTTCCAGGATGAATATGCTGCGAGAAAATAGGTAAATTTATTTACTCAGACTCTTGATTTGGAGCAATTGTAGTGCAAATCCTTTGGGCGACTGCTTGGCAATCATGTTATTTTATAATAATGCAAGTCTCTTTTATTTTCTCCTTGAAACTGATACTAATTCTAATTGTGCTTCAGTTAAATTTAAGATGTACTTTCCCTTTGGTTCTATTTTGTCTGGCATAATCTCAAATATAATGGTAAAAGAGAGCACTTCTTGTGGTACATGCCATACACAACTATCTAAGAAGGGAAAATATATCTTTCTTAAAAAGAATTGTTTGACAGAAGACCTAGCCTCAAGTTCATAGATATTCACTAACACTGGCTGTTTCAAGCTTGTAAAGCGACAATATCAACTGTACAAAAATAAGTTGCTAATGAAGATTTGATGACTTTGCCAAGGATCAATGAACATGTCAAACTTCTTGTATTTAAAGAAGAAGAGTTATTCTTTTCATGGTACTTGCAGTGCTTGCTATCAAATTTCTACTTGGTAAGTAGTGTAACCTGTATTAGGAACATAAAAATAAGGAATTTAGAGTTTAAGAGCTTCCGAGGTAAATTTGAACAGAGCATAGAAAGATGATGGGCAATGAGTTCAGAAATCAATGCTTTAATATTTTTTTCTGATGACAAGGAAAAATGTGCTGGACATATCTAATGTTCTCCTTTATTGAGCCAGCATGCTAAGAATATCTTACCTTTTTGAAAAGTTAACCACACTATATTAGCTGCTGTGCTTTGATTTAATGACCATCATAACTGGATTTTTTCCCCTGCTAAATGCATCTTTTTTTATTTGGGCTGATGTTCTTATCTCTGTGATCCATTTGACCACTAAAATTTGTCATTCAGCGAGTTGCAGAAGCTTCATAAGCGGTTTGTGAGTGATGGTGTGTTGACAGAAGCAGAATTTTGGGCAACTAGGAAGGTTAGTGTTCTTTGAAGATTTATGCTTGTATTTGAACTTGCAGTTTCTATCGGTTTGGATCTTAATGTTTTCTTCAATGAAACCATCTGCCTAGAAGCTGTCATTCTGATTGTGAAAGGCAGTATTATTTAGGAATATTTAATTGCAATACTTCATCCTTAAATCGAATTGCAGAAGTTGCTTGGTGGGAACACTAGCAAAAAGTCAAAACAACGGACAGGCCTTAAAAGCGTCATGCTTTCAGACACCAAGCCCTCAACTGACGGTCGAGTACTATACACCTCCCTCCCCTCTCTATGTGTGTGTGTGAACATGAGCTGGTGCATATATTCTTGCCTGTTTGTCTTTGCTGTTGAGATTTTTTTATCTGTTTTCATCTACTTTCTTTGTGGCCTTTTTGACGTGAAAAGTTTTTACTTCTTGCAATTCCAGACAAACAAAGTCACATTTACTTTGACGCCTGAGATTGTTCGTGAGGTAAGATATCTCATGATTATTCAATAACAAGGATAGTACAAGTTTTTAGCTTATGAATTTTCATTGGTGGTAAAAAAGTATTCTTCATGCTAAATCGCATCCTAAATTCCATTAGAATAGAAGCCCTGCGCCCATATTCTTTCACCTATTTTGTAACTTCTTCATTCTTCCAGTTATTTAAGAATTAAATTGTGTCCAGATTTTTGCAGAGAAACCAGCAGTTCACCAAGCATACTTGACTTTAGTTCCCAAAAAGGTAATGAGAGCATTGGAACTACTTTTTAAATTTTCAAGGGTGTTTCATGACAAGATCTTGATAATTCTCTCAGTAAATAATTATCCCAAGTTGAGGCACGTCTCATAATTTTGCTTTTATGAACTATTCTGGTGTGTTTCATTTTTTATTCCCTGAGTTCCAGATGTCAGAAAGGGATTTCTGGAGCAAATATTGTAGAGCAGAATACCTCCAGCATGCAAAAAATGCTAATGCTGCGGCAGCAGCAGCAGCAGAAGCTGCTGAAGATGAGGAGCTTGCTCTTTTCCTGAAACCTGACAATATTTTGGCCAGCGAAACTCGGTGGAAGGTATCCATTCTTGGTTGGTTATTTAATATATCTTTTTAAAAAAACTGGGACGTTTCTTTGTACTTTTTATGTCCTTTTATTCTGAATTAAGATATGTTGATTCAATCGGTGCCTTTTGTTCCAGATCAGAGGTGTTGATCCAACTCTAGACATGGAAGCTGATGAAGGGGATGATTATACACATCTTCCAGTAAGTTGTATAACGCCAATTTTCATATTAAGACTATATTCCTGGAATTTGTTATTTCCTTGTGAATTATTTATAAATGGTAAGCTTGGATATAAAATTCCACTGGGAAATAACGCTAGAGTTTGTATTTCCTGCTTATCGTATACTAATTTTCTAAAAGAAATGCTAGATAGGTTTATTGAGAAAATGGAACATCTCAATAAAAATTATAAAATAAGGGTTTTATTCCCTGCTTAACATCCTCATGTACTTGAATTAAATTTAAACTTAGCATTATGTTACTTTCTGGTGGAAATCCTAGTTTCTTCTCTAGGTTGATTGTCTGAACCTGTCATTATGTGCTTTTATATCTATCTCTTCTAATCTTGGTTGCACTTTTAAAATACAGGATCATGGCATCGTCCGTGACGGTAGCAAGGAAATAACCGAATTGCAGCATGAACTATGTAGAAGAACTCTGTCACAGGACCTAAACAGGCATGCTGCTGTTGTTCTTCAAGGAACACCTATAGGTAAGAGTTTTCTATCAAAGTTTGCTTCTAAGTGCTTTAAGTATGCAATGAATGATTTTGTGTCTGTTTCTTGTTTAATTTGCTGGTGTTTGTACCTTACAAGTTGCAACTAGATACCGTGTGAAATTAAGATTTGTCATCTTATAGATGAGGAGCAATTGAAAGACACACAGACTGTAGCAGAGGCACTTGAACGGTCAAAACAGGGTTAGTATGGTTTGTGTTGACTTCCCTTTACCCCTCCTCTATTTGGTCATGTATGAAAACATCCTTGTGTTTCTGTTGCCTGGACAGAATACTTCAAATGAAGAAGCTGATATCAATGCAAACCAGGACAGATTGAGTAGAAATTTAAAAATGATGGAAATTGACGATCTTCAGGCGTCAATTGATCTTCCTTTGGCACCGCTTTCTATCAAGGTTTGATCGACTTCTTGTCATCAAGAGTCTGGTGTAAATTTTTTTAATTGAGATGCGTGGTTTGACGTTTCTGAATCCAGGATCCAAGGGATTACTTTGATTCTCAACAAGCTAGTGCTCTTAAAACTTCCAGAGATACCAGTATCGGAAATGATCCAGTAAGATGCACCCTGAGTGTGGAAGAATCATATGCTTCTTTGAGGGACTCTATTTCCCACATAAAAAACACAGGATTGGTTGATCCCATGGTTACACCTGAAGTTGCTGCTAAGGTAATGGATCTTAAATTATCTGCTGTTTATTTGCTACATATTATTGGAAAACCTTCATATTACCGTTAATACTGTAGTATATCATGTGACTATGATGCAGGTCCTTTTGGTCTTGACCCACAATATCTCAAGCACCAAATATGATCTTGGGAAGAATCCCGGGCTAAGTGTTTTGGACACGTTGCCAAATTCAATTAAAGAGGAGCTGATGTATGTGAGTTTTCGTAATTTATATGGATCTTGTTTCAGGGGAAAAAATGAATGCTTTGCGTTGGATCATGCATTGGCCGATATTGCTGTTAATTCTAGTTTACTAGTTTTCATTTTGTCAGCCTTACTGGGTTATTGCATGATTTTGATTTACTTTCCTGTTATCTCATGTTCATGTGGAAAATCTTGCCTTCAGCACTGGACGTCTCTTCAAGAGTTATTGAGACATTACTGGTCATCATATCCAATCACTACTATGTATCTTTATAATAAGGTAAATGCAGTTGTTCTTTTGTCACATTGTGCTACCTTAAATAAAATGAGTGAAGTTGTTTCTTTTGATTTATGGATTCATGATTTCAATGAGAGTGGCATGATATTTGAACATAAAAAATGCTGCTTTGGTCAGTATCGGGATTGAAAAGGGACGGCTTTAATGACTATATCAATATAGTTAAATAATGAAACCATGAATACCTCGTTATTTTTCCTTTTTTTATTTTGTAGAAGATTTTCTCTTGCCATGAGGTTGGTTGGAAATAGCTTTTCCCAACTGCCAACATGCTAAAGAGATATTGCTTTGAAGAGGAATTCCTTTCGTTGTACCATCATCTGATCTTTCAGTTTTCTCTCTGTTTATTGAATACTTGCAGGTAAGCAGGTTGAAGGATGCAATGTCAAAAATTGATTCTCAGCTACAGGTAATTTTGGCTGTAAGCTCCTTTTGTGCTTTCCTTATTCGCCCATTCAGAGTTCTTTTCTGTGACAATACAATTCTAGTACCTAACTTATCGTTTCACCTTCCCCCTCCTCTCTTAAGTCTCAAACTGCGTTGTTCTGGCTCTTTGCATGTAGTGTCAGTGCGATTTGACCCTCACTGCAATGTATAAACACTAAATGCTAATTATCTGTGATTGTTAGTAGTTGTTGACCAATTCCATCCTTTACTTGACCAGTTGAATAACATTTTTATCTTTTCTTGTTTCTCGTAACAGAAATTTATGGGCATCTTTTTGTAGACCTTTCATGTCTTGTTTAGTATAATAATTCTGTTAACATTTTTGCATCTGATTACAGTTCTCACTTGAATGAAGCACATTGTGAGTGTGTTGGATATTCATTACCTTAAGCTAAAATTTTCTTCATAACATTAAATTTCCATGTTTGTGCTTGGTGTTCTTGGGACATTGGGGCTCTGCATTCTGCTTTTTTTTTTTTTTTTTACATTAAAATGTTCTTGGCACTTGCGGGATGCATGCAACCTGTATTTGTTACCGACTTACTTCTCCAATGTACTGTTCCATGGGTTTTGAATGAAACTATCAAAGTGCTTATTCCTTTTTCTTTTAAATCTCAGGAGCTGAAGGAATCTGTGCAGTCAGATCTTCGACATCAGGTTACTCTATTAATTCGACCAATGCAACAGGTTAACACTTCTTTCCACTTCTCCATTTAACTCAAGGGTTTGATGCTTTGATGTATTAAAATTTTCATAGCAGCTGTCAATTATCTGTTTGAGCTGTTAGTAGACTTCTTTTTGACTGAAATGTTAACCATGGTTTTGAGTTTTTTGAAGTGAGATTGGAACTACAAAAGTTAACAAATACCCTAATTTTCTATTGTTGCCAACTCTGCCAAGATCACAAGTCAATTGCAAAATATTCCGAATTGTTTTTTGCATTTGCATTTTAGTTTTGGCTGGAATTCATGGAAGACCATTTGTGCAGGCTCTAGAGGTAGCTATGCAACATTATGATGCAGACATGCAGAAGAGATCATCGTGAAGTGGAGAGAGATCAAATGGATATACCTAGGGAAATTTTTATCCTTGTGTCACTTCACAAGCATCATGCTGTGACATTATTTGCCACCTTCAAGTCAATTTTACTACTGAGTTCATATTATTTACATACAAAAGTGATTATAAGTAAGCATTGTTAGAAGTAGAAATATAGGGGTGCCTACATGGTCTATCATCATCGAAATTATGTATTGCTAACTATGGATACTATCAATGAAGGCCAGATTTTCTAGTATGCAACAAAGTTGGAGCCCCTGTTTTGACCTTGGTGATTTGCTCCTTCAATTATTTGATGTCAATGCAGTTATGTGCCCACATATCCTGATTAGCAAACAAGTCAAGGATTTCTGTCCACTGACAGTAATGTCAACAGCAAAGGGAGAGGCGATTGTTTTTGCCATCTAACATCCAAAAGAAAAAAACGAAGTAAAAGACACCAAAATGCAAAAGGGGCAATTCCGTTCATCTTGAGAAGTCCATTTTGAACTAGTTTTGTAGGATAAATGTGTGTCGAAATGGACACAAATTAACACAGCTGTGTGGAAAGTCATGATCTTCAACCCCATTGCAAGATCAGATAAGCTGCAAGGCATTTGTTTCAATCTA
>Ga0307509_10012043_pt1 | contig 10380 bp, 8 predicted proteins | sample 10_EM_MG_FD_202245 | JGI IMG/M metagenome (GOLD analysis project Ga0307509, IMG submission 202245) | Populus trichocarpa ectomycorrhiza microbial communities from riparian zone in the Pacific Northwest, United States - 10_EM | ecosystem: Host-associated > Plants > Roots > Unclassified | place...
AGGGAGAGATCCTGGTAGACGGTCTCGACTCCGTGCCGTTGCGCGTCCATCGGCCCCGTGAACCGGACCGGCACCCCGTCCAGGCGCACCTCGCCCTCGTCCGGGGTGAGTACGCCGGAAAGTACGTTCACCAACGTCGACTTGCCGGCGCCGTTGTCACCGATCAGCGCGACGACCTCACCGGCGTACGCCGTGAAGTCCGCGCCCGAGAGCGCCTGGACATGGCCGAAACGCTTGACCACACCGTGTGCCGCGAGAAGGGGTTCTCTTGCAGAGGCCATGTTGTGCCTTCTGGTTGGTATCGTTAACAGCTCGTCGATTCTGGGAGGCCCGTGGGTGGGCGTCAAGGGTCGTGAACGAACGGGGAATCGGGCGGACACCGTCGGCCCGTCGGACAGGCTCTGGTCCGGTCGCGCTGGATGACCTCGGGAGGACGCGGCGTGACCAGTCGTCCCAGGATGAAGGACGTGGCCGCGGAAGCGGGCGTCAGCGTGATGACGGTGTCCCGGGTGGTCAACGGCGAGGCGGGCGTGGCGCCGCCCACCGCCGCCCGCGTGGAGGCCGCCGTCCGCAAGCTGGGTTATCAACGCGACGACGTGGCACGGCAGTTACGCCGTACGGACCGACTGAGCCAGACCATCGGATTGATGGTGGACAACGTTGCCGACCCCTTCATGGCCGCCGTCGCCTCGGCCACCGAGGACATCGCCCACCGGCGCGGCAACATGGTCCTCATCGGCTCCAGCCGCGCCGACCCGCACCGCGAACGCGAGGTCATCGCGGCCTTCACCGCGCGCCGGGTCGACGGGCTGATCCTCACCCCGGTCGCGGGCGACCAGCGCTTTCTGCGCTCGGCGCAGACGCGCGGCACGAAGATCGTGTGCGTGGACCGGGCGGCGCCCGGCCTTGACGTGGACACCGTGGTGGTGGACAACTTCGGCGCGGTACGGCAGGCCGTGAGCCACCTGATCGCGCACGGCCACCGCCGTATCGGTTACCTCGGTGACAAGCGGGAGATCTGGACCTTCGGCGAACGGCACCGCGGCTATCTGGCGGCCCTGAACGCCGCGGGCATCGACGCGGATCCGGCGCTCGTCCGGCACGGGTTGAGGTCAGGCGCGGACGCGGCCCGGGCCGTCACCGCGATCCTCCGCGCACCGGAGCCGCCCACGGCCGTACTCGCGGGGAACGAAGTCCTCGCGTTCGGCGTGCGGGCCGTGCTGCCCGCCGACGTCGCGTTCATCGCCTTCGACGACTTCGCGCTGGCCGCGCAGTTGACGCCGCCGGTCACGGTCATCGCGCAGGACCCGGTCGCCCTCGCGACGAGCGCCGCGCATCTGCTGTTCGCCCGCATCCATGGAGACACGTCACCGCCCCGCAGGGTCGTCATGCCGACCGAGCTGATCCCGCGCGGGTCGGGGGAGATCCCGGGCCCCGGTTCGCCGATCACGACTCCTCGGCGCTGACGAACCCCGGCCGCCCCCGTCCCGCGCACGGCATCGATGGTTACGCGCGGGGCCGCTCGAAGGTGAGGAGCAGGCCCTCGACCGCGCCGGGACCTATGCGGCCCTTGACGTCGGCGGCGGTGATGGCCTTGAGGCCCCAGCCGTCCTCGGCGTGCTTGTTGAGGACCTTCTCCAGCTTGTCGCTGTCCAGCGCGTCGCCGATCAGCGACTCCCGGAAGCTGACGACCTTGTACTCGAACGTGTAGGCGTTGCTCATGGCTGCGTTGTCCTCCTGTGCGTGCGCACGGTGTGCGGTGGGCGGGGTCAGCCAATCATGGGGGGACGTTCCCGCGCAGGCCGGGGGTGGTTTCGTGGCACGGCTGCCAACTGGGCCTGGGGGGCGGGGTGTTGTCCGGACCGGGCGTCGGGGACGGGCCTGCGGGCAGGTCATGACGGCACGCTGCGGCCGTCGTGTCACCCGGGGCGGGGAGGGACGGAGACGTAGCGTGGCCGGTGACCGAGGTGGACGCGGACGGATCCCGTGGAGGTGCCATGTGCTGGAGTGCGAGGGCCGACCTCGTGGCGGGCGCGGCGGTCGCCGCCGTAGGAGTGGCCTGTGTGGTGCGGGCGCGCAGGCGGACCGATCTCCCGATGGCCGCACTGCCGTTGCTGCTCGGCGCCCATCAGATCGTGGAGTCGGCGGTGTGGGCCGCCGACGGGGGCAGCGGGCCCGCCACCCTCGTGTGGGCCGTCATCGCCATGCCGCTGCTCGCGGTGTGGGTCCCGGTCGGCGTGTGGTGCGCGGCGCCACGACGGGCCCGGACCCGGGTCGGCGTGCTGGTCGCCGTCGGCGCGGCGACCGCGGCGGCCCTCGCCCACGCACTGGCCGTACACCCCGCGACGGCCGAGATCCGCGGCCACACCCTCGGCTACGTCGTGGACCTTCCCTACGCCCAACTGGTCATCGCGGGCTACCTCGTGGCGACGATCGGCTCGCTGCTGCTGTCCGGTGAGCGCGGGCTGGTGGTGCTGGGAATCCTGGTCACGGCCGGTGCGATGGTCTGCTGGACGCTGTGGGAGCTGGAGTTCGTCTCGACGTGGTGCGCGGTCGCCGCGGTGTCGTCGGTGGTCCTGTTCTTCTGGGTGAACGGGCGCGACCGGGAGCCGGAGAAGCGGCCGTACGTCAGTGCGCGTCGCGGCGGGTCCACAGGCTGAGGTCGCTGCTCGTGGCGACCGCGAGGGTCCGCCCGGAGGGCGAGAAGCCGGCGGCACGCAACTCCGAGTAGTCGGCGTCGAAGATGTGCCACCACGTCTCTCCGGCCTGTCCCTTGTGGAGCCCGCCGTCCGTCGAGAGGAGCACCCGGTGGTGGGGCCACTCGGGGCTCACGACGTCCATGGTCCAGCCGCCGGGCGCGCTCGTGTGCAGGCCGCCGCCGAAGAGACCGGCTATGCGTACCGGGACCCCTGCGATCGGACCGAGGCCGGGGCAGGCGAGATCGGGGTGCCCGTCGGGCGTGCCGGTCTCGGGATCGGGGTCCCGGTCGCGGGCGATCTTCTCGCCGGTGGACGCGTTGAAGAGACCATGACCGTCGTTCGAGACGACCATGACGAGGTCGTGCCCGGTGCCGGGATGGGTGGCGAAACCGATGCCGAGCAGGCCGCCGATGGGCGTCCTGTTGTCGAGCACGGGGTGCCAGGGCTCCGGAGCCGGCATGACGGGGGCGGCGAGGCAGCGGTCGCGCAGCCGCTGCTGGTACTCGGTGAGCAAGGGGTTTCTCCTCGGTGCGGTCGGCGACGAGGATCCCTCAGGAGGGCGGGGCGAGTCGAGCGGAAACCGCTTCCGCGTAACGCCGTTGATGCCGACCGGTGACGTCGGGTTGGATGGCCCCATGGAGCGCATAGACGCAGAACTGTTCACTGACGGTGGGAACGATGCCGTGGTCCGGCTGCCCGGTCGCCGGTTCCCCGGTGTGCTGATCCAGGGGGACTCCCTGCACATCCTCCGCAGCGATGTGGCCGAGGTGGTGGAGGCCTGCGAGCGCGGTGACCTGGCCGACGCGGGGGAGTCCGCGGGCCTTCTGCTGGCGGGCCTCGACGCTCTGCTGAACCGCTACTCCGTCGCGTTGGAGAACCATCAGATCCGGCGGCCCTATTGAGGTCCGACCCGCGGACCGTTCCTGGCGAAGTCGGCTTTCCGGGGGCCTCCGGGCCTGGTTGACGGTGCAACGCGGCCACGGCATCATCGGCTGTGGCGTGGCCCAACGCCGAACCTCCGCCGACCGTCCCCAGCACGGTCCTGATCGGAGGCAAAGGGGCTCACTGTCTCGGGTCGTTCCATGGTCTGCCGTCCTGTGCGTCGTCGCTGGGGGATTGCGTGCGGGACGTGGAAGGCCAGGAATGACAGCGAACAGGAACTTCAAACGCAGGGTGCGGGCGCGCGCCGCCAAGACCGGTGAGTCCTATACGGCCTCGCTCCGGCACTTCCGCCCGGCTCCCACCGGCGAGGCGGTGGCGGAAGGCAAGCGGGTGCGGCTGGCCGTGGCCCAGACCGTCATCCGCGAAGACCCGCGCGACGCCACCGAGTTGCGCGCGAGCGGAGCCGACCTGCGGAGCCTGATGCGCGAAGCGCATCGCGCCGGCGCCCGGCTCGTGCACTTCCCGGAAGGGGCCACCTGCTTTCCGCACAAGCGCGTCATGAGCGTCAACGGCCCCGACGAGGTCGGACCGGCCGACTGGGACCGCTTCGCATGGGACGTGCTGCGGCAGGAACTGAACGCGACGGCGGAGTTGGCACGTGAACTGCGGCTGTGGACCGTGCTGGGCTCCGTCCACCGGCTCACCGCGCCCCACCGTCCGCACAACAGCCTCTATGTGATCTCCGACCGGGGCGAGGTGGCGACGCGCTACGACGAGCGCATGCTGTCGCACACCAAGATCTCGTACCTGTACGCCCCTGGCACGAAGCCGGTGACCTTCGAGGTCGACGGCATGCGGTTCGGGTGCGCGCTCGGTATGGAGGTCCACTTTCCCGAGGTGTTCATCGAGTACGAGCGACTGGACGTCGACTGCGTCCTCTTCTCCACGACCGGCGCGGTGTCGCCCCACGACACCCGACTGTTCGCGACCGAGGCACAAGGGCACGCGTCCGCCAACAGCTACTGGGTCGGCTTCGCCGCACCCGCACAACACAGCGGGTCCGTGCCGTCAGGGGTGGTCGGCCCCGACGGAGAGTGGCTCGCCCAGGGGCCCCGGGACGGGACGGCCTCGGTGACCGTCGTCGACCTCGACACCACGTCGAGCGACGTGGAGGTCGCCGTGTCCGTGGCCCGGCCCTGGCGGCGCACGGCCCGCGCCGGACTCTACGAACCGCACGTCGTGCGGGATCCGCGGAGCGACGACCGAAGTCTCTTCTGACCTACAGTTTCTTCTGACCTACGACACGGGTGTCGGGCGCGTGTGTATGCATGCGCCCGACACCCGCCGGCAGAGGACAACTGCACTCATACGTCCCGGTGTTGGATGCCCAGCAGGCTCGCCGCGGCCCGGAAGTCGGCCGTGTGGTGGCCGAGAGCGAGGGACCAGTGATGGCCCACGCCCGTCGCGCTCCACGCGTCGACCCACTCGCCGGGGTCGCGGCCGAAGTCGACGCGGCTGGTGGTGTTGCCGATCGCGAGATGCGGTCCGGGTACGACGGTGCCCTCGGAGGTGATGAACGACAGGGTGCCGTCACGGTCCTGGCCGAGCCCGAGGAGGGTGACGGGGCCGTGCTGGACATCGAACTCCACGCTCACGCCCCAGCCGCGCTTGCCGTGGTAGACGCCCAGGCCGCGCAGCAGCGGGTCACGGGAGCTGACCGCGAGGTGCGCGGGTCCGTCGTGGCCCATCTCCACCACGCCGGCCTCGAAGTCGAGGGCCTGGATCTCGGTGAACGAACCCCCGGCGCCGATGCTCTGCGTCGCCAACTGAGCCAGGCTGGTGCGGAGTTCGTACTCACCGGCGGCCGGCACGCCCCGGGCCGTGAGCAGGGAGGCGCCCAGGATCAGGCCGGCGCCGAGCCGTTCGTGCAGCTCGCCGTCGAGTCCTCGGTGGTAGTACGCGAGCGTGTCGAGGCCGAAGTCCTCGACGAGCCGGTCCAGGGCGACCGACACCGTCGCCCCCCACGCGAGGTCCTCGTCCACCACACTGTCGTCCACGGCGAAGATCCGCCGCGCCAGCGCCGTGCGCTCGCGGGTCTCGGCCTCGCTCACCTTCTCCACCCGATGCCGCAGATCGTCGAACTCCAGCACCTCGACGTGCGAGCCGAACGTCGCCGGGAGCAGCGTCAGATCGGTCGACACATCGAGCATGCCCGGATAAAGATGCCCCATCAGACCGTGCCGGGCATGGCGGAGCGAGGCGCGCACATGTGCGGCCCGGATCCACTGCTCGATGCGCCGCCACGCCGACTCCTGACGCAGCCAGCCCGACACCGACCGGAAGGGGATACCGGCTCGCCGGAAGACATTCCCGACCTCGGGCACCGGGCACTGCCCGCAGTACGCGAGCCACGCGCCCGTGTCGAAGGAGGCGTGGTCCATCCGCTGCGACGGCTGGAGGTCGATGACCAGCACCGGGGTGTGCGAACGCTGGGCGATCGGCAGCACCATCGACGAGGTCAGGTACGTCGTCAGGAACAGCACGATCAAGTCGCAGTCTGCGCGCCGGAGTTGCTCCGCCGCGACCGCTCCTTCCCGGGCGTCGGAGATGAACCCGACGTCGGTCACCTCCGCGTCCATCCGCTGGAAGCGCTCGGCGACATACGCGGACGACTCCTTCAACTGCGGAAGAAGGTCCGGGAATTGGGGCCAGTAGGCGCCGAGACCACCGGCCACGAGTCCGATCCGGGTACGGCGGCGGGGCACCGGGGGGAGCAACTCCCGTAGGGCGGCGGCACGTTCCGCGGTCACGGTCGTGGTTTCGGTGGGCACGGTCGTGGGTTCGGTCGTTGCCATGGGCGGTGTTCCTTCGGGTGCGCGGTGTGTGCTTTTCCTTCCGGTGTCCGGTGCCGCATCAGGTCCGGGCCACGCCCAGCCCCGGCGCCGGGGCGACGGCCGGGTCGGGGGAACGCCGGATGAGGACATGGATGACGTACACACCCGCGACCCCCGACGCCGCCATGCAGAGGGTGATCAGCCACAGCAGGAGCGACGCGCTGTAGTCCATCAGCGCGGGCGTGACGAACGCGACGCCCGCGAAGACCCCGCGCGACAGGGCGTAGGTGAGGCCCTGGGTGGTGCCGCGGGTGTCCGGGGGCAGCGTGAGTTGCGACCAGACCTTGTAACTGGCCTCCCCGGCAAAGGGGTTGGAGATCTGGTACAGCACGAAGAAGACGAGCATGCCGACCAGGGCACCGGCCGTGAGGGAGGCGATGCAGAAGGCCACGACCTGTACGACCGTGAAGACGTAGAACAGCCGGTCGCGCCAGGGAGTGTCGGCGATCCGGACGAAGACGAAGGTCAGCACCAACGCGATCGGCAGGAACGCCAGGTTGATCCCGGTGGCCAGGCTCTGCGAGGCACCGCTGACCGTGACCAGGAGGTACGTACCGAACTGGCCGAAGGTGTTGGCGCCGATGCCCCAGGTGACGTAGTAGACGAAGGTCGCGATCATCGGCAGCAGCGCGGCCCGGTTCCAGACGTTCTTGAGCTCGATGCCGCGCGGGGCGGCGAGCGCGGCCGCCTCCTGCTGCAGCGTCGCGTCCGACGGTTCCTCGGCCAGTTCAAGGCGGGCCCGGAGCAGGAAGGTGACCAGCGCGGCGACGATCAGATGGCCGGTGATGATCCGCGCCCCGACCATGCCGGTGTCCGACAGGACGTAGCCGAGGAAGATCACGACGACGATGCCCGCCACCCACATGACCTGGGTGAACGACACGAGACGTGCCCGGCCTTCAGGGGGTGCGGCGTCCGAGACCACGGCCAGGGACGTCGGTAGATCGGCACCGGCCGCCAGTCCCGCGATGAGCACGCCGACGAAGAGGACGATGTCGTTCGGGGCGAGGGTGATGACGATCGCGCCGATCGCGTAGCAGAGGATGTCCAGGTTGTAGACGCGGCGACGCCCGAACATGTCGGCGAGCCGGCCGCCGACGAGGGAGCCGACGGCGATGCAGCCGGTGACGATCGCGCTGATCGCCCCGGCCATCCACACGCCCATGTCGTAGTGGTCGCGGTAGATCGCCAGGTTGACGGCGATGCTGACGATGAGCGCGGCGTCGAGATAGGAGGCCATGCCCGAGAGGGCCGCGACCTTCCACAGGTGCTTCGGGATGGGCGGTTGTTCCGCGTGTTCCGGTGCAGATGAGAATCGGATCATGATGCGGCTCCTCGCGGCTCTGGGCCGGGGTCGCAGTGAATATAGGGTTCAAAAAACGTTCCAACAAGCCCTCTTGCACGTATCCGTCACGCATCCGGCTCAAGACCGGTCGGCCTCCTTCCCGCGCGTCGGATCCGGTGCCAACATCGCAGGTGGCGGCCAACCGAGCCGACCTAAAACGTTTTTTGATCCGTGAGGGTGACCGAGCCGCACTCGGAAGGACCAACGCCGTGATCTCGCCCGCGCTGCAGCAGCTCTTCGATGCCCCGCCCCGGGACTTCGGCCCCACCCCGCTGTGGTGGTGGTCGGGCGCCAAGGTCACCCGCGAGCGCATCGAGTGGCAGCTGCACCGATTCGCGGACGGCGGCGTCCACAACCTCGTCGTCATCAACCTGGCCCCGGCCGGCCCGGCCTTCGGCGCCCGGACCGACGACCCACCGTGGTTCGGCGAGGAGTGGTGGGACCGCTTCACCGACACCTGCCGGATCGCCCGGGACCTCGGCACCCGCCTGTGGTTCTACGACCAGATCGGCTTCTCCGGCGCCAACGTCCAGGGCACCGTCACCCGACGCCACCCGGAAGCCGCCGGCCGCGCCCTGCGCTCCCGAACGGCCACTGTCACCGGCGGCACGGTCGCCCTGCACGGAGCCGAAACCCTGGTGGCCGCCTACGACTTGGCGGGCCGCCGCCTTCCCATGGCCCCCGGCGTCCAAGCCGCCGAGGGGACGGACGTACGGCTCGTCGTCGCCGTGCCGACGGCCTTCGACTACCTGGACCCGCACGCCGTAGGACTGCTGCTGGACGCCGTCCACCACGAGTACGACCGCCGCGTCCCCGAGTACCTGGGCAACGTCATCGCGGGCAGCTTCCAGGACGAGTTGCCCGCCACGAACTCCTGGAGCCACCGCTTCCCCGACGAGTTCCGCACCCGTCGCGGCTACGACCTCCTCGACCACCTCCCCGCCCTGTTCGGCCCGGCGACCGGCCGCGCGGCGAAGATCCGCGCCGACTACTACGCGGTCCGCGCCGAACTCACCGAAGAGGCCCTCTTCAGGCCCCTCGCCGCCTGGCACGACGAACGCGGCATGCTCGTCGGCGCCGACCAGAGCCACCCCGCGCGGGCGGGCTTCCCGGCCCAGTCGACGCAGATCTACACCGACTACTTCCGCACCCACCGCTGGTACGGCGCCGCAGGCAGCGACCACCACGGCGACTCCAAGGTCCACTCCTCCATGGCCCACCTCTACGGCCACGAGCGCGTCTGGATCGAGGCCTTCCACTCCTCCGGCTGGGGCGGCACCCTCGCGGACACCTACGACTGGCTCCTGCCGTTCCTGCGCAGCGGCGCCAACCTGTACAACCCGCACGCGAGTTACTTCGGCACGGCAGGCGGCTGGTTCGAGTGGGCACCGCCGTCCACCGACTGGCGTCAGCCCTACTGGCAGCAGTACCCGGCGTTCTCCCGCGCCGTCGCCCGGATCTGCTCGATCATGTCCTGGGGCACCTACAGCGCCGAGGTCGCGGTCCTGCACCCCACCGCCACCATGCAGGCGCTCATCCCGCTGGACGCCCCCGTCAAACACTTCGGCGACGGCCGCCTGGGCGATGACCACGCCGACGTCGACGAGACACAGCGCGACTACCTGGACCTCTGCGGCACGAACAACTGGCTTGTCCCGCACGTCGGTTCACTGGACCGCCACCGCATCGCCTTCGACATCATCGACGACGCTTCGGTGCAGCGCGCCACGACGGCCGAAGGAGCCCTGCACCTCACGGACTTGGCGTACCGCGCGGTGCTGCTGCCCTCGGCGAGCGTCCTGGAGGAGGAGACGGCGCGCCGACTGACCCAACTCCTCGACGCGGGCGGTCGGGTGGTGGTCGTAGGCCGCCCGCCCGCCACGGCGGCCGGGCAGGCCGGTGACGACAATGTCGTGGCGGCACTGCTGAAGCACCCGCGACTGGAGCGGGTGAGCGATGCCGAGGCGGGAGTGGTGTCGGTGGCCGACCTCGCCGGTCACGCGACCGGTGAGGTGCCACTGCTCGTCAGGAGAAGGGGAGTTGAGGCGGTCGCCCTGGTGACGGGCGCCTTCCCCGACGCGCGGACGCTGCCGGGAGACGCCAACCACGAAGCGGACCCCGCGCGTTACGCCCGCCACTCGACCGTCACCGTGCATGCCCCGGTCGCCGAGGCGGAGATCTGGAACCCGGCGACCGGCGCCCGCCACCCGGCCCAAGTCACCGTCGCCGACGGCCGTTCGACCATCGAGGTACCACTGGAAGGCGCCCCTGCCGTCCTCGTCGTATGGCGCGAAGGTGCCGGGCGGACACACCGGGCGAACGCACCAACACCCTTGCCGGAACGGGCGGTTGACCTCTCACACGGCTGGGAGGGCCGCCTGGTCCCCACCATGGACAACACCTGGGGAGACCTCGCACTCCCCGCCGGCTCATCCGTCGCCGAACCGCAGATCTGGACGATGAGTTGGACCGAGACGGACGGTCCCGACGCGAGCTGGGAGCAGACGCGGGCGACCTACGGCAACCGGGTCCGCGTGCTCCCTCCAGTGCCGTCCGCGCA
>Ga0307509_10012044_pt1 | contig 10379 bp, 10 predicted proteins | sample 10_EM_MG_FD_202245 | JGI IMG/M metagenome (GOLD analysis project Ga0307509, IMG submission 202245) | Populus trichocarpa ectomycorrhiza microbial communities from riparian zone in the Pacific Northwest, United States - 10_EM | ecosystem: Host-associated > Plants > Roots > Unclassified | place...
ACGACCTGAGCGGCCGCACGCCGAACCAGCGCACCTACCTGCGCAACATCCTGAACCACGACATCACCTTCGGCATCGGCCCGGCCGGCACCGGCAAGACCTTTCTGGCGGTGGCCTGCGCCGTCGATGCGCTCGAGCGCAGCGCGGTGCAGCGCATCATCCTGACGCGCCCCGCGGTCGAGGCCGGCGAGCGCCTGGGCTTTCTGCCCGGCGACCTGGCGCAGAAGGTCGACCCCTACCTGCGCCCGCTGTACGACGCGCTCTACGACCTGATGGGCGCCGACAAGGTCGCGCGCGCGTTCGAGAAGGGCACGCTCGAGATCGCGCCGCTCGCGTTCATGCGCGGGCGCACGCTGAACCACGCGTTCGTGATCCTCGACGAGGCGCAGAACAGCACGCCCGAGCAGATGAAGATGTTCCTGACGCGCATCGGCTTCGGCACCAAGGCCGTGATCACCGGCGACGTGAGCCAGATCGACCTGCCGCGCGGCACCGAGAGCGGCCTGATCGATGCCGAGCGCATCCTGCGCCGGGTGCGCGGCATCGCGACGACGCACTTCACGTCGAACGACGTGGTGCGGCACCCGCTGGTGGCGCGCATCGTCGAGGCCTATGACGCGGCACGTCTCGATGAGCAGACCTGAGCTGACCCTGTCGCTGCAGTTCGCCGATGCGAGCCATCGCGCCGACTTGCCGCGCCACAGAGTCGCGCGCTGGATCCGTGCCGCGCTCGAGTCGCCCGGCGAGATCACCGTGCGCATCGTCGGCGCCGACGAAGGGCGGGCGCTGAACCGCGAGTACCGGGCCAAGGACTACGCGACCAACGTGCTGACCTTCGACTACGCGGTCGATCCGGTCGTCAGTGCCGACCTGGTGCTGTGCGCGCCGGTGATCGCGCGCGAGGCCGCCGAGCTCGGCATCACACTGCAGGCGCACTACGCCCACATGCTGGTGCACGGCACGCTGCATGCGCAGGGCTTCGACCACGAAGACGACGACGAGGCGCGGGTGATGGAAGCCCGCGAGACTGCGTTGATGCAGGCGCTCGGGTTCGCCGACCCATACCGCCGCCCATGACGATGACGGCGGCGCTGCGGTTCTTCGTCGCGCTGTGCATCGTGGCGGCTGCCGCGGACGCGCTGGCGCAGGTCGCGCCAGCGCCCGCCGCCGCGGCGTCCGCGGCATCGACGCACGCACGCCCGCGCATCGGCCTCGTGCTCTCGGGCGGCGGGGCGCGCGGCGGCGCGCACCTGGGCGTGCTGAAGGTGATGGAAGAACTGCATGTGCCGGTCGACGTGGTCGTCGGCACCAGCGCGGGCGCGATCGTCGCGGCCGCGTATGCGAGCGGCATGCCGCTGCCGCAGATTGCCGACGAGATGAGCGGGCTGCGCACGGTCATGCTGTTTCGCGATGTCGATCGCAGCGAGGTGCCGCTGCGCAACAAGATCAACGACGCGATCAACTACATCGGCCCCGAGATGGGCCTGAAGAATGGCGGCGTCGCGCTGCCCAAGGGCGTGGTCGCGGGCGTGTCGATCGAGGCGGTGCTGCGCCAGCTCACCGCGCGCCAGCGCGCCAGCGATTTCGACAAGCTGCCGATCCCGTTCCGCGCCATCGCGACCGACCTGACGACCTCGGAGATGGTCGTGATCGGCCACGGCAATCTGTCGGTGGCGGTGCGCGCGAGCATGGCGATCCCGGCGGTCGTCGACCCGGTCGAGCTCGACGGCCGGCTGCTCGTCGACGGCGGGCTGGCGCGCAACCTGCCGGTCGACGTGGCGCGCGCGATGGGCGCGGACGTGATCATCGCGGTCAACATCGGCACGCCGCTGCTCAAGCGCAACGAGATCTCCGGCATCCTGACGGTGTCGGACCAGATCTCGCGCATCCTGACCGCGACCAATGTCAACCAGTCGCTGAAAGAGCTGGGCCCGCAGGACGTGCTGATCACGCCCGACCTCGGCACGGTCGCGACCGGCGACTTCGACCGCCTCACCGAGGCCGCCACGGCGGGCGAGGACGCGGCGCGGCGCGCGGTCGAGCAGCTCGCGCGCTACAGCATCCCGAGCGACGACTGGGGCCGCTGGCATGCCGCACTCGTCAAAGACCCGAGCGCGTTGCCAGGCCGCATCGACGAGGTCCGCGTGACCGGCGTGGAGCGCGTCAACCCCGAGGTCATCACCGCGCGCATGCAGACGAAGGCCGGGCACGAGTTCGACCCGCGCCTGGCCGACGACGACATCAAGCGCATCTACGCGCGCGGCGACTTCGAGCGCGTCAGCTATTCGATCGCCGACGACCCCGCCAAAGGCCGCGTGCTCACCGCCGACGTGGTCGAGAAATCCTGGGGCCCGAACTACCTGCGCTTCGGGCTCGGGCTGTCGTCGGACCTGAGCGGCGATTCATTCTTCGCGCTCGTCGCCACGCACCGCTGGGCCTGGCTCAACAGCCTGGGCGGCGAGTGGCGCAACGACATGCAGATCGGCCACGCCGACCGGCTCACGAGCGAGTTCTACCAGCCGCTGACGCCGGCGCAGCGCGTCTTCGTCGCGCTGCGTGCCGAGACGGCGCGCGACCCGTTCGATGTCTACGACGACAACGGCAACCGAACCGCGCGCTACCGCCGCAGCACCTACGGCTTCGGCCTGGACCTGGGCACGCCGATCGGCACCAGCGGCGAGGTCCGCCTGGGCTGGAGCCGCGGCCGCCTGAAGCTGCTCAACGACACCAGCTCGCTGCCGGCCGCGCTGATCGTGCCGCCGATCGAGATGGGCGGCGCGCAGGCGCGGCTGCGGCTGGACACGCTCGACAACCTGCGCTTCCCGCGCTCCGGCTACGCGGCCGACGTGCAGCTCTACGCCTCGCGTGCGCGCTTCGGCGCGACCGACAACTACACCAAGGCCTCGGGCAACGTCGACATGGCGGTCGCGCGCGGCGCGCATTCGCTGCAGCTCGGGCTGCGCGGGGCCAGGAGCCTGGCCGGCGGCGAGTTGCCGACCTACGAGCTGTTCAGCCTGGGCGGCTTCCTGCAGATGTCCGGCTACCGCACCGGCGAACTGGTCGGGCAGGAGATGACCTTCGGCCGCCTGATCTACAACTACCGCGTCAGCGCGCCGGGCCTGCTCGACGGTGCCTACATCGGCGTCTCGTACGAGGCCGGCCGCATCGGCGATTCGGTGACCGGCGCGAACCGCACCGCGCTGCGCCACGGCGGCGCGCTGTACTTCGCGTTCGACTCGCCGATCGGGCCGGTCTACCTCGCGTACGGGCGCGGCGACGACGGACGCCAGTCGGTGTATTTCTTCGTCGGGCAGCCCTGAGTCAGTCAAGCAGGTTCAGATGGCGATCAACCCCAGCGCCTTGCTTGATGTCGGCAACATCGCCGGCGTGGTCGCCTGCGCGATGACCGCGGCGCTGATCGCGGGCAAGCGCCGGCTCGACTGGGTCGGTGTCGCGGTGCTGGGCGGCACCACCGCGCTCGGCGGCGGCTCGGCGCGCGATGTGCTGCTCGGTCACTACCCGCTGGCGTGGGTCGCGCAGCCGTGGCTGCTGTTGTTGGCGACCGCCGCTGCGTTGTCGACGATCGCGCTCGCGCGCGTGGTGCGCCGGCTGCCGATCACGTTTCTCGTGCTCGATGCGATCGGGCTGGTCGTGTTCACGGTGATCGGCTGCTCGGTGGCGCAGGCGCAGGGCCACGGCGTGATCATCGCGATGGTCAGCGGCGTGATCAGCGGCTGCGTCGGCGGCGTGCTGCGCGACGTGCTGATCGGCGAGGTGCCGCTGCTGCTGCGGCGCGAGGTCTATGCGACGGTGTCCTTGCTGACCGGCGGGCTGTACGTGGGCGGCCTCGCGCTGGGCCTGGCCCACGACCCCGTGATGCTGGTCGCGATGGCCGTCGGCCTGGTGTTCCGGATCGTCGCCGTGCATCGGCAGTGGAACGTGCCGACCTTCGACGTGCGCGATGACGATCAGCGCGACCGGGTCAGGTAGCGCTTGCGCCAGAAGAACCAGCTCAGGCCCAGGCCGAGCGCCAGCATCACGCTGAAGATGATCCAGAAGCCGCGCGCGCTGTGGATCAGCGGCAGGCCTTCGAAGTTCATGCCGAAGAAGCCGGTCACCAGGTTCAGCGGCAGGAAGATCGCGGTCAGCACGGTCAGCGTGCGCATGATCTCGTTGGTGCGGTGGCTCTGCGCCGAGAAGTGCATCTGCACCGCGTTCTCGGCCATCGATTCGAGCCGGCGCACGTGCGTCAGCACGCGCTCGATGTGCTCCTGCACGTCGCGCGAGCGCACCCGCAGCAGCTCGCGCTCGCGCTGCGCCGCGGGGTCGGTCGCGGGGGGCAGTTCTTCTTGCGCGTCTATCCATTCGGTGATCGCGGCGCGCTGGTCTTCGCAGGTGTCTTCGAGCAGGTGCAGGTTGTTGCGCGAGTCGAGCAGCGACTGCCAGCTGGCGTAGCCGCCGTTGGCGCCGAACAAATCCTTTTGCAGCTGGTCGATCTGCCGGGTGAGCAGGCGCCGCAGGTCCAGATAGCTGTCGACGATGAAGTTGACCATGCGCAGCGCCAGGTCGGCCGGGCTGGGCGGCACGCGGTTGCCGGCGCGCGTTTCGCTGCCGGCACTCTGCTGCTGCTGCAGGCGCGTCGCGAAGAACTCGCGCACCAGGCAATCGGCCGGGTGCACCGTGAGCAGCACGCGGTCGAACACCGCGAAGCCGACCGGGCTGGTGTCGATCTGCGGCATGGTCGCCGTCGCCGCATCGCCGCCGCTGGCCACGAGGCGGCGGAACACCAGCAGGTCGTACCATGAGGTGTAGTCGAAGTTCGAGCGCAGCTGGTTGTTCAGCAGGTCGGAAACATGCAGATCGACGAGCTGGCTGCCGGTCCAGCGCTGCAGCGCGGCCTGCACGGTGGCGTTCTGCGATTCGAACTCGGCCCGCGCGACCCCGACCCAGAGGTAGCCGGCGCCGGGTGCCGTGTCGGGCAGCGCGGGCAGCTCGGTGAACTGGTCGCCCTGAACGTGGAAGACGCGCATCGGCTCAGGCTGGCTTGAGCAGACGTGCGGCCTCGAGCGCGAAATAGGTCAGCACGCCATCGGCCCCGGCGCGCTTGAATGCGAGCAGGCTTTCCATCATCACCGCGTCGTGCGCGAGCCAGCCGTTCTGTGCCGCGGCCTTGAGCATCGCGTACTCGCCGCTGACCTGGTAGGCGAAGGTCGGCACGCGGAACTCGTCCTTCACGCGCCGCACGATGTCGAGGTAGGGCATGCCGGGCTTGACCATCACCATGTCCGCGCCTTCGGCCAGGTCGAGCGCGACTTCGCGCAGTGCTTCGTCGCTGTTGCCGGGGTCCATCTGGTAGACCTTCTTGTCGGCCTTGCCGAGGTTGCCGGCCGAGCCGACCGCATCGCGGAACGGGCCGTAGAAGGCGCTCGCGTACTTGGCGCTGTAGGCCATGATGCGGGTGTGGACCAGGCCCTTCGCTTCGAGCGCGCTGCGGATCGCGCCGATGCGGCCGTCCATCATGTCGCTGGGCGCGACGATGTCGACGCCGGCCTGCGCCTGCGTGACGGCCTGCTGGGTCAGCACCGCGACCGTTTCGTCGTTGAGGATGTAGCCGCGCTCTTTGGGATCGGGGTCGAGCAGCCCGTCCTGGCCGTGAGAGGTGAAGGGGTCGAGCGCCACGTCGGTCATCAGGCCGAGCTCGGGGAAGCGGTCTTTCAATGCGCGCACGACGGTCGGGATCAGGCCCTCGGGGTTGAGCGCCTCGCGCCCGTCCTCGGCCTTCAGCGAGGGCTCGATGACCGGGAACAGCGCCATCACCGGGATGCCGAGCCGCACGCATTCATCGGCGACAGGCAGCAGGCGGTCCAGCGTCAGGCGTTGCACGCCGGGCATCGAGGCGACGTCCTGGCTGACGCCCTGACCGGCGAGCACGAACACCGGCAGGATCAGGTCGGACGCCGACAGCGTGTGCTCGCGCACCAGCGCGCGGGTGAAGGCATCGCGGCGCAGGCGGCGCGGGCGGCTGGCAGGGAAAGGCGGGGGCGTTTGCATGGGGTGCGAGTGTGCATGCGGTGGCAGCCGACGCCGGCGGCATCGCGCGCGTACTTTGCAAGACTTTGCCTATAACCCGGCGTCATCGTGCTGTCACACGGCTGTGGCAAATCGCACAGCTTCTGCTAAAGTAGGGATTGAATGATAGCCGCAAGGCTGTCATTCCCTGCTTTTCCTCCCTGAGCAGGTGCCCGACCGTGATGACAGCGTGAAGGCATTTCAAGCCCCGGCCCAGTTGCCGGGGCTTTTTCTTTAGTGCGTTCCTTTCGCGGCCTGGATTTTCGACCCACCCATAATGCCGCGATGCTCTGGATCAAAGCCCTCCACATCGTCTTCGTCGCGAGCTGGTTCGCCGGCCTGTTCTATCTGCCGCGGCTGTTCGTCAACCTTGCCGCGGTGCCGGCCGACAGCCATGCCGAGCGCGAGCGCCTGTTGATGATGGCGCGCAAGCTCTACCGTTTCAGCAGCCTGCTGATGATCCCGGCGCTGGGCTTCGGCCTGTGGCTGTGGCTGGGCTACGGGGTCACCGGCGCCTGGCTGCATGCCAAGCTGTTCTTGGTCGTGCTGGCGGTCGGCTACCACCATGCGTGCCGTTCGCTGCTGCGCAAGTTCGAGCAGTTCAGCAACCAGCGCAGCGAGCGCTGGTTCCGCGTCTTCAACGAGTCGGCCGTGCTGTTGTTCGCCGCCATCGTCGTGCTGGTGGTCGTGAAGCCGTTCTGACGCAGTTCTGAACCCGGTCATGGCCCGCCACCGCAGCTCCGCCGCACCGCTGGCATGGCTGTACGCGGCGCTGATCGTCTATGCGAGTCTGTATCCATTCGCTGGCTGGCGCATCCCTGGGGTGTCGCCGCTGGCGTTTCTGGGCTTGCCCTGGCCGCACTGGTGGACCTGGTTCGATCTCGTCACCAACCTGCTCGGCTACATCCCGCTCGGTGCGCTGGTGTTCGGCGCGCTGGTGCGCAGCGAGGTGGGCATCCGGCCGGCGATGCTGCTCGCGTGTGCGGCGGGCGCCGGGCTGTCGCTGGCGATGGAGTTCTTCCAGAATTTTCTGCCGCAGCGTGTCGCATCCAACGTCGACCTCGGCGTGAATGTGCTCGGCACCTTCGCGGGTGCAGCGCTGGGCTGGGTGGTGCACGTGCGCGGCGGGGTCGAGCGCTGGCAGGTGGCGCGCGACCGCTGGTTCATCTCGCGCAGTGCCGGCGGTATCGCGCTGCTGCTGCTGTGGCCGGTGGGGCTGCTGTTCCCGCTGCCGGTACCGCTCGCGCAGGGCCAGGTGCTGGCGCGCGTGCAGGAGGTGCTGGCGCAGTGGGTCGAGGGCACGTCGATCGCCGCCTGGGTCGAGGGCTGGGCCGATGCCGACCTGGAGCGCACCGCGCTCTCGCCCGGCGGCGAATTCGCGCTGATCGCGCTCGGCCTGCTTGCGCCCTGCACGATCGCGTTCTCGGTCGCGCGGCCGGGCTGGCGCCGGCTGGTGCTGGTGCTCGGCGCGACGGCACTCGGCTGTCTGGCGACGACGCTGTCGACGGCGCTCAACTTCAACCCGCAGCACATGCTGGCATGGAGCACGCCGCAAGCGCTCGCCGCGCTCGCCTTCAGCGCCGTGCTGGCGAGTCTCATCAGCGTGGTGCCGGGCCGTGCCGCGACCGGCATCGGGCTGATCGTGCTGACGGCGCTCGTCACGGTCGTCGCGCAGGCGCCGGCCGATCCATATTTCTCGCAGAGCCTGCAACTCTGGGAGCAGGGCCGGTTCATCCGGTTTCATGGTGCGGCGCGCTGGGTCGGGTGGCTGTGGCCTTACGCGGCCATCGTCTACCTGCTGGCGCGGCTGGGGGCCAAGGACGAGCCACCTAAAATGCCCGCATGAGCTACTACAAGCGCCACATCTTCTTTTGCCTGAACTCGCGCGAGAACGGCGAAAACGCCTGCTCGCTGCACGGCGCGCAGGCCGGCTTCGACCGCTGCAAATCGCGCGTCAAGGGCGAGGGTCTCGCCGGCCCCGGGGGCGTGCGCGTCAACAAGTCCGGCTGCCTGGACCGCTGCGCCGGCGGGCCGGTCGCGGTGGTCTACCCGGATGCGGTCTGGTACACCTTCGTCGACCAGAACGACATCGACGAGATCGTCGATTCGCATCTGAAGAACGGCGAGGTCGTCGAGCGTCTGCTGTTGCCGCCGACGGTCGGACGCTGATGAATTCGAACACCGCCCGCCAGATGGTCGCCGGCCCCGCTGGTGCGATCGAGTGCGCGATCGACGCGCCCGCGGGCGCAGCACGCGGCACGGTCGTGGTCTGCCACCCGCACCCGCAGCACGGCGGCACGATGGACAACAAGGTCGTGCAGACGCTGGCGCGCGCGTTTGTCGCGCTCGGCTGGCGCAGCGTGCGCTTCAATTTTCGCGGCATCGGCGCGTCGCAGGGCGCGTGGAACGACGGCGTCGGCGAGGTCGACGACGCGCTCGCGGTGATCGCCGCGTTTGCCGCCGATGGATCGCCGTTCATGCTCGCGGGTTTCTCGTTCGGCGCCTACGTGGCCGCGCAGGCCGCCACGCGCTTGGCCGACAGCGCCAAGCCGCAGCGCATGGTGCTCGTCGGCCCGTCGACCGAGCGCCAGCAAATGGCCAACGTGCCGGCCGACAGCGTCGTGATCCACGGCGAGACCGACGATGTCGTGCCGCTCGCCGCGACGCTGGCCTGGGCCCGGCCGCAATCGCTGCCGATCATCGTGCTGCCCGGCGTCGGGCACTTCTTTCACGGCCAGCTCGGCCTGCTCAAAAACGTCGTCGTGCAGGAACTGACGCCGCGCATGCCACTCTGACCCCGCCGCCCCTGCGGCCACACCTGTTTCTCTCACCGGATATTTCATGAACCGCTTGTTCGCTCTCGTTTTGTCGCTGGCCTTGATGGCCGGCGCTTCCGCTCAACCGCTGGTGCCGCCCGAAGTCGCCGCCAAGCATTTCCTCGTGCTCGACCTGACGAGCAACCAGACGCTCGCCGAGCGCGATGCCGACGTGCCGGCCGACCCGGCGTCGCTGACGAAGCTGATGAGCCTGTACGTCGTCTTCACCGCGATCCACGACAAGAAGCTCGCGCTCGACCAGAAACTGCCGGTCTCGAAGCGCGCATGGGACGAGCGCAAGGCGGGCGGCTCGCTGATGTTCATCGACACGACGATGACGCCGACCGTCGAGGAGCTGCTGAAGGGCGAGATCGTGCAGTCGGGCAACGACGCGGCCGTCGTGCTGGCCGAGGCGGTCGGCGGCACGCTCGAGCAGTTCGTCGGCATGATGAACCGGCAGGCGCAGGCCTTCGGTTTGAAGAACACGACGTTCAAGAACGTCACGGGCTTGAGCGAGGCCGGCCACCGAAGCTCGGCGCGCGATCTGGCCGTGATCGCCACGCACATCATTCGCGACTACCCCGAGTTCTTCGCCTACTACTCGATCAAGGAATACAAGTACAACAACATCAACCAGCCGAACCGCAACCTGCTGCTGCGCCGCGACCCCTCGGTCGACGGCCTGAAGACCGGCTTCACCGATGCGGCGGGCTATTGCCTGATCGCGACCGCACAGCGCGAGTTCCCGAATCTGGGCGCGGACGGCAAGGGCCCGGGCAAGCGCCGCATCCTGACCGTGGTGCTCAACACCACCTCGATGGAAGCGCGTGCGAGCGAGAGCCAGAAGCTGCTGAACTGGGGCTTCCAGGCCTTCGACACGATCCGCCTGTTCGACGACACCAAGCCGATCGCGACCTCGCAAGTCTGGAAGGGCAAGGCCAACGAAGCCAAGCTGGGCGCCGCCGGCGGCCTGTTCGTCAGCGTGCCCAAGGGCGAGGGCGGCAAGCTGCAGACCAAGATCGAGCGCACCGACCCGCTCATCGCGCCGCTCGCCAAGGGCCAGCGCGTCGGCACGATCAAGGTCACGACCGTCTCGGGCGCACCGGTGGTCGACGTGCCGCTGGTGGTGCTCGAGACCATCGACCAGGCCGGCATCTTCGGCCGGGCCTGGGATGCGATCCGCCTGTGGATCAAGTAAGCTGAAGCCGACACATCACGACGGCGCTTCGGAGTTTTTCAGATGCAAACCTTACCCGACACACTGTGCTACCTGAACGGTGAGTACGGCCCGCTGCGCGACGCCAAGGTCTCGGTGCTCGACCGCGGCTTCATCTTCGGCGACGGCATCTACGAGGTCGTGCCGGCGTATGGCGGCAAGCTGTTCCGCTTCGACGAGCACCTGGCGCGGCTCGACCGCAGCCTCACGAAACTGCGCATCCGCAACCCGCACACGCGCGAGCAGTGGCTGGAGCGCTGCCGCAAGCTGCTCGCGGC
>Ga0307509_10012046_pt1 | contig 10379 bp, 6 predicted proteins | sample 10_EM_MG_FD_202245 | JGI IMG/M metagenome (GOLD analysis project Ga0307509, IMG submission 202245) | Populus trichocarpa ectomycorrhiza microbial communities from riparian zone in the Pacific Northwest, United States - 10_EM | ecosystem: Host-associated > Plants > Roots > Unclassified | place...
AAAGGGATGGAAGCTATAACTTTCAGAAGTTATGACGCCATGCCATCAAGAACACCCGTTTTGAAGGAAATTATGAATGCCTTAACAACTGCTGATGTGAACATGGTTGGGGTGTATGGAATGCGTGGTATGGGGAAGACAGTGCTGGTAAAAGAGGCTGCTAGACAAGCTATTCAGGAGAAATTATTTAACCAGGTAGTGTTTGCCACTATAACCCAAACCCCAGACATCAAGAAAATTCAAGGGCAGATTGCAGACCAGCTTTTTCTAAAATTTGATGAGGAAAGTGAATGTGGAAGAGCTGGTCGATTGCGCAGGAGGTTGAAACAAGAGCAGAAAATTCTTATTATTCTAGACGATTTGTGGAAGAGTCTTGATTTAGAAGCAGTTGGGATTCCACTCAAGGATGAACACGAAGGATGCAAGATGCTGCTAACATCGAGGGAATTTGATGTTTTATCTATTGGAATGGATATTCAAAAGAACTTTCCCATCAATGCTTTATCTGAAGAAGAAACGTGGGAGTTGTTCAAAAAGATGGCAGGTGATAATTTTTTTTTTCATCTATCAATATCATATATCACTACCTAGTTGACACGCAAATACAAAAACATTGTAGTAAATTCAATAGGTCAAAGATGACAGCCACTAACTTCAACCACAAATATACCTATTAAGATTTGTCTTTTTTATGAGAGATACATCTTTTACACGGTTATCTAAGAAGCAATCGATTAATAACGTTATCAAGTTGTGAAGTTGAGTATGTTGTTGCTAACTCAGTTGTATGCCATTTAATATGGTTAAGGAATATGTTAAAGCATTGGAGATTTCCTCAAGAAAATCCTATAGAGATTAATTTATATTGATAATCGATCAGCGATTGCATTAACAAATAACTCAATGTATCATAAAAGAAGTAAATACATTGATACACATCATCACTTTATCTAAAAGTACGTGAAGAATAAAAAAGTTGAACTAATATCTTGCAAAACAAATGATCAAGTTACATACATCTTTACAAAGCCATTGAAGGGAGAGATATTTATTAGATTGAAGTTCATGCTTGGCATGACATCTCTCGATTAAGTTTGAGGGGGAAATTTGTTGTACTAAACTAAATCCAGAAGATCAAGGATGACAATCACCAACTACAACCACTAACTGCAGTTGCCAACCGTTTTCATACTACCACCAACCATTTTTGTTCACACTTAAAATTTGATTTTTCATACTTTTAATTTGTATATAAATTGGCAGCCAAATTTTTGTTATTATATGTGGGAAATATAATAGAGAAAGAGAGGGTGTGTTTGAGAGCCTAATAATATATGTTAGCTTCTTGTTTATGAAATAAAATAATGTGGTTTTGTCTAGTATTTCAAAACCACAACAAGTGGTATCTCCCACCAAAAAAAAAAAAATCTAAAATGTTAATCATTTGTATTCTAATGGGTATAAGCAAAAGCTTCCATGCTTCCATGAACCAGAAAAAAGCTTACACTAACCTATATTACTACTTAGCAGGTGATCGCATTGAACATCCAGATTTGCAATCCCTGGCAATGGAGGTGGCCAAAAAGTGTGCAGGTTTACCATTGGCCATTGTAACTGTTGCAAGAGCTCTGAAGAACAAGAACTTGTCCCAGTGGAAGAATGCATTAAGGGAACTAAAGAGACCATCTCCAAGAAACTTCGCAGGAGTGCAGGAAGATGTGTATGCGGCTATAGAACTAAGTTATAATCATCTTGAAAGTAAGGAGTTAAAATCAACTTTCCTTCTTTGTAGTCGAATGGGTTATAATGCATCCACTCGCGACTTGTTGAAATATGGTATGGGTTTGGGCTTGTTTTCTGGCTTTGTTACAGTTGAAGAAGCACAAGAAAGAGTGCAATCGTTGGTTCATAAACTCAAGGCCTCTGGATTGTTGCTAGACAATCATTGCGATTGGCAATTTTCTATGCATGATCCTGTGCGTGATGTTGCTCTATCAATTGCTTTTAGAGACTGCCACGTATTTGTTGGGGGTGGTCAGTTTGAACAAGAATGGTCTGCTAAGATTATGTTAAAGAAGTATAAAGAAATTTGGTTAAGTTCTAATATCGAGCTTCTTAGAGAGATGGAGTACCCACAACTTAAATTTTTACATGTAAGGAGTGAGGATCCTTCTCTAGAAATAAGTAGCAACATATGTAGAGGAATGCACAAACTGAAAGTCTTAGTATTGACTAACATTTCTCTTGTGTCTTTGCCTTCACCTCTTCATTTCCTAAAAAACCTTCGAACTTTGTGTCTTCATCAATCTTCATTGGGAGAGATAGCTGACATTGGGGAGCTGAAGAAATTGGAAATTCTCAGCTTTGCCAAATCTAATATCAAGCATTTGCCAAGACAAATAGGGCAGTTGACTGAGCTGAGAATGTTGGATTTGAGTGATTGTTTTGAACTTGAAGTAATTCCACCAAATATCCTCTCAAACTTGTCCATGCTAGAAGAATTGTGTATGGGAAACAGCTTCCATCATTGGGCTACTGAAGGGGAGGACAATGCCAGTCTTGTTGAGTTGGATCATTTGCCTCACTTGACAAATTTGGACATACATGTTCTAGATTCTCATGTTATGTCAAAAGGCATGCTCTCTAAAAGATTAGAAAGATTCAGAATATTTATTGGAGATGTGTGGGATTGGGATGGTGTTTATCAGAGCTTGAGAACATTGAAGCTCAAGCTCAACACAAGCGCCAGTCATTTGGAGCATGGTGTTCTAATGTTGTTGAAGAGAACTCAAGATTTGTATTTACTTGAACTAAAGGGCGTTAATAATGTCGTCTCTGAACTGGACACGGAAGGATTTCTACAACTGCGGCACCTCCATCTCCACAATAGTTCTGATATTCAATATATTATTAACACTAGCAGCGAGTTTCCTTCTCATGTCTTCCCTGTGTTGGAGTCTTTGTTTCTCTACAATTTGGTATCCTTGGAGAAACTTTGCCATGGCATTCTCACAGCAGAGTCTTTCAGGAAACTAACAATCATAGAAGTGGGGAAATGTGTTAAATTGAAGCATCTCATCCCATTCTCCGTTGCACGAGGACTTTCGCAACTTCAAACCATCAATATTTCATTTTGCCTATCCATGGAAGAGGTTGTTGCTAAGGAAGGTGATGAATTTGAAGACTCTTATACAGCAATTGATGTGATGGAGTTCAATCAATTGAGCTCACTATCGCTTCAGTGTTTGCCACTTCTCAAAAACTTTTGCTCCAGAGAGAAGACTTCTCGTCTCTGTCAAGCACAACAGAATCCAGTGGCAACTAGCGTGGGATTGCATTCTACAGAAATTTCAGAGGATCAGCTGAGAAATTCTCTCCAGCTTTTTTGTGAAAAGGTACTTGCATAGTTTTCATTCAACTGCTTATGTCTTCATTTTGTGACAAAAACAACTCATTTGGAGTATAAAAGTAAATGTACCTTCTTTGTAAATTTAATTTTTGATAAGAAACTAAAAAAGCAAGAAACCATCATACCATTTCATACCTTCTAGCTATAAACGGAAACTATTTCATTTCCTTGACTTTGAGAATTAATATCCTTAATAAAACAAAAAATATTACATGCAGATTCTTATCCCGAAACTGAAGAAGCTGGAATTGGTCTCTATCAACGTTGAAAAGATATGGCATGGCCAGCTTCACCGGGAAAATACATTTCCTGTTCAAAACTTAATGACATTAGTTGTGGATGATTGCCACAGCCTGAAATATCTGTTTTCTCCTTCCATGGTTAAAAGTCTTGTGCTACTCAAGCATCTTACTGTACGTTATTGCAAGTCCATGGAAGAGATAATATCTGTGGAAGGATTGGAAGAAGGAGAATTGATGAGCGAGATGTGCTTTGATAAACTGGAAGATGTTGAGCTCTCTGATCTTCCAAGACTCACACGGTTCTGTGCTGGCACGCTGATCGAGTGTAAAGTTTTGAAACAACTGCGCATTTGTTTTTGCCCTGAATTTAAGACATTCATCTCCTGCCCCGATAGCGTGAACATGACAGTTCACGTTGAACCTGGAGAAGTGCATTCAAGGGAGAGTGACCACAATGCCGTGCAGCCTCTCTTTGATGAAAAGGTGACCTCTTCTTCTATTCTCCTCTCTTTCGCCCTTCCTTCTTTCACTTCATATATCATAGCTCGAATCATTTCAGATTCTGAAAGGTGATCAAGGTCGTAATCCCTCTCTTCAGTACTATTGAAAAGAATATGAAAGAAAATAAAGCTTTATGAATTTTAAGGAAACATTTCAAGATAGTGTTACAAATCTAAGATAAGTCAACCAAAATTTCTGTTATTATTATATTAATTTACCTGTGATTGGTCTTCATAAAGGTTAATAAAAATGTCAAATTTTTGAAGTCTAAAAGTACTGATAGACCACCCGAGGTTGTAAAGTGTAAGCCTTTCTCTTTTTTATTTTAAATTAATAATATTTTAGTATTTTATATTATTTTAATACGCTGATATCAAAAATAATTTTTAAAAATAAAAAATATTATTTTAATACTTCTCTAAATAAAAAAACATTTTAAAAAATAACTATAATTATATATTTTCAAACAGGAGAATTTTTTTCAAAATGATACTTTTAACTGATTATTTTTTATCTGCTCTTTTACTTTCTAAATTAATGCCCAATTTTCTTAAAAAAAAGTTCTTAGTTTTATGTTTAAATCAGCAAATTTTTTCCATATGACTACTTCTCCATTTGATTTCCATTATATTAATACATAATTTCGATTTTCTTAAATCAAATTCATATATAGGATCAACAGATATAAGAAATTTGGTTCGTCTTCACCTTGTGTACCTTCTTCTTCGTATGTTCTATATATTATTACAGGCATGTTTATTGTGCTTAACAAAGACGGATGGACCTTGCAGGTTGCATTCCCTAGCCTAGCTGAAATCAAAATTTCCCACATAGAGAACTTGGAAAAGATGTGGCACAACCAACTTGCTGAAGATTCCTTTTGTCAACTACGATCAGTAACAATTTCTAGCTGTAAAAGGCTAGTGAGGGTTTTCCCATCAATTTTGCTAGAAACATTCCGGATGGTAGAGATGTTGGATATCAGTCATTGTCCTTTGTTAGAAGAGATCTTTGACCTTCAAGAAACTAGTGCATCTGGTTCCCTTCAGTTAAGGGACTTGTCCTTGATTGGACTAGGCAAACTGAAGCATATATGGAATAAAGATCCTCAAGGAATACTCAGTTTCCAAAATCTACATGCATTAAAGGTTTCTGATTGTAATGTATTGAGGAATCTGTTTCCATTCTCTATAGCTAGAGAACTTGTGCAACTAGAAAAACTCGAGATAGAGCATTGTGGGAAACTGGAGGAAATTATTGTGAAGGTGGACCATGGTGAAGCAGCCCATTGTTTTGTGTTTCCGCAGCTAACCTCATTGAAACTTCAAGAATTACCAGAATTCAGGAACTTTTATCCAGGGAAACATACTTGGAAATCCCCCATGTTAAAAAGGTTGGCGGTGTCTGATTGCTGCAATATAGCATTATTCGGCTCCAAATTTCTTAAATCTCAAGAAACTCGAGGGGAAGTACAACTTGGTATCCCAGCTCAACAACCTCTCTTCTTCGTTGAAAAGGTATGAATCTAATTTATGTCTTCTGTTTTCCTTTCACTTCTTCTCTGAGGTATTCAAAAACCTGTGGATACTTTCATGCCTCAACATATTTCAATTGTATTACCATCATTATTCATTGGAAGTGATAGTTTAAGGGTCAGTTCCTGGATTTGAGAAAAAATATGAAAAATGAACGTTTCTCTGCACAAAGCTTTTCCTTTTCTTTTCCAAACTTTCACTGTGCAAAGCAATATGTTCCTAGTTATTGGCTGCATAATATCAAACATCTGCTACTCATTGAAAGGCTGCTCCAATGGCCATGAATATCGTCGGAACAGTCTAGACTCTGCATCAAATGCACTTGGAATGAAATCAAGTGAAACCTTTACAGAAATATGATATAGCATAGCTCTAACTTCTCTTTCCTTTTTTACTTTATTTGTTTTTCCTTGTTGCTGGTTAGTAACTCAACTTACAACAAGTTTCTACAAGAAATATAGAGAAATTTTGGTTGAGATGGAATAACTAATATCGTGTCAGATGGTTCTTTTCACCCTTAAAAGAGGTAAATGAATCAGGTCCCTCATGGGATCAGACCCTTCAGTGCATTTTTTGCTGATTAGATACTAAATTGGTATGTGAGCGCTTAATTTTCCATTTTTTCTCTTTCCCTTTGTGTAAATTAATGCAGGTGAAATTACTTTTATTTGGGAGGAATATCAACTCCCACTTTGCTTTTGTTTGAGCGTGTTGCAGGTGATGTTCAACCTGGAGGAATTGTCATTAGGCGGCAAGAACACAACTGCTTCGATCATTTGGCATCGCCAACTTCCAATAGAGTTATATTCCTCATTGAAAGTTCTGAAGTTACACCATTTTGGTGTTAAATCAGATCCTATCTCATTTGATTTCGTTTCAAGATTACGGAATCTTGAAACACTATCCGTGACACATAGCTCATTCAAAAAGCTACCATCGATCGGAGAAGTTGGTGGTGAAGAGGGACGTGCACTTGCACGATTAAAAAATTTAACAATACATGCAGTTCATGATATAAAACATATATGGAAGCAAGACCACCTGCTAGCTCCCATTCTTCACAATCTTAAGACTCTCAAAGTAGAGGATTGTCACAGTTTGGTCAGTTTAGCACCATCTTATGTGTGTTTTGAAAATTTAACGACTCTGGATATACAGTCTTGCCTTGGATTATTGAACTTGTTTACATCATCAACGGCTAAAAGTCTTGTGCAACTTGTTAATTTGACCATAGCTCATTGCAAAAAAGTGACAGTAGTGGTGGCAAGACAGGGAGGAGATGAAGCAGATGATGAGATCATTTTCAGCAAACTAGAATATTTGGAACTTCTAGATTTACAGAATCTCACAAGCTTCTGCTTTGAAAATTATGCCTTCAGATTTCCATCATTGAAAGAAATGGTTGTCGAAGAATGTCCTAATATGAAAAGTTTCTCTCCAGGAGTGTTAAGCACGCCAAAGCTGCAGGGAGTACACTGGAAAAAGTATTCTAAGAATACAGTACATTGGCATGGTAATCTTGATATTACCATACAACACTTATACACAGAAATGGTATGTATCAATAACTCCTGTATTATGAGCATGGCTTGATTCTTGCCCCTCTTTCATACTAATTCAAATATTCATTTTTCCTTTTCTTCTAGGAATGAGTAGGTGCTTCGGTAATTTAGCTTCTTCTTCTTCTTTTTTTAACTAATGCAATAATTTGGATTGGGGCAGGTTGGATTTGATGGTGTAAACAGGGTGAAGGTCTCTGACTTTCCTCAATTGAAAGAGAGATGGCAATGCCAACTTCCTTTCAACTTCTTCAGAAATTTAACAAACCTCACGGTGGATGAATACTGTTATTCGCTCGATGCTTTACCTTCCACTCTGCTACAGTTTATGAACGATTTGCAAGAACTGCAAGTGAGAAACTGTGATTTACTAGAAGGGGTATTTGATTTGAAAGGGCTTAGTCCAGAGGAAGGGAGGGTTTGGTTACCCCTTTTATATGAATTGAACTTGATTGGTTTATCAAGGTTGCGACACATATGTAACACAGATCCTCTAGGAATTCTGGAATTCAGAAACCTTAATTTTCTAGAAGTTCATGACTGTAGCAGCTTGAGAAATATATTTACACCATCGATGGCATTGAGCCTTGTGCATCTCCAGAAGATTGTAATAAGAAACTGTGACAAGATGGAAGAAATCATCACCAAGGAGAGAGCAGGGGAAGAAGAAGCAATGGATAAAATCATCTTTCCTGTACTAAAAGTGATCATTCTCGAGTCTTTACCTGAGTTAAGCAATATCTACTCAGGAAGTGGTGTTCTGAATCTTACATCGTTAGAAGAGATTTGCATAGATGATTGTCCAAATATGAAGATCTTCATCTCCTCCCTTATAGAGGAACCGGAGCCTAATTCAGTTGATAAAGGAAAAGAGCAGAGGCAAGGTCAGGGAGACAATTATAATTTCACTGCACTTCTCACCTATAAGGTCAGTTTGTCTACTCAAGCCTCTTTCACCAATTCCCCATGTTATAGATGTTAACAAGATAAAAATAAATATTAATCAAGAAAATAAAAATTAAATTTGATATAAAAATAAAATTAAATTAAATTCTATGGGATATTATGGAAATGTTTTAAATTAATTTGAGATTAGATTTGATGATTTATTTTGCATGAGATTCTCTAAAAATCAAAAAAGTGATGTTGAATTAATCAATTATATTAGTTAAAAATAATTGATTTTGAGGACCGAATTTCACAATTAAATAAAAATTCAATGTCTTTTTTTTTTCTTTTTTTCATTGTACATGAACCTAAATCTGGCCTAAAAAGGAAAAATATTAAATAATATTATAGGTTTTAATGGAAATGTTATCTCTTTTTTTTTTCCAATTATTATGTGTCTAATATGAAATAAATAAAAATATCTCAAGAAAATTTAATTAAAAAAATATTTTAAACTTTTTTTACATATATTCTTGACATGATTTTATCATATTATTTGTTATTATTTATTTTATTTTTTCCATCAATCACATGCAAAGTATTAAGATATTATTTTAAAACTTGTTTTAAGATCATGATAGTTTTTGTAAAAAAAAAAATGTTTGCAATAAAAAAAAACATATCTTTGATAAAGCAATCAAGGGATGCATTGATTAAAAAATAGAGTTTAGATGGGAGAAATGCTTTTTTTTTCTACTTATTTCAACGGTTGAGATTTTTTTACGGACCTTTATTTTAATTGTTTGCTTTTTATTGAGAAATGTGCTCCTAATTAAAATATTATGTCACTATTTTTAAGAATGTTATGATTTTTTTACAATAATATATTATTGATTGTTTTACAAATAAATAATTATGTATTGGTTCAATTTGCTTTTAATAATTTCTTCATTAATATTAAATGAGGTTGAAAAAACAAAAAAAATGTGGGGAAAAAAAAAGAAAATAAACAAAAAAAAGACAAAACACAAAAAAAAAAAAAAACAAAAAAAAATAACAAAACAAAAAAAAAAAAAACACATGAGAAACAATATTTTTCCCAACGCGTTTTAGAGTATTTGTTAATACATACTATAGTGACTCTGTTTTTCTGGTTATATATTAAATCATTCTGAAAGCAAAACATTGGTAGAATAATGTAAATAATATGGATGTAACCATCAAAGGATAGATATATATGTAAGATGTTGAAACTCATAATCCTGGAACAGTAACCAACTAAAAATTACTCACTCTTCTAACCATGGTGCTGAATCAATTATTCAGGTTTCCATTCTGGGAGAATATGAAATATAACATATTCATGAGTTCTTCTTTTGTTTTTGCAATATACACAAGTTGACTTGAATTAAATGATGGTAATGGTTGGTGGTGGGAGCCTGCCAGTTTAGGCAATAACATCCTGTACATTAAAGAAGATCCTACTTTCTTATGTCTTCGATTGGTTTGCAGGTTGCATTTCCAGAATTGAAGAAATTGAGAGTGGATTGGAATGCTATCATGGAGGTGACACTGCGTGGCCAATTTCGGACCGAGTTCTTCTGCCGACTAAAGGTTCTTGAACTCGTCCACTTTCCCATTGATTGTGTTGATTTTCCATCCTGGTTCCTTCAGAGATTCAACATTTTAGAGAGCCTTGTTGCGTGTGATGCTTCTTTCAAAGAAATAGTCCGGCTTGAAGAGATGAGTAGCAGGCCGAACCAGGTCTTTGCTCAGCTAAGAGTATTGGAGCTGTCTAAGCTGCCGGAACTCATGCATCTGTCGAAAGAAAGCTCGCAGGCATGTCAAATTTTCCAAAATCTAGAAATTCTTCGAGTATCTGAATGTGGCACACTGAAAACTTTAATTCCAATGTCGGTATCTTTCCGATGCCTGATGATTTTGGAAGTCTCAAAATGTAATGGGCTAGCAAGTTTGATGTCTTCCTCAACAGCAAAAAATCTTGTGCAACTCACTAGCATGAGTGTAGTCGAATGTGAAACGATTGAAGTAGTAGTTGCAAACGACGAAAATGAAGCAGAAAATGAGATCGTTTTTCATAAATTGGAAAATTTGGCGTTTCACTGCTTACCAAGCCTCACAAGCTTCTACATGCAAAACTGTGCATTGATGTTTCCTTCATTGGAGAGAGTATTCATAGATCAGTGCCCGAAGATGGAATTGTTTTCACGGGGAGTCATAAACA
>Ga0307509_10012047_pt1 | contig 10379 bp, 7 predicted proteins | sample 10_EM_MG_FD_202245 | JGI IMG/M metagenome (GOLD analysis project Ga0307509, IMG submission 202245) | Populus trichocarpa ectomycorrhiza microbial communities from riparian zone in the Pacific Northwest, United States - 10_EM | ecosystem: Host-associated > Plants > Roots > Unclassified | place...
TGAGGGGGGCATTAATAAAGGAGTAGAGCCCTATACAATCATGATTAAAATAGACGAAAATACAACTTCATGATTTATGCAATGGTGCACAAGAGTTCTCCTAGCCTATCAGTTATGTTGGCCTCTGGTGATATATATACTTCCAGCCAGCAGTTTGAGCTAGCCCTAACGGCTAGAATGTCATCCTGACACTGATACTAGACGACACCCAACATCCAGTTAGTCTAATCTTACCATGTATTTTTTTCGAGTTTTCAAGAGTCTAACACGTAAACTTTTTATGTATAATTTATATTTTATACACGCACGCAACTTTTTATGTGCATAATGGGCATCTTTTACACCAATGACAATAATCATGACTAAGATTTTCACTAGACACGACATGACACAACCAACGGTCACTATAGCTAGCCAATGACTTTTCTTAAACGAAAAGCACCGAATAACATTGACAAACACTTCTTTGTCTTCTAAGGGACCATACAAAGCCAGTTCAGGCAACATATATGGTGTCCAAGTTCTAGGCCAGCATACAGGTCACTCTCATGCCATACAAGTTCAAGGCCGCCATACAAAGCAAGAGCTACTTTAAAAAGTTCCAATCAAACAGGATATCCCAGGAGCTAACCATTACAGTTGCGTGGCATATAAAATATCTTGCACTCCTACATATCAACAATTATTTTTTAATTGAATAATATAATGTTACGTTAGCAACGACCGCGGCATAACTACCACCATAATAGTATTTGTCTCTATCCGTGTTTTAAAAAAAATTTATCTTTTTATAAATTTTTAAAAAATTAAAAATATCTTATTTTAATACAAAAAATTAAAAAAAATCTTAAAAAAAACCGCCATTTCAACCTCGATGTCTACCAAGCGCTCGATTTTTAAAACCATGATTGTGAATAACATAATGGTAATGGGTTTGAAATTGTAATAGTGATAACAATTTAAAATATTTTTTATTTAAAAATATATTAAAATAAAAGTTTTTTTAAAAAAAATAATCTGAAACTATAAAATAAATTTTATGGTGGTACTTACATTTACAATTACTCACCAAATTTTATGGGAAAAAATGTAAGTACCACCATAAAATTTCACTCTAAATACGGATGCATAACTTTGTTTCGCTTGCTGATTGCTTTAATCACCCCCACAAACAAGAAAGAGAGTCTTTCGATTCCTATGCCTCGCAAAAATAACAAATCAATCTGAGAATACAAAACACATTCCTTCATTTAATGGATTAATTTACCGCACCTCTAAACAACAGTAGATTAATCTATGTGGCACTTACATTTACAATTACTCACCAAACCATGGAAGAAAATGGTTTCAAATGCAAAACATCTCGGTGAAAAAAACACAAGAACTGAAGCACACTGTACCTTTTGGTTGAGTGAAATACCATCGTACAGCCAAAGAAGCCTAGCACTTCTACAGTGCTGAAATAGCTGTCACAGCAGAGAAATAGCAAATCGAGCAATTGTAGTGTTTTGCCGATTGAGCCAACAAAAATGATTAAGTCAGCACAGAGCTTGCTTGCACCATATGCTCGAAGTATAAAGATCCTCGCACTACACTGCATGCAAGAAGCTGAAGGGTCAAGGCCTATTTGGGTTATAAATCCCAACAAATATATTATTAGACTAGTGTTGTAACATATGTTAGTGTGCGGGTTGTGTGCGCAATTGTTATACCACACTAGTAACACTTGTGATTAATCCTAACAAGTAACTAATTAGTCTACAACGCCTTCGAGAAACTAAAGGATCAAAGACTATCTGGGAAATAAATTCCAACAAATATACAGTGTTCGGGTGTCAATCTGTGTGTTTTAGAGAGAAGTTTCATAAAACAAAAGTAAATTACCACTTATGACAGACTCACTTCTTGAGAGATTGCATAAAACAAAGGTAAATTACCATTTACTACAGATTCACTTCCTGATCTCCCATTCATTGAGCAAGGCACGCGAGAATCTGATGATAGACAAAACAGTGTTTGGAGATTTATAGACTGCATAATGATTGATCCAGCATCAAGACAATCTGGCGTAACTCACGGCAATCAGCTTTTCATTGAGTCATTGCCATATATATTAAATAAATGATAGAAATCTGTCACTTCAAGAATTAGACTTGGACTAGCATGATGCAGCTTATGCAGCAATTGTAAATGTATAACTAGGTGAACAGAGACTAGTAGACAACAAAATAGTATAACTAGGCACAACCTGGATCGTATTAACAAACCAAACAGTTAATTTTCAACAAACAATAGTATAATGCAAAGATGTATTTCCCAGGACTAAAACCTTAAGAATCTTCTCATGTGTACCATCTTCTCAGAGAAGATACAAGTTATATAAATAGGAACAATCACAAATGTAAACTAGAAGTGTGTTATACAACTCACAGCATAAAAAACACAAAGGCGAAGTGAGCAGCAATCCAAGAAACAAGAAAACGATAACTTTTTTTATAGAATGTTCAATAGGAAAGGCAATAAACAGCACACAAAGTCAAATTAATTACATGAAAGGCAGAATCAGGTAATACAATCCAAACTAATCCAAACTGACCAAGGACAATAAAAGTTTTTCAATAGTTCACATTTCAGGTTCACCGTCTCATTATCCTCGAGAACTGCTATTACCACTCGACCATCCTCTAAATGTGCAAGCCGCGAAACTTTTCCCACTCCAAAGCCCAAATCTTGACTTGAAAGAAGTTGATCGTCCAGTACTGCTCGGTGCAATGCTAGGCAGCGGCATTTGATTAGGGACTGAATGAAACTCATCTACATTTTCCTGCACCCCACCATCACTAGCACTGGCATCCTGATGCTCGGGTTCCCCACTATCCAAATTGACCGCCAAAGATCCCCTCTTCATTCTCAACAAATCAGCACACTCATAAGTAACTGCTCTACACTTCTTCACCTTCACTTTAACCAAATTCGGGCACCCATTTGCAAGCGCTTCCAATCCATGATCCGATACAGGACAACTCTTAATACAGAGCTTTTTCAATGCCACACATTTGGCTGCAATACAAGAAATCTCCACGTCACCAACAGTATCACTCCCACACAATGCTAGCCGCTCTAGATTCTGACAATTTGAAGCTAACAATTCTAAACTAATCTGTGTAGGATTCACCCCGATCAGCACCAACTCTTGCAAATTAAGACAATACTTGGCAACTGCCATTAACCCATCATCACCGATCCGATGTGCCTTCCAACCATCAATATGAAGCTTTCTTAGTAACCTACATCGCTCCGCAATGGAAACAAGTCCGATATCAGTACACTCCGGGGTTTTAACTAGATGCAAAATCTCTAAATTCAAACAATTAGAGATGGCTACAAGGCCAGTATCGCTAACTTGGAGCCTCTCTAAATGGATCTCAACCATACCAGTAACCCGATCCGCAATAACTTGAAGAAGCTTATCCCAATCGCCAGAGCATCTAAAAAGCTTCAAAGTTTTCAAATTCTTTGACCCGATTATAAGCGGGCCAAAACACTGTCCATTGTAAAGTTCCTTTAAGCAAATCGTTTTAAGTGAAGCCGCAGCTAAACCCGGTCCAATCGGCTCAGCCGTCGCGCCATCCGTAATTCCTCGAAGCCGTTTTACCGATAAATCCTCGAGCGACGCGCAATTATCAAGCATCGCGTTCATTCCTTTGGCTCCGAAAGCGCAAGATCCACACGAAAACTTCTTCAATGCTTTACAATTTTTAGCGAAAGCTGCCATGCCTGCGTCTGTGATTTCTCTACATGCGCGGAGCTTGAGGCGCGTGAGGTTACGGCAACGAATAGATATTGCAACTAGCGCCTCGTCGCCGATGCTAACGGATCTACGGTCACATTTGAGAGCGAGCTTAGTTACAGCGTCGAAGCGAGAGAAGAGAGATGTTACGAAAGGAAGGAGATCTGATTGGGCGTTGAGAGAGAGTCGGTGACGGCTCTGTCCTTCGATTCTTAACCATCTCCGACAAACTAAAGAGCAGCTTTTCCGGTCGCCGGAACTAAGTGACTGGAAAATACAAGCTAAGCATTCATCGGGAAGATCTGAGATATAATCAGGTGCTTCCACGAGCACGTATTCGGTTTGTTCTTCTACTTGCATCGGAATGATGGGGACAGTGAATTTGGATTTTGAGCGCTGGCTGCTGAGATTTGAGTCTCGACGGCTTGTGATTAAAGCCGTCGAAGTTGTCTGGCCCATTCACGGTGACTGATTGATTGAACGGTGTAGATTTGCAGCTTCAGCTTAGGAGGGAGGAGCACAGTTCTCTCTCGTAGTGTTTGATTGGCCTTTTTCTTTTTTTCGCCTATTTTCAATAACGGAACTGAAAATGGATTTCATTCGGTTTTATGGAATAGTCTCCTCTTTTGTTGAGTTTACGTGTAGTGGATAAGTTCTCATTTGTTTACCCTGCACTCTTCTTCCTGACCTGGTCTGATTTGCATTTTTCCATCGTCCGATTTTGATCTCTGCAGATGATGTTAGAAAGGGCTCCATGATGTGAAAGGGAGGTTTATGATGGGAAATAAGGTCGCCCGCTTGGAATCTTGTGCCATCGTTATTTTTAGTATAAACAATATTTATCTATCCATTTCTTCCACGAAATCTGATGGCAACCACCGTCCTTGTTAACGTTTATTTATTTATTTATTTAAAGTAATAATTGATTTCACCAAAGCCAATGATTTTTCATCCTTCAATTTCTTTCTGTTTTTTTATTAAAAAAAAAAAAAACAAGTTTCGAGTGCTGCGGCTTGTTTTGGGAAATATTTAAAATTTGAATCTTCAAACATTTTATTGGCTTTTCGAAATGATGTTTAAATTCCAAAATCAAAAAAAGAAAAAAAAACAAGAAGAAGATTATATTTTAGTTGAAACTTGGGATATACTCATTTCTTTTAGATTTCAGAAACCAGTATTTTGCTGTTGCCTTTCTGGAAAGTAAGGTTGAATTTATACTTATCTAATTAAATAAATTAAAAATTATTTATCTTGATAAATATAAAAAAAATTGTTAAGAATAAATAAAGATTAAGCTAAAAAAATTAAGAGATTTATAATATATTTTATCTTGTAATACAACCATGTATCTAATTATATTTTATAGGTTTGTTTCTTTAAAAAAAAATATTTAATTAAAACTGTATGTGCCAATAAAACATAAAATAATATTAATGATTACTAAAGGCTAAACTTAAAAAATTGAGAGATGGTTATGAATTAAGATGTTTGATATCGCAATAGGACCATGTATCCAGTTGTTTTTAATAACTTTGTTTATATAATAAATTATGTATTTAATCAAATAATAATGGAATTTGTTAGCGCTAGGGTCAGAGCAAAATTTTGTAAGAAAACCAAAAATAATGCTTAGGCATCGCTAACATGTTTATTTAAAAAATAGATTTTAACTATGAATTCAAAATTAGCTGCATACAAAACGATATTTTTATCTAATATTAAGACAATAATATATTGGATTTACCTGAGTCAACTCAGATTAACAAACAAAACTCGTGGGGGATAATATTGCAAAAAATAAATTGAAAAGCTCAATCCCTGGATGCATTAAACAGTAAATAAATAATAATATCATGGATGCGTGCCTTGGGCTGGACTCTTTTTTATGGACGATGTGTTATGTGGTAACCAAGGTTTTAGGCACCACCATGGCACCCAAAAAATCAAGGCAATGAGTTTTCCCTCTAAAAACATATTTTGAAGTCATTTTAATAAATAAAAAAATATATCACCAGCATACTTAGAATGTTTAAAAATAAATTCATCAACCCAACAAACCTATAAAAAAGTTTAAAAACTCAAAATCAAACCAAATTAGATATGTTTTCCTCGACTTATATGTGTTTTTTACACAGTATTAAGGCTTTAACGCAACCATCATCAAACTTCTCTAATCGTATAGAACTCATTGACACTAAGAACTATCATTTTAGTAATCAAAAGTGGTGTGGCCAACTTTCTTTCTCAACACTAAAATCTGGTAATCTCTCTCTCTCTCTCTCTCTCTCTCTCTCTCTCTCTCTCACACACACACACACACACACACACACACACACACACAAAACAGATAGAGAAACAAAAAAAAAAAAATATGTATAAAAAAATTGAATTGCAATAAATTAAGAGACCAAATGGGTATAATTTGAAAAGTTTGAAGACTAAATTGAACTTTTCTTGAGAACTTTGAACCCACAACTGATTTTAGTGTCTTTTCCATATTGGTCCTCCTTTCTTTCAATCCTATCCTTGTTCAATAAAATTGAATCAGCTATTCTTTAATTTAGCTTAAAAAAGATGCAACTGACCATAAATAAGTTTAAGGGCCAAAATGAAAAAAATAGAAATTTTTTGAACAATGAGTATTGTCACACCCGGACATCGCGGTGACCAATTAAAAATTATCTCTCGATATGGAAAAAGAATAGATATTTGACATCTTGTTCTTTTATGGGAAAATATCTTGTTCAAGGAGTCGTCACCTAGTATTATAGTCACTAGGAACCCTAAATTGGTCAACAGATATTCTATGGTACCAGACTGGTTACGCAAAAGGGAAGATGTTATCACCCCTTAAGCGTCCTACCTAAAGCAGACTGCATTGCTGGTTTTGTCTAAAATTGCTAAGAATTTATTCTCTTTTTCCTTTTCTATCATTCCTTTCATGTTACTGACTCCAGCGTCAGCGAACAATTTCTACGAATATTTCCAACTTTGGTGTTGATAAATATCGCGCAAATCCAAAAAATGCGATACTCCTGACTCTGGCGTTAGTGAATATTTTCGCAAAAAAATGAATTTGAAGAAGAAATTTTCTATGCCATTTTTCTTGTTTATCCTTTATTATTATTGGCCCTTTTTAAATAGAAATAAAAAAAAACCTTACACGACATATTTGCATTTAACTGTAATAGTCCACAGATTGAGCACATAACTAAAAAAAAATACAAACACAAATAAAAAAAATAAAATAAAGTGCGAGGGACCCACAAATAAATCAACGAAGACCCCTGAATATTTTTGGAATTTTCCAATATCGAAAAGGAACTCGTTTGGCCAAACATCAAACTAGAATGGACATAAAAATTATGGCCAAGGCATAAGGGTGTGTTTTGCCAAACACACTCCTAGCAAATACAATTTGGTTTTTTGAGGGCTGGGTCTAGCCCAGGGTGCATGGGTTGGAATGGACCCGGCCAGCCCAGGCTGGTCACTGGCCCAAGCTAGTGACCCGGCTGGGCAGCAGGCACGCGTGGCTCAAACCACGCGTAATTAAACATAAATACTATTATAATTTTGCATGCATCTATTTGTTTTATCATGTAATTAAACATAAATACTTTTTATTTTTTTTTCATTAAACTCAATGGAGTTTATGATTCAAGTTACAGGCTGGGCGAGTTAACCTAGGTTAATCTAATATGTTGCAATCTCAATATTTTTTAAGAAAATATATCGGCTTGAATGTATTTTTAAAATTAACTTATGTTTTTATTAGTCATTTGGGTTTTTTAACCTTCTAAATTAATCAAATATGAATCATATCTGAGTATTTTTTATAAAGTTTAATTTGAAATTTAAATCAGATAAAAATTATAATCGAGAAATTTCAGGTTTCATCTACTAAATTGAGTTTACACGGTAAAAACAAATAATCTTTGCTTGGGCATTTTTACATCTATATTTTTTTTAATCCCACTGTAACTAAGTACGAGGAATTATGGAGGACAAGTCTATCAAATAAAGAATTGCATTTTATTGTTGTTATATATAGTCTGTGTACACTTCTCTAAAGACAACGTATTTTGAACTGCAAGGACTTGCCTGTTATGTTATCCCCGACAGTTCTCTGCGAAGCAGAACTGAGAGTGAGATTTTCTTTTTGTTTTTTCTTTTTATTATTATTTTAATACTCTTAAATTGTCGATACTACGGTTTAAATATATTTTATAAATTTAGGCATTTCCTTTGGTTTTTTGTTTTTATATAATCAAAAACTGTTTTTGTTTATTTGCAATGTGTAGTTATATTAAGAAGACATTTTATATGAACTGAATTTAATATAAAAATTAAAAATAAATGCATTTTCAATTAACATATAAAAACTACATTTAGTTATATTGGTGAAATTGTGCCATGGTGGTGGTGGTATGCTATAGTAATGATTGCTAATAACAATAACAATAATAATAATAATAATTGATTTATTAATTTATCATGATAATTATAATATTTGTGAGTTTTTTTTAATTAAGTATGCTTTATAACTCAATATTGTTAAGTTGTAAGTGTGACTAATATTCTTTATCTTGAAGCCAACTTAAATGGATTCAGACTAAATCTCTTTTCAGTAAAGTTTCAAACCAATGCAATCACAAAAAAATATATATATATTGTGATATTCCCTAAAATCCACATATAAACCAAGTCATTATCTTAGATGGGAGGTTAAATGTTAATTGTTAAAAATATAAAATAGTTATTGGAAGGTGAAAATTTTAATCATACTAGCAAGTCCTTGACTAAACAATAAACTGCACCGTAGACGCTCAATACAGGGTTCATCACATACAAGCGTTCGAGTATATTTTGGTCCTAAAATTTTATACTCATGCAAACAAGTCCTCAAATACACATAGATTTCATAATCATTTTTATTACGTTTTTGCCATTGTAACATTCGAGGAAAAATCAGAAAACATATTGTGTGGATCTGATAGTAGTTGGCTCTATAGGATCGGTGTAATATTGTGTTGTGGGTCATGTATCTATCACTTTTTTTTTTTGGTAACCCGGGGTGTCCGGGCCAACTTACGCGCACCACAACTAATCCCCGAACCCACTGAATACCCTGCAAACCTAATAAACAGGCAAGACACTGCGAAGGTGACAGACATGTACGCTGAGGCTCGAACTCAAGTGACAAAGGCAAGAAAACCTTGCCTCTGTAGCTGGGCCACAAACTTCGGTGCCATGTATCTATCACTTGATTAAGGGAGATATTGGTGTGCCATGTTTATGTGGTATTGTACATTTATTTTGCATAGCATAAATATAATAGTTTGAGATAATAAAATTTAAGCATGTTACACATTAAAATTACCGGTATCTAAAAAAATAAATATATAAATATTAGAGAAAATGAAAGAGATAGAAAAAATCACAGGAAAAGAGAGAAAATTGCACTCATCACCCATGGGACGACTGAAGTGGTTGCTCACTAGGCCTGGCCAGACGAACATAATTTTTTTTAATTTTTTTGGGTAAATTCTACCCTATCAAAAACTATAACACAAATAAATATGTAGATAACAAAGAAAAAAAAGATTAGAAAACAAAAAAAATATTCAAATCAACTAAAATTAAAAGAGTGTTACGAGACAGCAGTGTGATGGTTGAATGTCATGAATGTGCCGTGGTCCCTAGCCATTTTTTATTTTGTTTTTTTTATTAATATGGGTGTTCGGACCAGCTTACGTGCATCTCGACTAATCTCATGAACCCTGAAGTTAACGACCATGTAAGTCTTCTATGATCCTGAAGTTTGTGGGACTCGAACTGGTAATCTCAGCTAAGCTACGGCCTTCGTGTTACCATTCTCCCTTCTTTTGTTTTCTTTGTTGATCGTTCCTTTAAAGATTGTTAAACAACGTTAATAATGGAAGGTTTATTAATAATTCGACATTTAACTTGTTTTTCTACGAAGACACGGTTTATAATTATATTTTAAATGGTGTTTTATAAATTTTTTATATAATTTTTGAATTATTATAATATAATAATATAAAAAATAATTTTATTTTAATATATTTTTTTAAAAATAATTATTATATTAGTCACCCATAATGAGATCCCACAAACAGCAAGCAGGGCCCAGTAAATTTTCAAACCGCGGGACCAGGAAAAAGCGTTGTACAGGTGTCACGTATCGAGTAATTGTGTTGCATGGCCCGTATCATTAACAAAAACCTAAAAGGCTACACTGAAATACTGTAGTACGTTAGGAGATATACTGTTCATTCGAATAATGTTTTCCTTTTTAGTTTCTAGAATTTTTTAAGAATTGGTCTCTGAATCTTTTTCTTCTTCTTAGAGCATCTCCAATGGAAAAGCTAAATGGATAGCCAAAAATAAAAAACTAATATTTTAGCTTTTCTTTGCTTGTTTTTCATACTCCAAGGGAGGAGCCAAACAAGAAGCTAAAATGCCTTTTCTTTCCCACAAAAGCTATTCCTACATATCTCTCAAAAGAGCCAAAACTAACAAAGTGGGGCCAACAAAAAAATAAACCAATTAAATCTAGCCATGTGGA